>Ga0209515_10001859_pt1 | contig 33959 bp, 36 predicted proteins | sample Subgroupgradi54m_FD_187454 | JGI IMG/M metagenome (GOLD analysis project Ga0209515, IMG submission 187454) | Subsurface groundwater microbial communities from S. Glens Falls, New York, USA - GMW60B uncontaminated upgradient, 5.4 m (SPAdes)... ... | reverse complement strand
ATTTGATGAAAGGCGCTCACGGAGAAATCTTGTATGTGGGCAAGGCCATTTCTCTTCGTAAGCGTGTTCAATCTTATTTTCGTAAATCCAACGAACATTTATCCAAGACGGATCTTTTAGTTGAAGCCATTAAAGACATTGATTATATTGACACCGCCAGCGAAGCCGAAGCGTTGATTCTGGAAGCAAGTCTGATCAAACAGCACCAGCCCAAATTCAACGTCGAGTTACGCGACGATAAAAGTTATCCCTTCATTGAAATCACCGGAGAAGAGTTTCCCCGTATCGCGGTTGTCCGGCCTTCCCCTATTCCCCCCTCCCTAACCCTCCCCACAAGCCCCGCCTGTGGCGGGGCAAGGGGGAGGGAACGTGTCAAGTCATCAAAATTCTACGGCCCTTACGTAAATCCAAAACTCATCCGCGAAGCGCTCGACATCATTCGAAAAATTTTTCATTTCCGAACCTGTGATCCTTTTCCCAAAAAAGCCTGCTTAGATTTTCACATCGGTTTATGCGATGCGCCGTGCATTCAAAATATTAACCGGGAAGAATACAAGAAAATCATTAAGAACGTTTGCCTGATCCTCGAGGGAAGGAAAGACGAACTGTATAACAACTTAAAATCGGAAATGGAATCTTTGGCCCAGGCGCATAAATTTGAAGAAGCCTCCCGCGTCCGTGATCAGATTCGGGCGATTGGCGCTTTGTATTCCGGAACAAAAGATATCAATTATTATAAAGAAGCTGAACAGCTTCAAAGAGCTCTCAATCTTCCCCGCCGGCCGGAGAGGATTGAGGCCTTTGACATTTCTAATATCATGGGCCATCAAGCGGTCGGGTCCATGGTTTCATTTTTAAACGGCAAGTCGGACAAAAAAAATTATCGCCGGTTTCGGATCCGCGGGGTGGAAGGGATCGATGATTTCAGAATGATCGCCGAAGTAGTCCATCGCAGATACCGTCGGTTAAAAGATGAACATCAAATATTCCCGGATTTGATTGTGATCGATGGCGGGAAGGGTCAGCTTTCCAGCGCGTTAGAAGAACTGAAAAGTTCGGACGTTGATATCCCGATCATCTCGCTTGCCAAAAGAGAGGAAGAAATCTTCTTGCCGAACAAACGAAATCCGGTTATTCTGGCTCATGATTCTTTGGGCTTAAAACTTTTGCAAAGAATCAGAGATGAAGCGCATCGGTTTGCGATTTCGTATCATCGGGTGTTGAGGAAAAAAGAATTTATTGTAAAAAATAGGAGGAATTTTTATGAATAAAGAAAATCTCACTTCATTTCAATGGCAGGTTCTCGGCGTTACTGCAACGATTCCTTACGGCGAGACCAGGACTTATCAGTGGATCGCTCAAAGAATCGGGCGGCCGAAGGCCGCCCGAGCTGTGGGACAGGCTTTACGAATCAATCCATACGCCCCGGTGATTCCCTGTCACCGGGTGATCAGAACAGATGGTTCTCTTGGCGGGTATCAAGGTAAATCGGGATTGGCGAAAAAGGAGTTTTTGCTGAAAATTGAGAAAGAGAGCGCTCCGATGGTTGGGATAAAAGATTCATGAAAAAACGAATGGAGGAAACATGCGCATCAAAAAATTTTTAAAACAAATGATTGAGACGCAGGCATCTGATTTATTTTTACGCACCCAGGCGCTTCCCCGCCTGCGGATTAATGGAAAGGTACAGACCGCTGACGCCCAGCCGATTTCCTTAGAGGAGATGACGGCCATCACCACCTTTCTGTTGGACAATGATGAGCGAAAACAATTTTTTGCGCAAAATTTAGACATCGATTTTATTCATGTGGAACCTGGAACGGGACGTTTTCGGGTGAATATTTTTAAACAACGAGGAACACCCGCGGTTGTGATCCGCTGTGTTTATTCGCATATCAGAACCTTCGAAGAATTGTGTCTGCCCGCGGATTTATGCCGGCGTTTTTGCGAAGAATCTAAGGGATTGGTTTTGCTCTGCGGGCCTGCCGGCAGCGGCAAAACAACAACCATTTGCAGTATGATCGAATATATCAATTTAACCAATGAAAAACATATCGTCACAATCGAAGACCCCATCGAATTTTTGTTTCATGATAAAAAAAGTATCATTAACCAAAGAGAACTGGGACTCGATGTCCATTCTTATCCGATTGCTTTACGTCATGTGACCCAGCAAAGTCCTGATCTTCTTTTTATCGGGACAACCCGTGATGAGCCCACCATGCGCGCGGCGATCTCAGCGACCGAACTGGGGGTCTTTGTGCTGACGACCTTTCACACCGTCAACGCGGTTCAAACCATTCATCGGATTATTAATTTTTTCCCCCCTCACTTGCATGAAGAAATCCGGATGCAATTGTCTTTAATCCTCAAAGGAATCGTTTCTTTACGGCTACTTCCTCGAAAAGATGGCAAAGGACGGATCCCGGCCTACGAGACCATGGTCGTGACACCTACGATCGCCCGTCTAATCAGAGAAGGGTCAACGAAAGAGATTCAATCCTTTATTGATGAAGGAGAACTGTTCGGCATGAAATCTTTTAAACAGACATTAGTCAAGCTGGTCAAAGAAAACCTGGTGACCGAAGAAGATGCGCGTCGATTTTCGGACAGCAAAGATGAATTTGATTTAGAGTTGAAAGGAATTAAGCGGTTGTAGAAGAAATATCGACATACAAGGAGTTTTGCTATGAATAAAACAGAAGAAATTTTTTCGCCTGTTGCCACCTTCCAACATCTTATTAATCTATTTATTGAAGGCATTGCTCGTTATAGTTTCCAGGTTTTAGGCGGGATTATCATATTGATTGCCGGCTGGATTGCGGCGAACTTCCTTACCCGGCTCGTTAACGAATTTTTAGACAAACGCCATGTAGACGTGACCATCAAGAAATTTATGGTCTCAACGATCAAGTTGATTGTTTTTGCGTTTGCTGGACTTTTGGCGCTCGGCAAATTCGGCATTGAGATTGCGCCGTTTATCGCGGGTTTAAGTGTGATCGGCTTCGGAACAAGTTTTGCGCTACAAGGGCCTCTTTCTAATTATGCCGCCGGGGCGTCCTTGATTTTCACAAAACCTTTTAAAGTGGGGGACATCATTGAGGTCGCAGGAGTCATAGGAGAAGTCCAGGACATTACACTTCCTAGGACCATGATCAAAACAGTGGATGGGACCGTCATTGTGATTCCCAATAAACACATCATCGGAGAAATTATTCACAACTACTCGGAATTAAAAAAATTGGATATCAAAGTGGGTGTCGGCTACGACTCCGACCTCAACCGGGCGATCCGTGTGATTCAAGAGATCATTAATAACGATGGGCGTATTTCCAAAGACAAAGTAATCAACGTCGGGATCACCGAGTTTGCCGACTCAAGCGTTACTCTCTGTGCGAGGCTTTGGTGTAAGCAGGCGGATTATTGGGATGTCTTGTTCGAAGTCAATCAAAAAATTTTTACAGAATTTCAGAAAAATAAAATCAGCATTCCTTTTCCTCAGCGGGTCGTGCATATCCAGAAAGGAGAATCTTTAACTTAAAGTTAATCGAGAGAATTCCTCGCGGCTTGCCGCGGGGTAAAAGTAAAATACAACCTATACTGCTTGCATGAGCGAGCATATAAGAAAAAGACATAACAAGAGTTTGCTGTTGTACCACATGGTGTTGCCGGCGAAGTGCCGGTTGGAGGTGTTTAGCGAGGCGGTAGAGAACACACTCAAAGAGGTGTGTAGAGGGATCAGCGAGCGATATGAAATAAATTATATCGAGATTGGCGCGGATGAAGACCACGTGCACTTTTTGGCGCAAAGCGTACCCGTGATGAGCCCCAGTGCCGTGGTGCGGATCACAAAAAGCATAACCGCGCGGGCAATATTCAAGAAGCATCCGCAGTTGAGAAAGCTGTTATGGGGCGGACACGTGTGGACGAGCGGATTTTATATTAATAGTGTGGGTCAGTATGCGAATGAAAAAGTGATCCAAGCGTATGTTGAAGGACAGGGGAAAAAGTATAAACGAATCCACCGGGGCCAGATGTGGTTGTTTGAAGGCCTCGAAATAGGCCTGCACAGGGAAAAGATACCTCGGGGCTTGCCCCGTTATGCTATAATGCACCCCATGATTCAGCGTCTTATTCGAGTGTATGAAAATTTGGATATCCATCATATCAAGGCTCATTTACTCATCTGGGGAGACCTTGCAGCAACCTGTTCTTCGTGTAACGGCCTGGGATTAAAACTTGATACAGCAGAGTGTCCTCATTGTCACACCGATTTTAAATACATCGCCTTTCGCAATATCAAAGACCACTTGCCCAAAATCAACAAATTAACTCATGAGCGTCCGGATCTGGTCTTGGTGGATTATGAGGATTTTAAAAGGATTAGCGGGGCATTGAAGGCAGAGGATTTTTTGAAGTGATTAACAAACAGCGTCTTATTTCTCTAACTCAAAAAGTTATTCAAATCGATTCCCAAAATCCGCCGGGCAATGAAGTGGCCATTGCTGATTTTATTAAAAAAGACTTGTCCGGACTGGGACTTGAAATCAAAACCATTACTTTTAAAAAAAATCGTCCCAACGTGATTGCGACTTTAAAAGGGAACCTACCTCGTCCACTTGCCCGAAAAAACGCCGTCCTCATCACCCCTCATACCGACACGGTTCCAGTTGGTTCGGGCTGGAAATATCCACCTTTGAGCGGAAAAATTCATCAAGGAAAAATCTACGGCCGCGGGGCCACCGATGACAAAGGAAACCTCGCCTGCTGCATGGAGGTCATGCACAGTTTGACCGAAGACAACGTCACTCTCAAACATGACATCATTTTAGCAGCGACCGCCGATGAAGAAACAGGAAGCCATCAAGGCATTGTCCCTCTTTTAAATAAAAAAATTTTGAAACCGAAAGCCGCCCTCATCATGGATTCAGATGAATTTGATGTCATCATTGCCCAGAAAGGATTGATTCATACCCGTGTTCAAATTTTTGGTAAAAAGGCCCACGGGGCTTATAACTGGAGAGGGATCAACGCCATTGAACTGGCCGCCGAGGTGATTCAACAGCTTAAAAAACATCAATTCAAATATTCCAAACATTCCTTTCTTCATCCTCCGACGAAAAACATCGGCACCATCCGCGGCGGAGACAAGGTGAATATGGTGGCGGATTTTTGTGAGTTTGCCCTGGATTTGCGCTATCTTCCCGGAATGGATCCTAATAAAATTTTAGCAGAGGTCAAAAGAATCATCGCAAAAACTGCCCCAAAATTCAAAATCGAAATCGATGATCTTCAGTATTCTTATGAAATTGACTCTCGACATCCATTCGTCGTGACATACGTTCAAACCGCCCCAAAATTGGGATACGAAACAACATTAAAGGGAAGCGAAGGGGCAACCGTCATCACATTTTTTAAAAAATACGGCATTCCGGCGTTCGCCACCGGTTACGGTTCAAGCGGTACCGCCCACACGACCGATGAATATGTGAAGATTGACAATCTCTATCATGGTTCGCGGCTGCTTGAGCGCTTCCTGAAAGAATACGATCCTTTATTATAATCGGAGTCTTACTACAATGACACCAACCAGTCATATGATCGCTTCCGCTGTTACCAGCGCCGCATTTGCGGCCGCTACCCACTCATGGGAGGGAACCCTTGCTTGTTTTTTGAGCGGCATCCTGATCGACATCGACCATCATTTTGATCTTTGGATTCATAGGAAAAAAATATTGTTTCAGCTCAAACATATTTATGATTTTTGTGAAAAGGAAAAAAACGGGAAGTTCTACCTTGTTTTCCATTCCTATGAATTGCTCGCCATTTTTTGGATGGGTGTTATTTTTCTTCATCTCAATAACATCTGGTGGGGAATGGCCGTGGGTTTAAGCGTTCATCTCTTATTGGATCAAATCGGAAATAACCTCAAGCCCGGGACTTATTTTTTATGGTATCGAATAAAAAATAATTTCAGCAAAGAATCGGTGTTCCCTGCAGGGCATTTTCAGCGCACGAACAGGAATATTTTCAGATGAGGAATTTCAAAGTCATCCGTTTGATTTTACTGGGGTTTATTTTGTTTTTTTGTCAGCTTCCGGCCCAATCCGAATCAGCTTCCAATAAAGCACTTCCTTTTTCCTCCGGAGAAAGAATAACATTCTCGATCAAAAAGATGGGCGTGAAGGTTGGGACGGCTTCTTTGGTTTTTCAGGGCCTAACCAAGTTGGGAGAAAAAGAAACCTTCCTTATTGTTTTCAAGGCGACGGCCCTGAATTTTTTTGATGAAGAAAAAATTTTCGTCGACCCTCAGACTTTTTATCCACTGATGATTAAACGGGATTTAAATATTTGGGGCAAGAAAGAAAAAATCACCGAAGAATATTTTCCAGAAAAGGGGATCGTCAAAATCACCAAAGATACCGATGGAAAGATCAACGAGCAAACGATCGAAAAGAAAGGGACATTAGATAATATATACAGTTTTATCTATCGTTATCGTACTCAAGGACAGTTTCGGATAGGAGACGCTCTTTCTTTGCATCTTCCCACGAAAGAAGTCACCTTGAAACTGCAGAAGATGACAAAAATAAACGCCGCTGGAGGGCAGTTTGATGCTTATTATATGATGAGCGATCCTGCGCAATACGAGGTCTGGTTTGATAATTCAGATCAAAAGATTCCCTTAAAAATTAACGGCGCTGTTGGATTTGGTGATACGGCGATGGTGATGGCAAGCTACAAGAAAGGAGAAGACCATGGCAGATTTTAAACAGGCATTTGAGGTGATGAAAAAAGATTTTGAGATGATGCAGTCAACCGGCGACACCAAATCTTATTTTCATTTGTCATCGGTTTTACAAGATATAGATACCCTTTTACGCGAATACATGCAGGAGATCACAGAGGACGATATCAATAAAATAATCCGAAAATTAAAAGACGGCGAGGATTTGAGGTCGGATGATATTAGCCGTCTGGAACTGTGGATTGTGGGCGATGCGGAATCCTACAGCAAAATGGAAAATAATTTTGGGGATTGGACAGTGGAACTAAAACGGCTGCAAGGAGAGATCGATAAATACCGTGCTGATCAACCCGATATGGAAGCCGTGCTCACCTTGCGAGGACTCTTGCGTGATACAATCAGTGTTTTGGGAAGCATGATTTATTTTTTACAGCAGAAAGAACGGATTCAAAATTTTAAGCAAAGCATGAGCCAGTTGACTCCCGAGGACAAAGAAATGCTCGTCCGGCTTTTGGAACAAAAAAAGAAATCGTGGGATTATTAATGCACTTACCTGACAAAAAAGGACACTTCGGCGAATTTGGCGGACGGTTTGTTCCAGAAACCTTGATGGCGGTTCTGGAAGATTTGGAGAAAATTTTTTATTCCCTGCGCTCCGACAAAGAATTCAAAGAAGAATTTGATTATTATTTGAAAGAATACGCCGGACGTCCAACGCGTCTTTATTTAGCCCAGCGTTTGAGCCGCCATTTGAAAAGACTTAAGGTTTATTTAAAACGCGAGGACCTTCTGCACACCGGAGCCCATAAGATCAACAATACGCTGGGACAAATCTTGGTTGCCCGGCGGATGGGAAAGACCAGGATCATCGCGGAAACCGGCGCCGGCCAGCACGGGGTCGCCACCGCCACCGCGGCGGCGCTATTTGGTTTGAAATGCGAAATCTACATGGGCAGCCAGGACATTGAGCGGCAGTCGTTGAATGTTTTTCGAATGCGATTGTTGGGAGCAAAGGTCATTCCAGTTACCAGCGGTTCACAGACTTTGAAAGACGCGATGAACGAAGCGATCCGTGATTGGGTCACGAATGTTCGAGATACTTTTTATATCATCGGCTCTGTGGCCGGGCCGCATCCGTATCCGGTCATGGTTCGGGACTTTCAAGCGGTGATTGGAAAAGAAGCTCGACGACAATTTCTCTTGAAAGAAAAAAGACTTCCGGATTATCTGCTGGCGTGTGTGGGCGGCGGCAGTAATGCGATGGGATTGTTTCATGTGTTTTATAACGACTCATCGGTAGAAATGATCGGTGTGGAAGCGGCTGGATTGGGGCTCAATAAACAAGGGCATTCCGCAACACTCACGGCTGGAAGCGTTGGGGTTTTGCATGGAAGCAAAAGTCAATTGCTGCAAAATGATGACGGACAAATCAAAGTCGCGCATTCGATCGCAGCCGGATTAGATTACCCGGGAGTCGGCCCCGAACATGCTTACTACAAAAAGACCGGACGCGCCGAATATGTTTCCGTGACCGACAAGCAAGCCATCCAAGGATTAAAACTTCTTTCACGCACCGAAGGGATCATTCCCGCTTTAGAAAGCGCCCATGCCATCGCTTATTTAGAGAAACTCGCGCGGCGCGTTAAAAAGAATTCCAGCGTGATCCTTTGTTTATCCGGCCGCGGGGATAAAGATGTTTCAGTAATGAAGGATTTAATTTAAATGAATAACCGAATCGATTTGAAATTCCAAAATCTGCGCAAGCAAGGCAAGAAAGCCTTTATCGCCTTTATCACTGCCGGCGATCCGTCGTTAAAGACTACCGAAGAACTGGTTCTTGCGTTCGAAAAGAATGGGGTTGATATCGTCGAAATAGGGATGCCATTTTCCGATCCTTTGGCCGATGGCCCCACAATCCAGGAATCTTATCAGCGATCACTCAAAAATCATACAACACTTGCGGCGATTCTAAAAACAATACAAAATATTCGAGCGTCTTCACAAATCCCGATTGCTTTGATGACCTCTTACAATCCAATTTTTCATTTCGGGGAAGAAAAATTTGTGGCCCGCGCCCAAGAAGCGGGAATAGACGGCGTGATTATTCCGGATTTACCACCCGAGGAAGCGAAAAAGTTGATCAAATCCGCGCGCAGAATTGGTTTCTCAACCGTATTCTTTATTTCTCCCACCACGACCCCAAATCGGGCCAAAAAAATTATTGCCGCATCAACCGGCTTCATTTATTACGTCTCCGTCACCGGAGTTACGGGTAGCCGGAAAAATATTTCGCAAGATTTTAAGAAAAATATCCTCCTGGCAAAACGTTTAACCAACAAACCGATCTGTGCTGGATTTGGGATATCCACTCCCAAGCAGGTCCAAGAAATTTGCGCAATCGCCAACGGAGTTATTGTCGGAAGCGCGATTATTCAAGAGATTGCCCAAAATGTCGGCCAAAAGGATTTGGTTGAGAATGTTACGGAATTTGTGAAAAAATTATTGGCTGGCACCTCAATATAAATTGTAGAGACGAGGCAATGCCTCATCTCTACCGTTTGATTAAAATTTTATTACGAAAGGTTTCAGATGTATCAAAAAACTATTTTATCGAATCAATTGCGTATCATCACGCACCCCATGAAAGAGCGGGACAGCGTTTCCGTTGGACTTTTGATCGGAACCGGCGGACGGTATGAGAATGATCAAAATAAAGGGGCCGCGCATTTTCTCGAACATATCCTTTTCAAGGGAAGCAAAAATTACGCCTGCGAAGAGATCAAAGAACTGATCGAAGGCGTCGGCGGGTCGCTCAATGCCTTCACCTCAGAGGAATCAACCTGTTATTTCGCGAAAATTCCGTCCAAACATTTGAACCACACTTTTGATATCCTCGCGGATATAGTCTTTCATCCTTTGATCAATAAAAAGGATGTAGAAAAAGAACGAACAGTGATCCTCGAAGAAATCAAGATGTATCACGATGTCCCGCAGTATTTTGTTTTGGAACTTCTGGATGAATTGATGTGGCCGGATCATCCGCTGGGAAAAAATTTGGCCGGCACCTTTGAATCCGTCGGCGGCATGACTTCGTTTGATTTAAAACAGTTTCATCAGCATTATTATTTTCCCGGGAATATTGTGATCGGGGCCTGCGGATGCCTTGAACACAAAAATTTTATCCATCTGGTACAAAAGAAGCTGACTAGTATAAATTTTTCTCGGGAGATGAATTTTCTACCCGCGCAAGAAAATCAAAAGACGGCGCAAGTAAAATTTTTTCGCAAAGAAATCGAACAGATGCACCTCGCCTTAGGCATGTTTGGGCTGCCGATTGAACATAAAGACAAATACACCTTGAACCTTTTAAATATCATCCTCGGTGGCAACATGTCGAGCCGTTTATTCACGGAAGTGCGGGAGAAGCGGGGTTTGGCGTATTCCATCTCAAGTTCAACCAAATCGCTCAAAGACACGGGACTTTTTATGGTGCGGGCGGGAGTCGATAATAATAAAATCGTCCCCGCCGTTACGATTATTTTAAAAGAGCTTAAAAAAGTATGCCGCAGCCGCGTTAGACCCGATGAACTCATCCGGGCCAAAGATTATTTCCTCGGCCAGATATTATTAGGGTTGGAAGATACGCTCGATCATATGCTTTGGATGGGGGAATCGGTCATGATTTTGGACCGTGTGCGCAGTTTAAAAGAGATGATCAAAGGAGTGAACCAGGTTCAACTTGCGGATATCCAACGGGTCGCGAATGAAATTTTGAAAGAAAAATACTTCAACCTGGCATTGGTCGGTCCTTTAACCGAACGGCAAGAAAAAGAAATTAAGTTGTTATTTTAAATTGACAAACAATGAGATATTCGTTAGACTTCTTTTAAAATTTATCAGTCGTTTTATTGACCTTTGCACAACCAATGATAAGAAAAATTAGGAAGCAAAGGTCGACCCGCCTGCCGGCAGGTAGGGATACTGACCACAACGGCATTGGTAAAAAAAGTCAGTAAAAACCTTCAAAGAGGAGAAAAAAATGCAAGAGCTAGAATTTTACGATGTGAAATCGAAATCAAAGTTTAAGGCAACCGAGTATACCATTAAAGAGAAATCGGGACGTTTTTTTGCGGTGGCCAAAGCCAAGAGCGGTCCGCATGAATGCTGGCGCGTTTTATCCAAAGATCAAGCAGCAAAATTAAAAAAATGAGCCGTTAAAAACTTTTTTAGAAAGGCTCACCCTGAGTGAGCCTGAAACCTGCCTGTCGGCAGACAGGGACGAGTCGAAGGATTTTATTAGAAGGATTTAAATAGCTATTAAAAAAGTTCCATTAACTGCAAGAAATAAAGCCAAACTAATCGCAGAACTGGCCTACGACAAAAAAGCGGAAGATATTATCATCCTCGATATGCGTCGTGTCGTCAACTTCTGCGATTATTTTGTTGTGATCAGCGCAAGTTCTGAGCGGCATGCCCAGGCCATTGCTAACGGAATTGAAGAAGGGCTCCTCGATGCCGGGCTCAAGGTTCGTTACAAAGAAGGCCTCAAGTCTTCCACGTGGATCTTAGTGGACTTAGGCGATGTGGTCACGCATATCTTTGAGGTACAAGCTCGTGAATTTTACGGCCTGGAACATCTCTGGCAGGATGCCCCGCGAGTTAACTGGCAGAAGAAATCAAAATCAAAACCTCCAAAAATATCAAATCATTAATTTTAGTAATACATGAAGCGCCCATTTTTGGTGATTCTTAATCGATGAACAAAAATGGGCGCTGTCTCTTCATACTCCATGTTATTCAATTTCAAACTTCAATTAGAATTTCTTCTGCAAGAATGCGTGGATGAAATCATCCCACCCGAAGGTGACCCGATGAAAGGTATGTCAGCACCAATCCCTGTCCTCATCGAGGTTCCTCTAGATAAAAAACACGGAGATTATTCCTGCAGTGTGGCACTCCGTCTGGCCAGCATTCGTAAAAAAAATCCTTTAGAATTAGCCAGTTTGCTAAAAGATGCCGTCCATTTAAAACTGCAAAACACACCACTGCACAATAAAATTCAATCGATTGAAGTAGTTAAACCAGGGTTTATCAATTTCCATCTTGGCCGTGCTGCGATTTTGGAAATTCTACAAGAAATCTTGCAAGCGGGAGAAAATTTTGGCCGATCGAACCAGGGGTTAATGCGAAATGCCGATTCACGTTATTCCAAGGAGCATAGCTACGAAGAGATTCTGCGCTTCGCTCAGAATGACGGAAAAATATGCCACAAAGTCCAGATTGAATTCCTCAGCGCCAACCCAACGGGGCCGCTAAGTGTCGCTCACGCGCGTCAGGCGGCTGTGGGGGATGCTTTAGGGAATATTCTAAAGTTTCTAGGATATGATGTTTTTAAAGAATATTACGTGAACGATGAAGGAAACCAGATCAATATCTTGGGACGTTCTATTGAACTGCGGGCTAGGGAAATTTTGGGTGAGACCGTTTCGTTTCCCGAAGACGGATATCAGGGCGATTACATCCGTGAAATGGCCCAAATTTTTATGGATCAAAACAAAATCACAACGATCGATGAGCTCAATGGAAAAGAATTATCTGATTTTAGTCAATTCGGCGTTGATTATTTGATGGCGGTGATTAAAAAAGAACTGGATGATTTTGGCGTCACCTTTGATGTGTGGTCTTATCAGTCGAAGATTGCCCCTGTAGACACGATTGAAAATGTTTTAAAATTTTTACGCAAAAAAGGGGATATTTACGATCACGAAGGAGCGGTGTGGTTTAAATCAACGGCCTTCGGGGATGACAAAGACCGGGTCGTTCGAAAAAGCGATGGAAGCTACACCTATTTAACGCCGGACATTGTTTACCATAAAAATAAATTTGAACGAGGTTTTCAAAAGGTCATTAATATTTGGGGGCCGGATCATCATGGGTACATCCCACGGTTGAAAGCCGCGGTCGAGGCGTTAGGCTACGATCCGCAGGGATTGGAAGTATTGATCGTTCAGCTGGCAACGATCTTTCACGATGGCAAGCCGCTTTCGATGTCTACGCGTCGTGGTCAATATATTAGTTTAAGGGAAGTTTTATCCGAAGTAGGAAAAGATGCCGCGCGCTTTTTCTTTTTGATGCGCCACATCAAAGCGCACCTGGAATTTGATCTGGAATTGGCCAAAAAAGAAACGCCGGAAAATCCGGTCTATTACATTCAATATGCGCATGCCCGGATCCACAGCATTCTCGGTGTCGCCAAAGGGTTGAACCTCAAACCGATGACACAAGGTTTTCATTTATTGAAAGAGGAAGAAGAATTTGATTTGATCAAAAAAATTTGGAATTTTCCGGATGTCCTTTCGATCTGCAACTATCAGCTGGACCCGTATCTTTTGACCTGTTATCTTTTGGAACTGGCCACCGTTTTTCATAAATTCTATGACCGCCACCGGGTGGTTGATGCGCAAAACCCCGCCTTATCCGCCGAACGGCTGGCTTTGATCAACGCGACACGAATTGTTTTAGCCAACGGATTAAACATCCTTGGCGTCAGCGCGCCGCAGAAGATGTGAGAGGATTTATAAAACATGGATATCAAAATCATCCGTAAAAAAATTTCTTTCCAAGAATTAAAAGAAATCGCCGCTCTCAACTACGGTGACATGGTTAAAGGCGTGGCGGACTTAAGAGAGAAGATCATGGCATTAGGGGGAGAATTGCACGCGGATGCAGAAGCTGTTTTGCTCGATGACGGATCCCTCCAAAATAATCTTTGGGGATTTAATATTTATCCGGACAAACCTAAAAATGAATGGATTGAATTTACTTCCCTTATTAACATTCGTCCTTCTCAAGGAAATCGCAGTATAATGATTACCGACCCTCAGATTCAACAGCAAATCAAAAATATTATTGATTCATTAATTGGATGACATCATGGATTCATCTAAATGGAGTCGGTTGGATTTGATGGATCAGCTTGCACACGTCGCAAGTGAGCTGGTCAGAGCCAGGCATTGGGAGGAAAAACACGATTTTGTTAGCTGCACTAAATCTTTAGAACGTGTTCTTGAATTGCTGGGTTTAACATTGGCTGATGGCCGATGGCGAAAAAAACGAAAGGAATTAGCCCGATTACATGAACTTGCCTGTGACCAATTCACTGATCAAAAATTCTATGAAGTGTCTCTTTTAGATCTTGAAAAGTATTGCACTGTCTTCGCTTTGTATAAAAGAAGTTGAACGTACAGGAGGAAAAAATGGAAAGAAAAATCATCAAAACCGAAAACGCGCCGCTGCCGGTCGGTCCTTATAATCAGGCGGTGGCGGCGGGTCATTTGGTTTTCATCTCCGGACAAATCGCTATCGATCCCGCAACCAATGAAGTTTCCAAAGGTGGGGTTGTCGAACAAACGCGTCTGGTTTTAAATAACTTGAAATCTGTTTTAACGGCGTCTGGCTCATCCCTGGAACAAGTGGTCAAGACAACCGTTTTTCTAAAAAATATGAATGACTTTTCTTCCATGAATATGGTGTACGAAAAGTTTTTTACCCCCAAGACCGCGCCCGCTCGCTCAACCATCGAAGTGGCCCGTCTGCCGAAAGATGTCTTGGTCGAAATCGAAGCGGTGGCCATGATTCAAGAGAAATAATGACAAAACACTGGCGCATCAAAACTCCTAACCCGCAACAACAGGTTGAATTTAGCAATGCCTTGAACATTCATCCGATTGTGGCGCAGCTTTTGATTAACCGTCGGGTCAACTCAATCGCAGAGGCGGAGTCTTTTCTCGAAGGGAGCCTTGCCCAGCTGCATGATCCGTTTCTTTTGAAAGACATGGAGAAAGCGGTTACGCGGATCCGTCAAGCTCAGGCCAAAGAAGAGCTTGTTCTTATTTTCGGCGACTATGATGTGGACGGAGTAACGTCCTCGGTTCTGCTGCGGGGGGTTCTCACGCGATTAGGAATTCCGGTCATCAACTATATTCCCCACCGGATGGAAGAAGGGTATGGATTAAATCAAGGAATCGTTCAGATCTGTAAAGACAAAGGGGTGAGCCTTTTGATGACGGTTGATTGCGGCATCAGTGCCTTCGAGGAAGTGAAGGCGTTGAATCAAGGCGGGGTGGATGTGATCATTTTTGATCACCATGAACCCGGAAATTCTTTACCCGCTGCGGTTGCCGTCGTTGATCCCAAACGGTCGGACTGCCCGTATCCTTTCAAAAGCCTTGCCGCGGTTGGGCTCATCGCAAAACTCTCTCAAGCCTTAACCGGACAGATATTGGAAGATGATTTAGATTTGGTTGCGATCGGCACGATCGCCGATGTGGCGGAACTGAGAGGAGAAAACCGGATCTTTGTCAAACACGGCCTGCCCAAAATTAGCGAAACCAAGAATCACGGGCTGCAAGCTTTACTGGAAGTCGCCAAAATTAAAGGGAAAAAATTTCAGCCTTCGTATGTCGGATTTATTATCGGACCACGCATCAACGCCACCGGCCGCATGGGTTCGGCCATACAGTCTTTAGATTTACTTCTAAGCGTAAATCCCGGGCAAGCGTTGGCGTTGGCCCAGCAGTTGGAAGAACATAATTCTCTGCGGCAAAAAACCCAACGAGAAATTGTGGAAGAGGCCTTGAGCATGGTTGAGCGCGAGGTTAATTTCAAAGAACACAAAGTGATTGTCTTAAACCGTGCCGGCTGGCATAAAGGCGTTTTGGGTATTGTGGCTTCCAAAATTATGGAAAAATATTATCGTCCCACCATTGTGATTTCAACCCAAGACGGAGTGGGCACCGGTTCTGCCCGCTCGATCGAAGGATTTCATATCTACGACGCCTTACACCATTGCCGCAATCACCTGGAAAATTATGGCGGACACAAACGGGCCGCCGGATTGACGCTCAAAGAAAATAACATTGAATTTTTCCGAGATTCGATCAATCAAAGGGCCAACGACATTCTTCAAACAAACGATTTGATTCCATCGCTTGAATTGGATATGGAGATTCCTTTGTCTTTGATCAACTTAAGCTTACTGAATGCCGTTAACTTATTGGAACCTTACGGCGAGGGAAATCCTTCAGCGGTTTTCTGTTCCCGGCAGTTGACGGTCAAAAGTCCCGCGCAGGTTTTGGGGAAGGATACGCTCAAATTTTTGGTCACCGACGGCCAGGTGAATTTAACGGCCGTGGGTTTTGGGATGGGAAGATTTCGTGATCTGGTCAATAGCGGCAATCGCATTGATTTAGCTTACAGTCTTGCGATCGATGACTGGAATAAAGAGCCGACCGTCACACTGAAATTGAAAGATTTGAAGGAAAGTGCTTTGTAACTACGCCTTCACGATCTTTCCAGCTTGAATACAGCTTGTGCAAACCAGGGATTTTTTTACGCTGCCGTTTAAAATGATTTTGATTTTTTGCAGGTTAGGGAGGAAGCGGCGGAGGGTTTTGCCGGTGATTTTGGAACCAGCGCCGCCGTGAAGCTTTTTGGCACCGCGCCGTTTGTATTTATTTCCAGGGATGGATGATTTACCGCAGATGACACAGGCTCGAGCCATGTTTTATTTCCTTTTAAAAAATATTAATAGTATTAATAGAGATTACCAATATACTTTAAAATGTTATTTTGTCAAGGCAAAGTTCTTTGAAGCCCAGAATTCCTTCCAGCGAAAGGCATATTGGAAGCATGCCCCGTAGGACGGGATGAGCATGATACCCGTTAACACGATCTTTGAAATAAACCATTCGCTGTTCGCGTGTGAAATTGAAATCAAATGATTCATCTCTCCCGCATGACCGGTTAAATCAAAGATGATCCTTAAAACCAGCATCCGTTGCCAGAAACTGGGAGAAAGAAAAGGGATCCGAAACACAAATAAAAATAGCGGAATCAAGCTGACCAAATTAAAAAAAACTTGTCCCAATGCCAGTGTATACGGAATGAAATAAACAGGATGAAAAGCCATCAGGGCATGATAATAAATATAAAGAAATGAGGTCGGCATCAAAATATCGCCGGCATTCCCCAAGACATAGAGAGCAAATGTACAAAGGTAAATTTTCCAAACAAAACCAGTTTTTTTTATAGAATGTTTCATCATTTTTTAGCAAGGTCAGTATTATGGCACGGCGCACTTTAATCACAAAATAGATTCTATCAAATTTTCCAGATTTTTTTTGATTTTCCAAATACCTTTTGCTATCATAGGACACGATGAATCGAGAATTGACGAGTATCTTAGAAGTCATTTGTGAAAAAGATCAGCGCTACCGGCAGGATGCCTATGAGTTTATCATGGAGGCTTTGGCTTATTCTCAAAAAAAATTCCGCCGTACCAGGCATGTGGGCGGGACAGAATTGCTGGAAGGAACAAAAGAACTGCTTTTAAATAAATACGGCCCGATGGCCTTAACTGTTTTGCACCATTGGGGGATACGCTCAACCGAAGATTTTGGCCAGATTGTCTTTAATTTAGTTGAAAACAGAGTTTTAAGTAAATCTGAGGAAGATAATCTTGAGATTTTTCGTGACGGTTACGATTTTCAAGAGGTCTTTCAGCAGGGATATCATAAAGACCTGCAACGACGCATCAGCCGGATGAGATCTTTTTGACTTAATGAATTACCCAGCCATTTAAATCCTACCCATCTGCACCTGTTTCTACGTTCCAAGTAAAAAATATGAGAAATCTACAAGACATCTCGATCCAATACGTCAAAGGCGTTGGGCCGGCGCGTAAAAAACTTTTTGCCAATTTAGGGATTGAAAATATTGAAGACCTGCTTTATTTTTTTCCTCGGCGCTACGAAGACCGCCGGCAGATGACGCCGTTCAATCAACTAAAAGCTGGAGAATTCCAGACGGTCAGCGGAAAAGTCCTGGCCCGCGGCGGTCACCGCAGCTGGTTCACCAAAAAACATGTGTATGAGACCGCCATCGGGGACGACACCGGGCGGTTGTTTTGCGTGTGGTTCAATCAGCCTTTTTTGGAAAATTATTTTAAAGTCGGAGAACAGGTGGTTGTGTATGGAAAAGTGGAAGTTTATAAAAACCGTTTGCAAATGGTTTCTCCCGAATATGAATTGATCAGCAAAGATGATGAAAGTTTAAGCGTGGGAAGGATTGTACCGATCTATTCTTTAACCCGGGGGATTTCTCAAAGATATTTACGCAAAGTCATCAAAGCGTGCTTGACCAGCTACGGCCTTGAACTGCGCGACGTCCTTCCCTCGTCTATCCGTCAGAAATTTTCGTTATCAAATCTTTCGCAGAGTATTTCAAACATTCATTTCCCGGAAAGTTTAGAAATCCAAAAACAGTCTTACGAACGCATTGCTTTTGAGGAATTCTTTTTCTTTCAAGTATCCGTCATCCTGCGACGCTTAAGCATTGTTCATAAAAAAGGAATCAGCCATGCCATTGCTGAAGATTTCCTTGAACGATTTATTCATTCTTTTCCATTTGAATTGACGGGCGCTCAGATTCGGGTGATCAAAGAACTAGCCGAAGACATGAAACGTGAATCGCCGATGCTGCGGATGCTGCAAGGAGATGTGGGCTCGGGGAAAACCTTGGTCGCGTTGTTCGGATGCGTGGCCGCCTTTCAAAATGGTTGGCAGTCTGTCTTTATGGCGCCGACGGAAATCCTGGCCAGGCAGCATTTCGAGGTGATCCAGAAAATGGTGGAGAACGGTCCGTTTAAAGAAATGCGTATCGCGCTTTTAGTCAGCAACTTAAAAAAAGAACAAAAGGAAAAAATTTATCGCGAAGTCCAAAACGGAGAAATCCATTTATTGATCGGGACTCACGCCCTTTTAGAAGAGCAGGTTCAGTTTAAACGTTTAAGTTTTGTGGTCATCGATGAACAGCATAAATTCGGCGTTCGCCAAAGAGCGCTTTTATCCGATAAAGGAACCAATCCCGATGTGCTGGTGATGACCGCCACACCCATTCCGCGGACGTTATGCCTGACGCTGTACGGAGATTTGGATGTTTCGATGATTGATGAATTACCGCCCGGTCGAGGGAAAATTCAAACCCGCCTTTTTTATCAAAATCAAGCTGCGGACGTTTATAAGCTCCTTCGGCAAATGGTGGAAAAAGGATGCCAGGCCTTCATCGTTTATCCGATCATTGAAGAATCGGCCAGCCTTGATTTAAAAGCAGCTGTGGCCAGCTTTAAACATTTTGAACAAAATGAATTCAAAGGATTATCCCTGGGACTCGTGCACGGTCAAATGAATCGAAAAGAAAACCAGCTGGTCATGGACAAATTCAAAAATAAAGAGATCGATATCCTCGTGGCTACAACCGTTGTGGAAGTCGGGGTGGATGTCCCCAATGCCACTGTGATGGTCATCGAACATGCTGAACGTTTTGGTTTAGCGCAGATGCATCAACTGCGCGGACGAATTGGGCGGGGAGAAAAGGATTCTGTCTGTTTTTTAATTGCTGATCCGACAACCGAAGAAGCGCAGGCCCGGCTGCGGGCGATTCTTTCCACGACTGATGGTTTTAAAATTGCCGAGGAGGATCTCGCGATCCGCGGGCCCGGACAATTTTTCGGGCGGCATCAGCATGGCTTGAATGAATTAAGAATTGCTAATCCCGCCACTCAATTGGATATCCTTGAACTGGCCCGAAAAGAGGCGTTGGCACTAACCTCAGCCGATCCACAACTGAAGCTGGGAGCCAACCGCACGGTGAAGGAAGTCGTTCAAAAGCGTTACCCGGCTTATCTGGCGATGGTTTCGGCGGGGTAATTTGGAGCGTACTCGCCCCGCCATGGCGGGGCCCCGCAATCTATAATATGAAAATACTAGGCGGCCAACTCAAAGGGCGAAATTTCTACATGCCCGCAAAAATTCCCCCGACTCAGAATGTCGTGAGGAAAGCGGTCTTTGATATCCTGGGAGATATCAGCGGAATGGACTTTCTGGAACTTTTTGCCGGAAGCGGAGCTGTGGGGTTTGAGGCTTTCTCCCATGGAGTTAAGACCGTGACTTTAGTTGAGCACGATCCTCACTGTGTGGAGGTCATCCAGGAAAATTTAAAGCTTCTGGGTATCCCGTACTCTGGAACCTACAGCGATCCTTTAATAATTATCCCGGCCGATGCCTTTGTGGCCATCAAACAGCTGGCAAAAAAGAACAAAAAATATGATATCGTCTTCCTTGACCCTCCTTTTGGATACAACTTGGGAAAAAAAGCCTTGAAAGCCCTAGGGGCCCATGATATATTACACGCCAATTGTTTTTTGTTGGTTCAAGTCGAGAAAAATGAAATTCTTCCCAAAGAAGAAGGCAGATTTCATCTGATCAGAGAAAAAAATTACGGGGCTTCACACCTCGCTGTTTACGAAGGGAGTTAAGTCGTTTGAGTCAAATAGCCATCTATCCTGGAAGTTTTGATCCTGTGACCTACGGGCACATCGATTTGATCAAAAGGGCAACATGCATTTTTAATGAAGTCATTGTAGCGGTTGCCGAAAATTCCCACAAAAAAACTCTTTTTAGTTTGGAAGAACGTTTGACCATGTTGAAAGAATCAACCAAAGGATTGAAACGTATCCGTGTCGAGGCTTTTGATGGGTTGGTGATCGAATTTGCCCGCAAGAAGAAGGTGAATGTTTTGATTCGGGGACTGCGCATGATTTCGGATTTTGAATATGAATTACAAATGGCTTTGACCAATCGCCGGTTGAGCGAAACAATCGAAACCGTTTTTCTTATGCCGTCGGAAGGCTACTCATTTCTTTCTTCCACACTACTCAAAGAAGCTGCCTCGCTCGGGGCGAATGTTTCATCTTTTGTCCCGAAGTTTGTTGAACAAAGAATCAAAGAACGCTTGGCCAGATGAAGGTCATCATCAAGGACATCACCCAAAGAGGGCTGGAACTCTTTGAACGCCTCGAGGCTGGCTCGATTGGATTATCACCCGAAGATTTACAATGTCTTTCTCCCTTAACCATCAAGGCCAAAATCACCAGGGTCGAAAACACCATCTTGGCGCATATCGAGATCCAAGGACGCTATTCTTTTTTATGCGCTCGTTGTTTGGAAACGGGTGAAAGCGATCTGTCCCAGGAATTCAACTTCGATTACGCAATTGAAAAGGGACTCGAATTTATTGAGCTCACAGAAGATATCCGTCAAGAAATCATTTTGAGTTCTCCCGTAAATATTTTATGCAGCGATGATTGCAAGGGAATTTGTCCCCGATGCGGAGTGAATTTGAATAAGGAACAGTGTAAGTGTAAAAAATAGAGGAGACGAAAACATGGCATTACCAAAACGACAGCATTCCAGGCAGCGAGGACGTAAACGCCGTACTCATTGGAAACTTAAAGTTCCGGCTTTCAGCATTTGCCCTCATTGTCAAAAATCCATTATTTCACACCGGGTTTGTCCATTTTGCGGGCATTATAAGGGCCAGCAGATCGTCGAAATCAAACCTAAAAAAGAAAAGAAGAAAAAGCAATAATAATTTTTCTGGCCATCTTCATCAATAAGGAGAAAAGTGTGAAGATTGTTGTCGACGCAATGGGAGGAGATCATGCACCACAGGCGGTTATCGCCGGTGTGGTCGAGGCCCTGAAGGAATTTGAAACCGATATTGCCTTAATCGGCCAAAAAGAGCGTATTGAAGAGGAACTTCGCAAATACGACTATCCCAAAAATAAAATCGAAATTATTCATGCGCCTGACACGATTGACATGCACGAACCCGCCACCAGCAGCATTCGAAAAAAGAAAAACTCATCCATTGCCTTAGGAATTAATCTATTAAAAACTCCCCAGTATGCGGCCTTTGTCAGCGCGGGAAATACCGGAGCGGTTGTTTGCGCCTCAACCATTAATTTGGGAATGCTTCCGGGCGTTGAACGTCCCGGGATTGGACTGATTATCCCTACCCTAAATAAATTCGCGTTCTTAATTGACGTCGGGGCGAATACCGATCCAAAAGCCCAGCATCTTCTTCAATATGCTCTCATGGGAAACTGCTATGCCCGGGAAGTCTTAGGTCTTTCCAATCCCCGCATTGGACTTCTTAACATTGGAGAAGAAGAATCTAAAGGAACCGATTTTCAGAAAGAAACTCACAAACTCATGGGAGAGAGGCTGAAAAATTTCATCGGAAACATCGAACCCAACGAAATTTTTTCCGGCAAATGCGACTGCATTGTTTGCGATGGTTTTGTGGGCAATGTGGTGATCAAAGTTTCCGAAGGGCTCATGGAATCTGCGTCCACGCTCATGCGCCGGGAAATTAAAAAAAGTCCCATTGCCTTAATGGGGGCTCTTCTGATCAAATCTCGTTTGAATGATATCAAAAAATATGCGGATTACTCTGAATACGGAGGAGCGCCGCTTTTGGGGGTTAACGGAATTGTGATGATCAGCCACGGACGTTCGAGTCCGAAAGCCATTAAAAATGCCATTAAAGCGACCCAGCGCGAAATTGAACATCAAATCCTTTCCGCGATGATCAAAGAGGTTTCACAATCATCATGAAAAACGTAGGAATTATTTCTGTTGGACATTACCTTCCTGAAAAACGGCTGACTAATTTCGATCTGGAAAAGATGGTGGATACCTCCGATGAATGGATCACCTCTCGCACCGGGATCAAGGAACGCCGCATCGCCGCCAAAGGAGAAAAGACCAGCCATTTAGCGACCTTAGCGGCCCAAGAAGCGATCCAAAACGCTCACCTCAAACCCGAGCATATTGATTTAATTATTGTGGCCACCGTCAGTCCGGACAGTAATTTTCCCTCGATGGCGTGTTTGGTGCAAAAAGCGATCGGCGCTCATCATGCCGCGTGTTTTGATTTGAGCGCGGCCTGCGCGGGATTTTTATATGCGTTAACAACGGGCAAGCAGTTTATTCAAAGCGGTTTCTACAAGCATGTTCTGGTGATTGCCGCTGAGCGAATCACCTCGTTGATTGATTGGAAGGACCGCAACACCTGCGTCCTTTTTGGGGATGGAGCCGGGGCGTGTATCCTGGCCCCGGTTGAAAAAGACCGAGGCATTATTTCTGAGTACCTTCATAGCCAGGGAGAGTTTGGAAATTTAATGGAAGTCGTCGTGGATGATGTTCATTCTCCGCTCAGTCAAGGAGAGCGATATACTAAAATTCCTTATGTCGTTATGCAGGGAAAGGAATTATTCAAAATTGCGGTGAATTCCATGGCGGAGGCGGTGGAGAAAGCAACCAAGAATGCCCATATCAAAGTTTCGGATATTGATTGTGTTATTCCTCATCAAGCCAATGATCGAATCATAACGGCGGTTGCGAAAAAATTGGAAATTCCCGAAGTAAAAATTTTTGTAAATATTCACCGTTACGGAAACATGTCTGCTGCCTCCATTGCCGTGGCCCTTTATGAAGCCGCGGATGAGAAACGTATTAAAAGAGGCGATACCGTCGTCTTAGTCGCCTTCGGCGCCGGACTGGTCAGCGCGGCAAATATCGTGGTGTGGTAATGATCAATGTCGCTCTCATCTTCCCTGGCCAGGGCGCGCAAAAAGTAGGAATGGGAAAAGAATTTCATGATTCCTCATCCGAAGCGCGCGCGGTTTTCAAGGAGGCTGAGGGGATTTTACAAAACGGTCTCACCAAAGTTATTTTTGAAGGCCCTGCCGAAAAACTTACCTCAACCGCCTTTTGCCAGCCGGGCATTTTGACTTTTTCCTTCGCCGCGTTAAAAGCATTTCAATCTCATCCCAAATTTCAAAATATAAAACCACAATTCACCACCGGATTAAGCCTGGGCGAATATTCGGCGCTGGTGGCCTCGGGTGCGCTCAAATTTTCCGACGCGCTGCGACTCGTCGAGCGGCGTTCATTTTTTATGGAAGAAGCAACCAAAATAATACCCGGAACCATGGCCGCCATCATCGGTTTTCCTCGTCAACGCTTAAAAGAAATCTGCGCGCAGATCGGAGCGGAGGTTGCCAATTACAATTCTCCCGAACAAATCGTCATCACCGGACACCGCGCAAAAGTCGAAGAGGCCTGCCGGTTAATCAAAGAAGAAGGGGCTAAAAGCGTTATCCCATTGGATGTCAGCGGCGCTTTTCATTCCACCTTGATGCAGCCGGCTTCTCAAAAATTTGAAACAGAACTAGAAAAAATTTTGATTCAATCCTGCAGCATTCCCGTCATCAGCAACGTCGATAGTCTTCCTGAAAATTCCGCCTCCCAAATCCGGCAAAATCTTTCCAAACAAATTGTCTCCTCGGTGCGCTGGGAAGAATCGATTCAATATATGGCGGACCATGGCATTATGGATTTTATCGAGATCGGTCCCGGAAAAGTTTTAAAAGGATTGATCCGCCGTATCAACCCGGCGCTACGCGTTTTTAATATCGAACGTCCCGAAGATATCAATACCCTGCCGTTTTGAGGTAAAATTCTTGTAAATTCATTTGTGGCACTAGGTAATCGTTGTTATACTTTGTGAAATGGATCCCTGGAAAAATATTGAATATTTATCACGCCAAGCCGTTTCCCAGCTGCAAAATGCGAAGTTAAAAAAATTCATTGCCGCTCAACTTTATCCTTTCAGTCCGCATTATCAAAAACTATTCGATCAGCAGAAAATTAAACCTTCTCAAATTAAAACGATCGACGACCTTCGGCGCATTCCATTTACTTCCAAAGCTGATTTTGTTTCAACCGATGAGTCCCCGGAAAAATTCCGTGAATTTATTCTCCAGCCGGATAAAACAAAAATCCGGCAGCACTGGCCGATCAACCGTTTGCTGAGCCTAGCCGCGCAATCGGTGATTCAGGGAAAACAATATGTGGAGGAAAAAATCAGCCGCGAATACCGTCCGGTATTTTTGACGTTCACAACCGGAACAACCAACACGCCGATTTCTTATCTCTATTCAGAATATGACGTTAATAATTTATATCTTTCCGGTGGGCGGATGCTCGAACTGTTTGACATCAAAAATTCCGAACGAATCGTTAATATTTTTCCCTTTGCTCCGCATCTGGCGTTCTGGCAGGTGGTCTTTGGCGGATTGTCCTCGGGGGTTTTGGTCTTAAGTACCGGCGGAGGAAAGGTGATGAGTTCCGAAGGAAATATCGCCGCGATTTTAAAAATGAAACCTTCCGCCATTTTGGGTGTTCCCAGTTATGTTTATCATCTTTTGCGCCTCGCGGAAAGCAAGAATTGCCGGATGGATTTTTTAAAAAAAATTGTTTTAGGGGCGGCCACGGTCACGGATTCTTTCAAATTAAAATTAATGAGTCTCCTTCACTCGATGGGAGCGAAAGACGTTTCCATCTTCGGGACGTATGGATTTACGGAAGCGCGCTCGGCCTGGGCTGAATGCCCGAGCGCTGTCGGAAATTCCAGCGGATACCATCTATACCCTGATAAAGAAATTATAGAAATCATTGACCCTCAAACCGGTCAAGTCAAAAAAGAAGGAGAAGACGGAGAGATCGTCTACACGTCCCTTGATTCCCGAGGCAGCGCGGTCATTCGCTATCGAACCGGAGATTTTGTCGAAGGAGGGATCACTTACGAACCATGTCCTTTTTGTCGACGCACCGTCGGGCGTTTGTCGAATAAAATCAGCCGGATTTCTGATGTGAAGGGTTTGCAACTTTCCAAAATAAAAGGTTCTTTGGTGAACCTGAATCATTTCTCGATGGTCCTCGGTGATTTCCCGGAAATCATCGAATGGCAAATTGAAATCCGCAAAAAAGACAACGACCCGCATGAAGTGGATCAACTGCTGGTTTATATTTCTGTGAAAGACTCCTGTAACCGCGGGCAGTTGGAAGAAGAAGTCCGGAATAAAATATTTTTATCGATGGAAATTTCGCCGAACGCCATTGTTTTTTGTTCATTGCCGGAAATCGTCAGACGATTGGAATTAGAAACCGCGTCCAAAGAAAAGCGGATTCTGGATTCACGACCTAAGGAGAAAATTTTATGACCCGAGTCGCCATCATCGATGGCATCCGAACGCCTTTCTGTAAAATGACTACACTTTTCAATAATATAAGCGCGCAGGAGTTGGGACGCATTGCGGCTCGCGAATTGATTGAACGTTTGAATCTCGATGTAAAAACAATCGATGAAGTGATTTTTGGAAACGTGGCCCAGCCCGCGGATGCCGCGAATATCTCGAGAGTCATTTCGCTTTTAAGCGGCGTTCCAGTGACAACGCCGGCTTTTACCGTGCACCGCAATTGCGCCTCGGGGATTGAATCGGTTGTGACGGCCGCAATGAAAATTCAAACGGGAGAAATCAACTGCGCTTTAGCCGGTGGGACGGAATCGATGAGCAATATTCCATTTTTCCTGACCAAAGATCTGCAAGAAATCATTTTCCGTTTTAACAAAGCCAAAAGCGCTCTGGAAAAATTACAAGCCTTAAGTTTGTTGCGTCTCAAATATTTTTCCCCGCGCATAGGTTTGAATCTTGGGTTGACCGATCCGGTTTGCGGTTTAAATATGGGACAGACCGCCGAGGTCCTGGCCAAAGAGTTCGGTATCCCCCGGGAACAACAAGATGCCTTTGCTCTTCGAAGCCACCAGCGGGCGATTGCCGCCCGGGAAATTTTAAAGGAAGAAATTGTTCCGGTGATTCCCTTTCCTAAATATAAAAATGTCGTGAGCGCTGATAATGGCCCCCGCGAAAATCAAACCATAGAAGCATTGGCAAAATTAAAACCCATTTTTGATAAATACTCCGGCACCGTCACCGCTGGAAATTCCAGCCAAGTGACCGATGGGGCGGCGGCGCTGTTGGTCGTGAGTGAGGCCCGTGCCCGAGAATTACAATTGGAGCCTCTAGGATATATCCGCGCGTTTTCCGTTGCCGGAGTTGAACCACACCGGATGGGAATCGGCCCGGCTCATGCGATTCCGAAAGTTTTAAGAAAAGCCAGAATGACGTTAAAAAATATTCAGGCCTTTGAGATCAACGAAGCCTTCGCCACCCAGGTTCTGGCGTGTTTGAAGGCTTTAGAAAGCGAACGCTTCACCCAGGAATTCGGATACGACAGCAGCACAACCGGAGAAATTGATCCAGAAATTTTAAACGTCAATGGTGGTGCGATCGCGCTCGGTCATCCCGTGGGCGCAACCGGCACGCGGTTGATTTTGACGATGTTGAAACATTTGAAGCGCCGAAATTTGAATACGGGACTCGTCTCTTTGTGTATCGGCGGAGGACAGGGTGCGGCGGTTATTTTGGAAAGATAAATAAAATGTCTATCAATTTTCGAATCGAAAACACAATTGCCACCATCGAGTTCGATCAACCGGATTCAAAGGTCAATCTTTTGAGTTCAGAGGTCATGAAGAACCTCGATGACATTTTAGAAGAAGTACGAAATAAACCTGAAGTGAAAGCTCTCGTCATCACCAGCGCCAAAAAAGATGTTTTTATCGCCGGGGCTGACATCAAAGAGATCGAAGGCATCCGGCAAATCGAAGAAGGCGAAGAAAAATCTAAGAGCGGTCAAAACATTTTGAACAAGCTGGAAGATTTACCAATTCCCACGATCGCCGTGATCAACGGTGTCGCTTTGGGAGGAGGATGCGAATTGGCGTTGGCCTGCCGCTATCGAGTGGCCACGTTCAATGAAAAAGTGAAGATCGGTTTGCCCGAGGTGAATTTGGGCATTATTCCTGGTTTTGCCGGAACTTATCGTCTGCCGCGTTTGATTGGACTCACACAAGCGTTAAAAATAATTCTGGCCGGTAAAGTAATCTCCGGCACCGAGGCCTTCAAGATTGGTTTGATCGACCGGCTTATCCCTCAGGTCGGATGGAGGGATCATCTCAATAAATTTATCGAGGAGGTCACGACAAAAAGCGAGAAGCGAAGAAATTCAAAACGAAAAAAAGATTTCATCACCTTTCTTTTGGAAGAAACAAAAATCGGGCAAACGATTCTTTTTTCTCAATCACGTAAAAATGTTTTAAAAATCACCAAAGGATTTTATCCCGCCCCGCTCAAAGCCATTGAAGTTATTCAAAAAATACAAGGACTTCCTCGTCCACAAGCTTTGCAGATTGAAGCCAAGGTGTTCGCACAACTCGTCGTCACAAATATTTGTAAAAATTTGGTGAGAGTTTTTTACTTGAGTGAAAACCATCGGAAATTTTTGCCGCCTGGGACCGAATCGATCAAAGTCAAACCCATTCAAAAATGCGCCATCGTCGGCGCCGGGATCATGGGTGGAGGCATTGCTCAGCTCTTGAGTTCCAAAGGAATCTGGACGCGGATCAAAGACATCAATTACGATGCTATCGCCAAAGGATTTCAGGCCGCCAAAAAAATTTATCAAGAAGCGGTTAAGAAAAAAAAGCTAAAGGCATTTGACGCGGCAAACAAAATGGCCCAGATCACAGGGACTCTTGATCTGAGCGGATTTAGAAATTGCGATTTTGTGATTGAAGCGGTTGTGGAAAATATGGAGGTTAAAAAGAAGGTCTTTCAAGAATTAAGCGCGGCGGTTTCGCCTGAAACGATTTTGTGCACCAACACCTCAGCCTTATCCGTGACGGAAATGGCGCAACAAACTAAAGATCCCTCGAAGGTGGTCGGCTTTCATTTCTTTAATCCCGTGCATCGTATGCCGCTCGTTGAAATCATCAAAACAACCTTCACCTCGCCCGAGACGCTGGCGGCTAGTTTTGCGCTTGCCCGTCGATTGGATAAAACACCTGTCTTAGTAAAAGATTCCTGCGGATTTTTGGTCAACCGGATTCTTCTGGGATATATCAATGAAGCGGGACGGATTCTCCAGGAGGGTGTTCCCATCGAGGTGATTGATAAAATCATGTCGGACTTTGGAATGCCGATGGGCCCGTTTACCTTGTCGGATGAAGTAGGACTTGATGTTGGCGTTAAAGTTCTCCATATTCTGGAAAATAATTTTGGCGAACGATTCAAACCCACGGATATTTTCGAAAAAATTTATAGCCGAGGATTTCTGGGGAGAAAAGCCCAAAAAGGTTTTTATGTGTACAAAGATAAAGAAAAAATTCCCAATCCTGAAATTGTCAAAATGCTCGGAGAAATCCGACGTGAGGATCCAAAGAAAAAATTGGATACCGATGAATATTTACGACGTATGCTTTATCTGATGATCAATGAGGCGGCGAGGTGTTTAGAGGAAAAGGTCGTTGAGACCCCTGAGACCGTGGATCTGGCCATGATTTTTGGAACCGGATTTCCGGCATTCCGCGGCGGACTCCTCAACTACGCCCGGTCCGTCGGCATGGATAAGATCATTAATGACCTGATTCAATTCCAGGAAAAATTTCACTCAGACCGTTTTAAACCGAATCTCTATTTATGGTATTTAAAATGAAAAAAACATGGGTACTCAAATTTTTCCTTTGTGGACAGATATTGATCCTTCTGACCGTATTCGGCTGTGACATGCGATTTAAGCCGTACTCCAACGCCACGTATGGATTCAAAATAAAATACCCCAAGACGTGGCAGATTCGTGAAAATGCCGAGGGAGCAGCGGTCGTTTTTATTTCCCCGAAGGAAACTCCTTTAGATACTTATTCCGAAAATTTGAGTATCGTGATTCAAAATCTAAACGGCCGGATGATGCCCTTAGGACAATATACACAAGAAGCTATTTATCAGCTCACGCATACCTTAAAGAATATTCAAGTGCTGAATTCCAATGATCTTTTGCTCTCGGGAAGAGCGTCGCATAAATTTGAATACGTTATCAAAGGTGATCTTCAAATAAAAATCATGCATATCTGGACGCTCAAGGACAAAGCAGCCTACCAAATCACATTTGGCTGTGACGTCGACCGCTGCAATGATTATATGAGCACTGTCAATGAGATGATTGATTCTTTTGAATTTAATTAAAAGCGAGGCTTTTATGAAAGAACAAAAAGTTCCTTATCAAAAACAAATTTTTGTTTGCACCAATGATCGAAAAGGCGAACGCCCCAGCTGCGGCGATCATCAAGGCGAGGCGGTTTTTACGGAATTGCGGCGGGTCGCTAAAGAACGGGGACTTCATCCCAAAATTCGTGTCGCCCAAGCCAAATGCCTAGGACAATGCGCACAGGGTGTCACCATCATGGTTTATCCGGATGAAGTTTGGTATAGTTCGGTGCAATTGAGTGATATCGAGAAGATTGCGCAGAAGTATCTATCGGAGAAAAAACATGAGCATGTTTGATAAAAATATCAGCCGGGAAAAACGGGAGTCCCTGGAATTTGCCGAAGCGGCCCGGGAAAGCGAATGGAAGTATCCGAGTTTCGCGCTTAAACTATTTCACGGCATTCTCGACTGGGATTTGATTTATCCTTTTCCCGTTCAAAGTCCAGAAGATAAAAAAGAGGGGGATGAATTTTTAGTCAAACTCGAAAAATTATTAAAAGAAAAATTAGATCCTGATCTAGTGGATCGCACGGGAATCATTCCCGATGAAGTCATCAAAGGATTAGCCGCGATAAAGGCCTTTGCGATCAAAATTCCCAAAGAATACGGCGGGTTAGGCTTCAGCCAGATCAATTACAGCCGGGCGATTCATTTGGTTTCCAGTTTCTGCGGCTCGACGGCCGTTTTACTTTCCGCCCATCAGAGTATCGGCGTTCCTCAGCCTTTAAAACTTTTCGGCACCGAAGAACAAAAACGCAAATACTTGCCTCTTTTTGCCCAGGGCGTCATTTCCGCGTTCGCTCTCACGGAATCCGAAGCCGGTTCCGACCCCCGGAACATGACCACAACCGCCACCCCGATTGAAGATGGAAAATATTTTCTCATCAACGGCGAGAAATTGTGGTGCACCAATGGATTGGTGGCGGGGGTCATTGTGGTCATGGCTGTGACGCCTTCAAAAGTTGTCCGCGGAAAAGAACACAAACAGATCACGGCTTTTATCGTGGAAACCAATACCCCTGGATTTGAAATCGTTCATCGCTGCCAGTTTATGGGCCTGCACGGGATTCAAAATGGTGTGCTTCGTTTTAAAAATGTCAAAGTTCCCCGCGAAAATATTATTCTAGGAGAAGGAGAGGGATTAAGGCTCGCCCTCATGACGCTCAACACCGGCCGTCTGACGCTGCCCGCGGCCTCCGCCGGCATCGCCAAATGGTGCGTGCACATCTGCCGTCTATGGTCCGTCAAACGAAAACAATGGGGCGCTTCAATCGGTGAACATGAAAGCATCGGACTGAAATTAGGATTTATGGCGAGCCATACCTTTGCCATGGACGCCCTCACCTGGCTGACCTCGGCGATGGCGGATGATAAAAAGAAAGATATTCGTTTGGAAGCTGCCATGGCGAAATATTTCTGCACTCTGCACAGCTGGAAAATCGCCGATGAAACGATGCAGATCCGGGGAGGCCAGGGATATGAACAAGCCTCGTCGCTGCGCGCCCGTGGGATGGATTATTATCCGGTTGAGAGGATGTTCCGCGATATACGGATTAATTTGATCATTGAAGGAACGAGTGAGATCATGCATCTTTTTATCGCCCGCGAGGCTTTGGATCCTCACTTAAGCCGTTTGAAAAATTTGTTGGATACAAGATCAAGCATCGGAAATAAAATCAAATCGTTCTTATCAACCGCAGGCTATTACGCCGTTTGGTATCCAAAACTTTGGCTGCCTGTTTTAAATTTAACGCAATCAGTAAATCTGTCGGGTAATTTAGGACAGCATATGAATTATGTCCAAAAATCCAGCCGTCGTTTAGCCAGAAGTATTTTTCATCAAATGCTCAAGTATCAAAAAAAATTAGAAGCCAAACAAAGCATTTTAAACCGCGTCGTTGACATCGGCACCGATCTTTTTGCCATCAGCGCTGTTTGTTCCTATACGGATCATTTGGTGAAAAATGATCCGGGCAAAACCAACGCCCTTGCGCTGGCCGATCTTTTCTGCCGGGAGGCCCGAAAACGCATCAATCTTCATTTTCAGGAAGAAAAATCCAATACGGATCGGCAAATGATTTCCGTCGCACGTAAGTTAATGGCGAAAGAATTTGAGTGGCTGGAAAATGAAATTATCAAATAAAATATGAACGACTTCTCTAAAATATTCAACCGGTTCACCGTGGCCAAACAGATTCCGGTTTTCAGGAACCTCACCTGGTTTGAATTGCATACGATCGCCCAGAAGTGCACGCTCGTTGAGTATAAAAAAGGAGAGTCGATCTGCAAGGAAGGCTCACCGCCGGATGCATTTTATTGCCTGGTTTCCGGCCGCTTGCAAACATATAATCTTTTACCGAGTGGACACAAAGACAACGTTGAGATTATTTTACGCGGCATGCATTTTGGGATCATCTCGCTTTTTACGGGCTTAAGTCATTCTCAGACGGTAGAAGCGCTCAATGATTCGATTGTTCTTAGAATTCCCAAGGAAGATTTTCTCATCATCCTTAAAAAAATCCCTCATTTGGGTCTGGAGTTCAGTCAAAGTCTTTCCCACCGGATCAGAAATAAAGTGACCAATGACAACTCTATTTTTCAAAGTTATATCATTTCTATTTATAGTCCGGTTCTGGGGTCTGGAACGTCAACCTATGCCTTGAATCTCGCGTTGAATCTTGAAAAAGAAACCGGCAAAAAAGTCATCCTCGTCACCCTGAGTTTTGATACACGTCCGGCGGCAGACCTAAGAGACTTGATCGGAGATTACAAAAAGATCATGGAAAACGTTACCCGGGGACAATTGACGATTGATCTACTACCGGTCGTTTTTGATCCTCAGGGCGAAGCAGTTACCGCTGAGATCAGCCAGTTTGTCAGCGCGCTGGTCAATGACTACCATTATGTGATCGTCGATCTTCCCAATGACATGGATAGCGCCGTGATGCAAACACTCACCCAGTCCGACATCGTTCAATTGATTACCTCTAGCCGGCCGGAAGATTTAAGATTAACCCGGCAGGTCATTGATGCCTTACAGGATAAACTCAAAGAAAAATTTAACCGGCATGATGTCCAAATTCTGATGAGCGACAAAGATATTGATCGGAAATTATCCAGCGAGGATCTTCATAAAATTCTTAACCATAACGTTTCGGCGTTTTTACCGGCTGTTAAACCTGAGCATTTACACAAAACGGTTTTGGGCGATAAAATCGCGGAGGTCATTTCCGACCCAGAATGTGATTATGCCCGGGCTCTCAAACGTATTGCCCGACGGATTGGCGGGGTTCTGGTTGGACTGGCCTTGGGAGGTGGGGCCGCTTTAGGGGTTGCCCATATCGGAGTCATCCGTGTCTTGGAAGAGGAAAACATCCCGATTGACGTCGTTGTCGGCAGCAGTATGGGGGCCTTGGTTGCCAGTATCTGGGCAATCGGTAATAATGCCCAGCAGCTGGAAAAGGTGGCCCGGGAATTTGAGAAGAAAGCAAATATTTTAAAATTATTCGATCCGGTTTTCCCAAAGTCCGGTTTTATCGGCGGGCGGTTGATTAAATTATGGTTGAAGAAACATTTGGGGGACAAAACCTTCTATGACACAAAAATCCTTTTAAAAGTGGTTAGCTATGACTTAATCCGCCGGCAAGAAATCATTATCGAAGAAGGAAATCTCGTTGACGCCGTCCGCGAAAGTGTCTCGATCCCCGGCGTGATTGAGCCTGTTTTAAAAGGCGACCAGATCATCATTGATGGAGGAGTCTTAAATCCTCTTCCCATCAACGTGCTGCGGGCCATGGGAATTAAAAAAATTATTGCCGTTAATGTTCTGCAGTCCCCGAGTGATGTCTCAATCGGATATGAACTGACCAAAAAAAGAATAGAGGAAGAAGAACGTATTCCTTTTTTAAAATCACCTTTGCAGTTTATCGGTGTCCGCTTAGGGAAAATGTTATATGCCAATATTCCAGACATTATCCTTCGAACCTTGCAGGCCAGCGAATACGTGATTGCCGAACAAAATGCCCTCCAGGCCAATATTGTCATTCATCCGGAGCTGGCCGGCATCAATTGGTTTGAACTTTATGAAGTGGATAAACTGATCAAAAGCGGGGAAGAGGCCACGCGGAAAAAAATACCTGAAATTAAAAAATTGGTTCAATAAGAAATATTTTGTTACCAACTTTTTAAAAGTGGACACTTTTTGAATTAAAAGTGGACAGGTAAAAAGTCCTTAATTTTCATACGTTCAACCTTGATCAGTTTACCTTGATACCAAAAACGAAGTTCATAGAAGTCAA
>Ga0209515_10001858_pt1 | contig 33979 bp, 31 predicted proteins | sample Subgroupgradi54m_FD_187454 | JGI IMG/M metagenome (GOLD analysis project Ga0209515, IMG submission 187454) | Subsurface groundwater microbial communities from S. Glens Falls, New York, USA - GMW60B uncontaminated upgradient, 5.4 m (SPAdes)... ... | reverse complement strand
ATCCACCGACGTACAGCTTTTGAGCCATTGTGATGAAACTAAAACTTTAAAATCATCGCGCACGACCTTCTCGAAACGGTGCACTTGAGATGAACTCAAACTACTGCACGAGAAAACACACGAATAGCAACATCATACCTGAAAATAAAAAAAGCGCAACCTTTCGGCTGCACTTTTGTCTTATTTAGTCAGATTGCATAGGTTGGCTGAACTTTTCCTGAGTAATGGCAATGATATTTGCCATATTCACCGTAGGGCACACAAGTGGCTCTTGATGCTCAGTTTTTACAGAAACATTCTGCTGAGATGTGCACGAGGCTCTTGCTGCATCACTGATTCCTTGTGCACGTATCAAGCGCACCCAATAACGTCGAGACATATACTACTCCTTAAAACAATGTGAGAGAAAAACAAAAAGAACAATTCTTCGCAAAAACACTCCACGCCCTCTTGAAAGAGGGCTTTGATGTATGGAGGGCGTAAACGCGTCTTCTATATATAACACGCATGTTGCAAACTTGCAACTTTCAGTAATTTAGGTGATACGCAGTGTTTTTGTGCCTTGCTGATGCCCACGAACGAGAGTGATGTTTTTGAGAGGGACTCCAAAGTGCTCTGCACAAAGTTCACGCAGTCGTTCATTCGCTCTTCCCTCTTCACGGGGCGCATTTACCGCAACCACAAATCGCCCGTCTTTTGCTACGGTGATAGATTCTTTGCGCATGTTGGGAATAACTTTGACACGGATCTCGCGCATATAATTTCCATTATACATGAAATTTTTTAACAAAATTTGACAGATGAGGACTTATTGAGTACATTCAACTCTGATTTATTGTTCTCAAAATAAGGGGGTAGCAGATGGTAATTGCAAAACTTGATTTTAATACCTATCAAGAGAGGAATCTTGCGCAGAGGAATAACCTCAGTAAATGTTCCTTTGTTGAAAGCGGAGAAGCACTGATTGATATGCTTCGCAAAAAAGCGATGTCACTCAACACTTCAAACTTCACTTCAAGCTTCATTCTTCCTGCACTTTCTGTTGATGATCAAAGAACTTTGCTTCAAATGATGACTGACCATCAGTGGACAATGTCGATTGGACACAAGAAACACCGAATCGACGAGGAGCAGTGTCTCGAGATTCCTTATTCGGTGGTCATCATACGACCCTGACATATTTGTATCTCATTTCAACACCACGGCAAGCCGTGGTGTTTTTTTATTTCACTGCAGAATGTTTTTTATTCTACTTATCGCATATTCCTGGTGCCCAGAGTCCTTTCCTTTCTTCGCGGGCACTTCGCTCTGCTTCTTTGAATTCTTTTTGAAATTTATAGGGCACACGATAGGTGTACTCGTATGCATACCCATCGGCAATCATTTGCTTGTTGAATAATGTTCTATCAGATAAATATATATACGCGAGCAAGCGACCGTATTTATCGTAAACATCTTGAGTATCATCCCGTTCAACGTGCACCCACTGCCCCTCAAGGACTGCTTGTGCATGGAGACTTGCCTCTTTGCCAAAACATTCAACAGGGCGTCGCGGGTCGACTGTTTCGGGGGTGTTGATACCGATCAAGCGCACACGCATGACCTGCCCTCCTTGTGCAATATCAATAGTGTCTCCGTCAACAACACGCGCGACAGCAACAAGATCACTCGTTGTTGCAACAGATGAGACACGGGCAACTTCCTTCATTGGAAGAGTCAAAATATGCCGAGGTGATGAAAGTAGTGTCACCAGTGACCAAGCAAAAAGAAGCGTGCACAAGGTGATGAAAATATATTTTTTCATTAGTTACCATCGTAACATAAAAAATACCCGCCGAAGCGGGTATTTTTATTTCAGTAAATAAACAACGATCTTAGAGTGTCGTAATTGTCGACGAGAAACCTCCTCCCTCTTCATTGCTTGGTGATGCCTTACATGCCTTCATATCAGCACGGAAAGTACTGTAAGCGGTGTTACGTCCAGTGCGAAGTGCTTCATGTGCAGACTTCGATGCCTTGGTGTAGAGAGTCCACACATCCTTAATGGCAATACGACGCTCAGTTGGGGACTCAATAGACCATGCCGTCTTGAGCCCTGTCTGACGAGTAGTAAGTGCACTCTGAATTGAAGCTGAGAATGTCATAAATGCAGTCTGAATCGAAACCTCGCGCTTCTCAATGGCAACTCCCGCACATGCGAGCGTTGCTTTGTTGTCTTCCTTTTTTTGATCTTCCTGTCTTACTTTTTCTTGAGCTTTCTCAAGGTTTTGTTGTGCGCGCTGAAGTGCATAGTCTTTTGTTGTTGATGCAACACCAATCAATGTTGCCTTCTTCTGTGTCTGACGCAATTCTTCTTGAGCACGAAGCAATGCCTCAGCATCCTTTGTAAGTGGAACCCACGGAGTGAGCACCTGCTTTGAGGCTGTCGTTGTTCCTCCATTTGGCTTTACTGTAGTATTCGGAGTCACCATAAGTCCGGCCGCCTTTGCTTGCTGTACTTTTATTTCTTGTTGTATGCGCTGTTCACGCTCCAACAAATCAATTCGTATTGCTTCTTTTTGCGCCGCTTCGATCTTGAGCTTTTCTTCAAGAGTTAATCCTGTACCTACAGTAGTATTCGGAGTTGCGGTCGCCGTTACTGTTCCAATAAGATTCGCTGGGTCTGTTTGTGCGAATGCAAAAGTTGCTCCACTCAAAAGGAGCACTGACGCGATTGCGGAAACGATATGTGCTTGTTTCATAAAATATAAAAAACTATTAATTACCCTTTCAGTATAGCAAAATCGAGCACAGAAAGATGCAAGACATGCTGTGGATAGGTCATATTGTGGCTCTATTTCAGAATATTTGAGACATGCTATACTCACTGAATGATTCCTCACTTTCCTGACCTCCCCACGATTATTTCGCTTATCGGCTACAGCGGGCTCACTGCGATTGTCTTTGCAGAATCGGGACTCTTTTTTGGTTTCTTTTTACCCGGAGACAGTTTGCTCTTCACCGCAGGACTTCTCGCCTCACAAGGAATATTTCACATCGGTATTCTCCTTCCACTTCTTTTTGTTGCAGCGGTACTTGGCGACAATGTGGGGTATGCCTTTGGTCATCGCGTTGGACCACTGCTCTTCACGCGTACAAAGTCACGTTTTTTTAACCCACGACACGTGAGTCATGCACAAGCGTTCTTTATGAAGCACGGGAAGAAAGCAATTTTTCTTGCACGTTTTCTTCCTATTGTGCGCACGTTCGTTCCCATCATTGCAGGTGTCGCAAATATGCCATACCGCACGTTTTTTATCTACAACGTTATTGGTGGCGGAGTATGGGTGGGAACAATGCTCTTGTTCGGATACTTACTCGGAAGCATAATCCCAAATGCCGAGCACTATCTTTACCCTATCGTCATCATGATTATCATCATCTCGTTCTTGCCTGCACTTTGGGAAATCAAAAAATCAAAGCAAAAAAACCTTTCATAGCGAAAGGTTCTTTCGGAAAACCTATTATACTTCTGTCGGCGTCTCAGGAGGTGTTGGTGGCACAGAGGGCGCCGGTGGCACCGGAGGTACTGCTGGTGCATTCTTTTTCTTTGCATACCAAAAAAATGCAACGAGAAGAAAGGCCATGATGCCGACAGCGATCATCACCTTGCCACGCTGTGCAGGATCAGCAACCACTGCCTCTTCATCACCATCATCGACACCGCCATGTGCAAGAGCAATCATTGGAATGAGTGTTGCTCCAATAAGATATAACTGTGGTTTAAGCTTATACATAAAATATTGTTATGACTAAACGTATTCCATAATTATATCATGCGCCAATACTCTCACCATACTTCATGTCCACACGCTTTTTCATTATCGCCCATTTCCTCACTACCCCGTGACAAGAGACAGTATTAGATGCGAAATGTTCGCGTTTATTTGCAAATATTTTTTATTTGTTATAAAGTTGTTTTTATCAAATAAACGCAAATTATTCGCATTTATTTTAATTAAAAAAAATAATGTATAAAAAATTATTATTCACAGGAGCAAGTCTCATCATTGGATTGTTTGTGGGTATGGGAGGAACAACCGCGCTCGCCGAAAAAACAACGAACACCCACTCTGTCGAGGTAAGAACAAATGAAATAAGTTTGCCTCTCTCCCCCTCTCTCGCATATGAGGCACCGACATTGCCTGAATACAACGAAAAGGACAAAGCGGACATCAAGGTAATTATCATAGAAATATTCAATGATCTCCTTGCAAAAGGAACACTCAAGGGAGCAAAAGGTGACACGGGAATGCGTGGAGAGAAAGGAGATTCGGGGATTCCGCTTCCCTCTTCATCGAGTGGAGGATTTCAGCCCGCCCTACTCATGGGAGCGTCAGTCATAGACACGGGAACATTCTTTGCTGCAACAAATCTTTCTTCAGACAATATCACTTCTACGAGTGGAAATATTGATGACCTCACACTGAATCAAAATCTGAGCGTCGTCGGAACGTCGCAACTCGCAACAGTGACCGCAACAACACTCGAGGTGGAGACTATCACCAGTTCATCTGGAGCATACTTAAGCGAAGGTGGGGCTTGGGTCAACGCCTCAAGTAAATCACTTAAAGAAAATTTTGCCACAACAAGTGAGGAAGAAATTTTAACAACACTTGATACACTCCCCTTGTATACGTGGAATTACAAAAATGAAAGCACTTCCACGCGACACTTGAGTCCTGTTGCTGAAGACTTTTATTCCGCCTTCAAACTTGGTGGTGAACGAGGTGAAAAATCTATTTCGACTATTGACCCCGCAGGTATTGCGCTTGTGGCAATCCAAGGATTAAATAAAAAGTTCAAAGCACTTGCTGATTATTCATGGATGATCGAAGGGTGGAAAAAATTAGGAATTGAAATGCGCGAAAGATTCATTGGTGTGGAGAATTTTATGGCAAAAAATATCAGCACGGAACATCTTGAGATTGGCTCTCCCGCTGAAGCAACCGGTATTGTTATTTATGATCAAAAAACCCAAACACCTATCTGTATATCGGTGGAAAATGGAGTACTGCAATTAATGTCCGGAAAGTGCGGTGATGTACCGCTTGCTATTTCAACACAGGAAATAACTATCATAAACGAACCAACTGCAACAACAAGCCTTGTTATTTCTGAAACAAATGAAAACATTGCTCTACTTAATTCCACATCAAGTGATATGACTATACAAAACTAATTGCGAATATATTGCATTTGTGTAATACTGCAAAGTAATGACCGTGGAACAAAAAACTCAATTTGCCACCCTCCTCCGCGAGCATGGACACAAGGCAACACCAGGTCGCCTTTCGCTCTTGCAAGTACTTCATACCGCCGACACACCACTCAGTATTCCCGAAATATTAAAACGTCTCAGAGGAGAAATTAATCAAGCAACGGTCTACCGCGCACTTGAATCATTGTCTGATGTGGGAATGGTACGGCGTATCGACATGCACCATGCCCACGCGCATTATGAGCTCGCGATTGGCAACAAACATCACCATCATCTCATCTGCAAACATTGCGGAAAGATCGAGGATGTCCCCCACTGTGACGTGAGTGATATTGAACGCACGGTACTCAAAAAATCAAAATCATTTGCCATGATCCAAGATCACTCCCTTGAGTTTTTTGGTCTTTGTAAAAAATGTTCACTTATTCGTGCTTAACTTTTAAAAAATATGATTTTACTTATCGGACTTGCAACATTCTTTGCGACACTCTGCGGTGGATTCTTTGCACTCTACATGAAAGACCGTTTGCATCTTATTCTCGGCTTCTCGGCAGGTGCCGTGATCGGAGTCGCTTTTTTTGACCTTATGCCGGAAGCGTTTGAACTTGCCAGTGGAGCATATGAACCTTCCACAATCGCAAGCTTCATTGCGGTGGGATTTCTTGGCTACCTCTTGCTTGATCGCTTTGTCGCATTTCATACACACGACCATGATGACCACCATGAGCACACCCGTGGTGCACTCGGCGCAGGAAGTCTTTCGACACATAGCTTTCTCGATGGTATCGCAGTGGGACTCGCATTTCAAGTCTCTGCATCAGCAGGAATAATTGTGACACTCGCAGTGCTTGCGCATGATTTTTCCGATGGCATCAACACGGTGAACATGATCATGAAAAATAACGGCAATCGTCGCCGTGCATTTCGCTGGCTCTTGGTCGATGCCGTAGCACCGACACTCGGTATCCTTAGTACACTTTTCTTTACTATCGAAGAAGCGACACTTGGACTTCTCCTTGCACTCTTTACCGGCTTTTTCCTCTATATCGGGCCGAGCGATCTGCTTCCTGAAAGCCACCATCGACACCCTGTGGCAATGACCACGTTTATGACCTTCCTTGGTGCCGGAGTGCTCTACCTTATCATTCAATTTGCGGGAGTTTAAAAGTTGGTATACTAAGAGCAATGCGCGCACGTCTACTTCTTCCTTTCTTATTGTTTGTTCTGGGGGGATTTCTGTATCCTCTTTTTACTCTGCATGCTCAAGAGTTTATTCCTGACAAAGTAACAACGATGAAGGCTCGAGTTGTCGAGATTCTTGAGTCTAAAGAAAAGACGCTTCCGGGAACTGACACGCGAACACTTTTTCAAACATTGCGTGTCGAGATTATTAAAGGAGAAGAGGAAGGAAAAATCCTCACTCTCCCGAACGACTATCTCGCACTCGAGGTGGGGCAAAAATTTTATCTTACCCACACCTCAAACCCGCTTGATGGAAGCGACTGGTATGCGGTGAGTGAGCCAGATCGCCTTCCCGCACTCTATTTCTTTTTTGGACTCTTTATTCTTACGATTCTGTTCTTCGGAGGAAAACAAGGAATCCGCGGATTTCTCGCGCTCGTGATGAGTATTCTTTTTATTCTCTATATTCTTCTACCAGGGATCCTCCATGGGTACTCACCACTACTCGTTGCAATCGGCACCGCAACGCTCATCATTGTTATTGGCTCGTACGTCACTCACGGAGTTAATCGCACAACAACCGCCGCAGTGATGGGGATGATCGCAACCGTCATCTTCACAGGCATTCTTGCTTTTATTGCAGTGAAAATGACCCATTTAAGTGGCTTTGCAAACGAAGAAGCGGTCTATCTCAATTTCAACACACAAGGAAAAATTGATTTCGCAGGACTGCTTTTGGGCGGAATTCTCATCGGTCTGCTTGGTGTGCTCTATGATGCGGCAATAGGACAAGCGGCGGCAGTGGATGAGTTGGCGCATGCAGGAGCCCATCTTCCGCGAAAGACAATATTTCGCAAAGCGCTCCGCATTGGTCGCGAACATATTGGCGCACTTATCAATACGCTTGCCATTGCCTACGTCGGCGCGTCACTCCCCTTGCTTCTCCTCTATTCGATGCACACCACCGACATCGCGATGACACTCAACCGTGAAATATTTGCAACCGAGATCATTCGCGCTATCGTCGGCTCCATCGGACTTATTCTTGCCGTTCCCATCACCACCCTCATAGCGACTTCTATGCTCGTGAAGAAAAAATAATAGTTTTTTGTTATACTATTGTGCATATGACACTTAAAGAAACTCTTTCAAAAATTATTACTGGTGAAGTTTTTGATGACGTGCAAACACAATCGCACTACAGCACCGACGCAAGTATTTTTCAGGTAACGCCCCACATCGTTGCTTTTCCTCAATCAGCTGAAGATATCGGGCACATTGTGAAATATGTTTCTCTCCACAAAGAAACTTCCCCAGCGCTTTCCATCACTGCGCGCGCCGCAGGAACATGCATGTCGGGAGGATCGCTCAATGAATCAATCATTCTTGATGTCACCAAACACATGAATACGATTGGCGAAGTGATCAATGAGCAAATCATCGTACAACCGGGAGTCTTCTATAGAGACATGGAAAAGGTGACCCTCGCTTCGGGACTCCTCATGCCCTCATACACCGCCTCAAAAGACCTCTGTGCAGTAGGTGGCATGGTCGCCAATAACGCCGGTGGTGAAAAAAGTCTTACTTATGGAAGCACGGAGTCTTGGGTACGCCGACTCAAGGTTATCTTAAGCGATGGTAATGAATATATTATTGAACCACTCTCAGGAGAAAAACTCCAAACAAAACTTGCACAACAGAACTTTGAAGGAGAGCTGTACCGAAAAATTTACAATCTGGTCGTACACAATTTTGGAAAATTGCTTACCGCAAAACCAACAGTGACAAAAAATACTGCGGGATATTTTCTTTGGAATGTGTGGGATGGACACACGTTTGATCTCACGAAACTTTTTACCGGCTCACAGGGAACTTTGGGAATCATCACTGAAATTACTTTTGCTCTTGTCCCCGTTAAGACACACAAGCGACTGCTCATCATTACACTTGATAATCTCGACACGCTCGGAGCGATCGTACAAAAAGTGCTGGAGTTCAAACCCAACTGTTTTGAAACATACGACGACCACACCTTTGAACTCGCCGAAAAATATATGCCCGAGTGTGCAGACTGTGTGATCACCGAAAAAACCAACATGCTCACACTTATTGCGGAGTTTGATTCCGATGATGGAGATGAAGCACTCTCTCAAGCTCAGCGCGCACATGCCGCACTTGCCGGAATGCCACTCAATACCGCGCTTGTTGCAACCGAAGAAGAGGCGGAAAATTACTGGAAAATCCGTCGTGCAAGTTTCAAGTTGCTCCGTGAGCATGTTGAAGGTTCTCATCGTGCCGCACCATATATCGACGACTTCATTGTTGATCCCAACAAGCTGGTTGACTTTCTTCCTCGCCTGCGTGCGCTCATGAGCGAATACAAACTCACCTATACGCTCGCAGGACATATCGGCAACGGCAACTTCCACCTCGTCCCCCTTGTTGACATGACCAAAGAAATGGAACGTGCACGCGTCATCGGACTCGCTGATCGTGTTTTTACGCTCGTCTTTGAGTTTGGCGGATCAATGGCAGGAGAACACAACGACGGCATCATTCGCACGCCATTTCTTCCACAAATGTACGGCGAGGAAATCTGCACACTCTTCAAAGAAACAAAAAATATATTTGATCCAAAAAATATTTTTAACCCCGGCAAAAAAGTTGATGGTACACTCGAATACGCCATGCTCCATTTGTGCAAAACCAACGCCTGCGCACATTTTTAAAATTAAAACACCCTTTCGTTGTGAAAGGGTGTTTTAATTTTAAGAGAGATTACATCACCTCCACAAGGACAAGATTGGTTCCTCCCACTTTGCCAAACGGCACACCCATAGAGAAGACAACACGGTCGCCTAAATGTTTGCCGACACCACCTTCTTCTTTCTGCAAACCAACGATGTGAGATATCCTAAAATCAAGCCCAAAGCAATCCCTCCGAGACCAAAATACTTTGCGCTTTTTTGTGCACTTGCGAGAAGTGGGTTGTCAAAAACATTCGCAGTAAATTGCAGAGATACGACTTTCCAGTCATTGTTCTTCTTAATTAATGTCGTTGTCCACACTGAATACATGCTCATTTTCATTCCCCCAATAAAGGTATATTCATCTGTTGTTGTACCATATGCAACAGCAGTGTTGCCGTATATTTCTGCATGTTTACTTATTCCTGCTTTTGTTTGTAAATCTTTTAATACAGCCTTATCTCCATTAAAAATTTTTGCATAGAAAGCTTTCACTGCATCGAGACCATCAGCAACCTCGCCATTTTGGAAAACTACATTGATATTTTCATCAAGATATGGAGCAAGGTCATCAATTCTCTTTTCATTGATGGCACTCTCAACAGCAGACAACATATTTCTTAAAACAACATAATCTGCTTCATGATTTTCTTCAACATAGGCAATGGGGCTTGTTGTAGAATCACCTGTTGACACCTGGGCACTTGCAGTAAAAAAACTTCCAAAAAAAGATATTATGACAAACAAAAAAGTTAATTTTTTCATAAATGAAATTGTACAGATTTTTATAATAAAACAATGATACCACCATTAAGAATTTCTGTCTCAACTCACTTTATTGTACGAAGATTTCTTTATATGATATAACCTCTTGAGGTAGTTATTTTAAATCTTCCACGCAAGGAGTCTATTTTGAACATTGAAAACTTAATCCTCACTTTCGGATACTTGGCCATTTTTATCTTCATGATGAGCAATGGCATAATGGGTCTTCCGTCAAGTCCACTTGTTTATGTTACGGCAGGTTTTTTTATTTCATCAACGAATCTTTCTTTTCTGTTGATTAGTATTACTGGAACAATTGGAAATGTCCTCGGAAATATTCTGTTGTATGAAGTCTCTCGAAAAAGAGGCTTAAGTTACGTTACGCGCTGGAAAGGATTTTCTCAAGAAAAAATTATTGGTCTCGAACGAGCTTTCCAGTATCGTGGTCCAATAATCATTTTCATTGGAAAATTTTTGCCAATAATCAAAGTGATTGTACCCATCATTGCCGGTATTGCCTCTATGAATCGCGTGCTTTTTATTGCAATAATCAGCCTTACTTCATTTTTATGGGCATTGGGTTTGGTGTGGTTTGGTTTTTGTTTCGGAAAAAACAGCAATAACGGAAGGATTGGCTGGTATAGTTTTCTCCTAACCATATTTGCAATTATTGCAATTTATGTCTTCAGTAGGTATATTCAGCGTATCTGCGAAAAGAAAATTACGATAGAATGATATTCTTAGAACTCTCTAAAAAATACTGCGCCGAGGTAATGCCTCGACGCAGTTTTTGTTCACCTTCTCAATATCCACTTAAAAACTAGATAACCTGAGAAGCACGGACAATTCCGATAATCCCAACCATAATCCAAAAAACATTCAATAGGGTATATGCTTTATCCTTTTTTAATATTGAACACCAAGAAAGCATTACCGCATCAATAGTATTAAATATCCACACAAACAAAAAAGGGCTTTGTGGACCAAGCCAACTCACAAGCGTGAAACTTATGATGCGCATTAAAACGCCGATCATTTCGACATATTTTATGTTGTCAAACACGAACCTATTGATTATTTTCAATTTACTCTCCTCAAAAAGACAAAATTTGTATTCCCAAGTTAAATATCTTTTGTAAAGCTACCACGCAGAGCATCCTTGTCAAGAAAAAAGGCTTAATCTTTTGATTAAGCCTTAAAGAAAGTGCCCAGAGAAGACTTTGTGCCAATCCGTTTTATTTGAAAGTCTACAGATTTTAATATCACCAAAACGAGCGTTGGATACACTGGAAGATGTATTTATAAAAATTACTTCCGGTGAAACATCTTCTATGATAAAGACTCTTGCTTCGGCGAGTTGACCGAGACTCCTGCAGTAGTCGTAGTGATACAACTTTCGCAGATGGTTGTCGAGTATTCTTGCAAAAGCGGTATTTACTACCTGTGACGCAACAAAGAGTGTGTATGACATGGCCCCATTAGCATTTTTTGTTGGCGATAGAAACCAGAATGCATTTTCTACTTTGGTTCCAATTAGTAACTCACCAACTAATCTTTCTACAATGGATTCGTCTAACTTCTCTCCAAACAGATCGGAAACTCCTGTCCTCTTGATGAAGGCACATGATGGCCTGCCGAAGACTTTCTTGGTCACTTTCACGATATCTCCTGTGGCATATCGCACAAAACCACTTTGCGTAGTGACTATTACCTCGTATTCATGACCAACTTCAAGTGTCGTTACTGTTTCCAATTTCTCGCTTAGAATATTCCTAAATTCGAAGTAATGCGAATTGTACGAAAAGAGAAAAGTCTTTGTTCCAAGGGGGATGGTGACACAAGCTTCAGTCGAGAGTAGTCCTTTCGGCTGTAGTCGTGCCCCTGTCGTATTTACAACACCAGCTGATTCTCCCTCTGAATAACCATGAGCCCATGAACTGAGTACAAGATTATTTGGTAGGACACTGCCATGTTTATTCACAAGCAAGCTCAGCAAGCTTGGACTCCACACAGAAACCAGCCCGAGATTTTTTTCATGACTTAATCTTCCGGAAATCCTTGAGAGAAACATTTCAACACTGGAGCAACTCTTGGCAAGTTCCTTTGTATTAATCCAAACTGTCTTAATGATCAGTTGCTGTAGCCACCCAACATATTCTTCATCGTCTTCAAACCCAATTTTGATTTTGCTTGTGACATCATCTGATTGTGTCTGAATAACTGGTGTGACTGACCAGTATTGACGCTTGAAAAACAGTGAAGGAAACCTCAGGTACATGAAGAAAATCCAAGGATACAATCCTGCTTGGAATGCACTTTTTAGACTCTTCGTGTATGGTATCAGCTTGTTTGTTCCTGAAGTGCCACTTGTTGGGCATAGTCGGGACACATCTTCGTGGTATGTCGGATGGACTCCTTGCTTCTTCAGTATTTCAATTTGAGATACATAATCGGCATACTGAGTTACAGGTTGTTTATTGAACTCAGATTCACTCATGTTCATCTTGTTAAGGATTCGCATGAGTACTTTTTTCTGAGCACGTTTTGGAAGCAGAAATGAAATGATGTAGCGTATTGCTTCGGGTAGAAGCGACAGCCACAGCACTACATTACATAGCAGTAGCTTTATCTGAAACATCGCTTAAACCTTTCTGTGAAGTTGTTATAAGAAAGACGAGCAATACATACAAGCTCGTCGCCCTGTGCAAAGTTCGGGTTACTTCTCTTGAAAAAAGCACCGAGCTCTGTTGTTGGGACGTCAAGATCAGGAGACCCATCTTTCAATTTCTGGTCTCCTTGTAAACCTTGAAGCACAAGTGTTTCTTCATTGAAACGAGAAGGGTGCCGCTTCCTCCCGAAAGCAGTTATTACTCTTCGCTCCAAGTCTGCAGGGGTATTGTTTGGGTGTGGAGTAAACGAATGAAACATGAACTCCATTGCTTTGTAGGTTCTCCATCCTTTTGAGATAAGAACATACCAAACATTTCCGTCACCATACGCAGAGATGTTCTCTCTGAAAAATGATGAAAGGGTTGTCCCAAAACCAATGCTATTTCTTGCCTCAAATTCAATAGCCGTGTCTCCCGAAAAAGCGATATGGATAGTCTCTCCGCTGGTTACGATTGGAATCGCAACCATAGTAGAAAAACCAACCAGTCGACCGTCTCTTCGAAGCACTGCCACGTACTGTTTTTCATGGAAGTCAGCGTTGAATTGCTTCCACGTCACACAAGCAAAATGTTTTGAGAGTAACTCAAAACAAGCTTGTTTTGTTTCTGGTGCACATGACCATACAGGTTCAAGTGAGCTGACAATTTTTGACACGATATTCTCCTTAAAATGAGCAAACTGTTGTAAATCTATCATGTGCCAATAAAAATAGCCATTCACTCGGAATGGCTATAAAGTGGCGACTTCGACATTGATTTTATCTCTGCCATTATCTATTTTTGGTATCACGCTTTCGTCCCACGCAACAGCGTACAAAATGCTTTTTGTGTTGCTGATACATTTACGGTTGGCGTATTTATTGAAAGAACTTTGAGAACTGAGACCGCACACAACCCCATGACAGTTCTTTTGGAATGCTCTGTCTCTTGCGTGTTGCAACAATGCTTGAAACCCTTGCTCTCTGTCACCTGAAATACTGATAGCCATTAAGTATAGTGACCTGAGATGAGAGCCGGTCTTGGGTGGAGGAATGATTCCCAAAAATGGAGCAGTAGCTCTTGCAAGCCCTGTGATTATTATATAAGGCACTGAGTACCCATCAATAACCACTTGCTTAACTTTTGAGAAATCTGCGAGTAGTGCCGAAGCAGTGAAAGTGCTCGTCTGTATCGTAACTGACTCATGATCAATCAGCGACATCCATGACAGTGTATTTTCATCATATCTTGTCGCAAGACTTCCACTACGCACTTCTTCATTGTATTTAGTTAATACTTCAGCAACATCAGCTTGATGTACAATTTCAGCTGACTTACTGCGTGTTTTCTGTGCAATGAAAAAGTATGAAGAGAGTTCGTTAAGCGGTCTATACGTCGGTAATCCAACTCGTCCGCTTTCCAGTGATGACCTTGCAGTTTTATTGTCTGAAAAAACTGTTGTGATGTAGAATGGGACCTTTCCATCTTGCTCATGTAATTCTCTAAACTTCCTATATCCTTTCGCAAGATAGAGTCCATTTCTGAACTCAGACACGAGTCTAAGTTGACTGATGTATCCAAGTTCAACCTCTTGACCGTTCAGCCAGTAGGGTCTACCTGACATCACACCAAAGCCAAGTACTTTTTCACTTTCATCATCTTGTAAGACAACTAGTTGTGACCAAGTATTGGCAATTTTTTCTGCTGGGAAAAAAGACGGCTCCCGTCGAAACGAGAGCCGTACGTTTGTTCCCATCGGACTTTCCCGAAGAATGCGACGACACTGTTCGTCATGCACTTCGGATCCGAACAGGAAACGCTTCATGTTTAGTACTCCTTTCTTTTGGGTTAGGCAAAACAGGGTGATTACCAAGTGGTAAGCCATCTTTTTCATCGACTTCCCGCCTGAGTAAATAGTTGATCCACATGTACGCACCGACCTTTTTCAAAGACCCACAGTTACCGGGAATGTTTTCGACACCTCTTCGTAGGATTGATGACACGCCGTAGAAACGCTCACGAGCTCGCAAACACTCCTCATGCAGTCTTTCCCGAGACATACTTTTTGGGTGAAACGGCACCTCTCCAAATCGAAATTCGGGAGACAGCCACCACTTGTCATACACCAGCCTTTTTTCTGCTTCAAGTCTGTCATAGGTTGGTGTTCCAGGAAAAGGAAGGAGATGATTGAATGCAGCCATGAATATACCGAAGTCAATTGCTTTCTCGACGGTAAGACGAATATCCTCCACACTCTCGGTGTCATACCCGAAGATAAACGTTCCGTAGAGTGCGATGCCATACCGATGCAACTGCTTGATCGATTTCTCGTAGTCAAACCGTGTGTTAATCGGCTTGTTCATCGCCATCAAGGTCTCCCTCTTCAGCGACTCAAAGCCAATCAGCACTCCTGCACACCCACTTGCTTTCATGAGTTCAAGCAACTCCTCGTCATTGGCCATATTTAATGTTCCTTGGCCAACCCAATTGATTTTGAGAGGAATCATTGCTCGAAGTAACTCTTTGGCATGTTTCTTGTTGCCAACAAAATTATCTTCGACAAGGAAAATATTATTCCCTTTGAGGGATCGAATATCTTCCAAGACTCGGTCGATTGGTCGTGCGAGGTATGTTGCACCCGTTACGGCCGTAATCGAACAAAACTCACAAGTAAGTGGGCACCCACGCCCAGTTTCAACGCAGTGAAGGTTGAAGTAATCTCTCCCTCCAAAAATATCTCTGCGTGGAATGACGAACGGGTATTTCACCGTCCTATCTTGAACGTACAAAGGTTTTAGGTTTCCTTTTTTTAAATCGGAAATCATTTCTTCCCACAATGGTTCAGCGAAGCCGACCATTATTGAGTCCCCGTACTTCTGTGCTTCTTGTGGCAACAGCATTACATGATAACCCCCAATCAATGTAGGAAGACCGTGTTCACGACAGTCAGCGCAAATCTCGTACGATCTCTTTGCTGTGTAGGTTTCTACCGTGATGATAACCAAGTCTCTGTGGATTGTGTAATCAATGCGTTCGCCTAAACGTTCATCGACATATTCAATCTCTATATCACTTGGTGTCAGTGCTGCGAGTGTAGCAATGGTTAACGGCTCCATTTGCCACGTTCGCACATACCTCATATCAGACTTTCGTCCGACATGAGGAGTGACAAATAGTATGCGCATAAACCCTCCTAGAGTCTGTTGAGAATGATTGGTGATTGCTGTACTGTCTCAGGTAGCCACATATCTTCCTCCCCACATGACATTGAAATGAAAGGTGGAAGGAATTTGGAATACGCAGCATAACCCAAGTTTGCAGGGATGGACACTTTGAGTAGATCCCAGTCTCTGCTCGCATCAGAAGAAAATATTCTCTTCCAAACCGAACTAAGTCTGTAAACCTCTTTCCATGTCCTGCGAATGCCTTGATGCAACTCTTCTGCGGTCATCTGCTTCGGCTGGAACAACACATGTTGACCACTGTACAAGCTCCAGTCATAGCTCTGTATCCTTTTCTCAGATTGCAGTTGTTTGAAGAACGGCGTTCCGGGAAAAGGCGTAGCTACAGCAAACCTCGGCAAGTCAATTGCGGTTTCAATTGCAAACTCAGCCGTCCGGTCAAAGACGTCCTTGTTGTCCTCATCCAAACCAAATACGAAGCAACCATTTACTGCCACACCATGATCATGAAGCATTTTTATCTGCTCATGATACGAATTAGGCTTGTTAAAGCCTTTCTTCATCAGGTGTAGCGTCGACGGATTCACTGATTCGATTCCAATCAAAAGCCCTCGGCAACCACTCTTGGATGCAAGCTCGAGCATTTCACGATCTTTACAAATCGTGAATGTGGACAAGCCTCCCCACTTTTTCTTGAGTGGTATCAAAGCTCGGTAAAGATCCTTGATGTACTTTCGGTCTTCCACTGGACTCAGATCAAGAAATAGAAATGTGTCACCATCCAGTGCCTCGATTTCTGCAACAACTTCTTTGATTGGTCGATGCATGTATTGAGGCCAAGCAGAAGGAACCACGCAGAAGGTGCACTTGTAGGGGCATCCGCGCACTGCTTGCACAGTGTTCATGGTCACATAAGGCTTCCTGTTGAGCAGGTCACGTCGTGGTATTGGCACGCTTTGAAACTGATAGGAGTGTCCTTGGTCATACCGCTTGCGAGTCTGCTTCTTGGCAAAGTCTCGCAAAAGTTGTGGCCACGTTTCTTCAGCGTAACCAGTTACGATTGCATCGGCATGCTTTATTGCTTCTTCAGGAACGAGAGTTACGTGTACGCCGCCGAGAACCACAAAAACACCTCGTGCACGTAGCTTTTTTGCAAAAGCGTACGCACGCTTGGATGTCGGAGTGATGACGGTGATACCAACGATATCAGCATCACATGTCTCGGGGTCAAAGACCTCAGAAGCTTCATCGTGACACTTGATCGTGGCATTCAGCTCTTCCGGAACCAGTGCTGCGAGAGTTGTGAGAGTGAGTGGTGCATACCGCAAAGCTTTCGGGAAGATCCCACCCTTGCGATACATATCACTTTGAGGCATAAGAAGAGTAATCTTCATTGAGCTTCCTTTCTTTCTGCATTGCAGAGATAGAGTTTTAAAAGAGCTAGCTATCGGCTATACTACCATAATGCTACGGTTTATGTCATCGTAACTTTTCTACTAAAAATCGACACAAAATTATAATGAGCATTGTCAACTTTTCTCAGTCTTGGTATCCAATCTATATTTCTTCACGACTAAAAAGAGGTGATCTTGCCCCGATTGATATCTTTAATGGCAAGTGGTTACTATTTAGAAGTAGAATAGATAAAAAGCTTGGTTTTGTCGAACGTTTTTGTCCTCACATGGGGACAGATCTTGCAAATGGGAGCGTTGAGGGATGTAATCTTGTGTGCCCACTGCATAGACTGAAATTTAGTGTTTCTGATCCTGAAAGGTCTTCTAGTAAAGAAATTAGACGCCTAAAAGTAACAGAAAAATATGGACTCATTTTTGTATTCTTAGGAAAAGAAGTATTGTTCGACCTTCCGGAGATTGATAGTGTTGTTTCGCCGATGTATTCGGATCCTCTTCTTGTCAAACTTGATAATAATTATTTAGCTGTTTCGCTCAACACTTTTGATACACAACATTTTGAATTTGTTCACAATCGTGACGTCTCGAAAGATATCACTCTTTTCAAGAATAACCCTTTCCATCTCGGGATTATATTTTCTGTGAAGATAAAACTTGTTCGATGGGTCGATTATATTATGAATTTTTTAGGATACTCTGAATCAAAACTCAAGTACGAAATATGGGGTGATAACTTAGCATACGGACGAAATATAACTACAAGAAAAAACTTCCTTGCGATGCTTTCACCTGGAACCACAAAAGATAAATGTAACCTTTATATTGTGGCAGCAGAAGAACGCTGGAGTGAAAATATTATACTCTTATGGGTACAGCGGCACTACCTTAATCTACTTGCGCAGTTTGGGAAGAGTTTTTTAGCACCAGATTTTCCTGTGATTAAAAACATGCAGCCAAAGGCAGGAAATCTTTTATCTGACAAGGATGAAGCCGTGCGAATGTTTTGGGAACATAAGAATGCACTACCTACTTTGCGTAAAACAGAAACAAATTTATGGGAATAACTAAACTTTTTGCTGCGCCATACATAGATGAAGTAAAACTTTTTACTACTGTCGATAAAGATATTGCGGGTTTAGAGATGCCCGAAATAGAGCGACTTATAGTTGAGTGCGAAGATATGTATAGAAAAACAGCGCTGATGTATCGATACATTGAGCGTAAAAATATTGATTTCTTAAATGTTGTAGATTCGTTTGACATATCAAAAGTTACAATAAATCAAAATGTAAAAATAATTGTTGTGCCGGGCATGTTTTACAAAGAACATCCTGATGTCGGGGCAGGAGGAGATATTGTGTGTGAGATTGCACGAGAATGTGGATTTCAAACAAGCACAGTGCCAACCTTAAGCAAGGGCTCAGTTTCCAGTAATACTAAATTAGTTAAAGAGGCTATACAAAATGAAAAATGTGAGCGTATATGGCTTGTATCTTTTAGTAAAGGTTCTACTGAAGTTAGACTTGCATTAGAACAACTTGCAAACTCACCTGAAATAGAAAAGGTACGGGGATGGATAAGTATCTCTGGAATTCCGCATGGAACACCTCTGGCGACATTAAAACAAAAAAGCTTTGCATCAAAGGCAATCTGGGGAGCAACATCAAAAGTGTTGAGGGTAGACACAAATGTTTCAAAGGATCTTTCTCACAAAGGTGTTCTTTCTGAATCGATGAAAATCCCCTCAAAAATAAATATTATTCACATCGCAGGATTCCCGATTGCACCACACCTTCACCCTGAACTCATAAAATTTTATAAGCGACTTACTCCATATGGCCCCAATGATGGACTTACAATACTTGAAGATTATATGAATATAGAGGGAAAAGTATACCCAATGTGGGGTTTGGACCATTTCTTGAGAAGTAGTACAATTAGTTCAGTTATATACAAAATGTGTCATTATGTAGATAATTTAAATTAAATTTATGAGAAAGATAGCTCTGTTTCTTGTGGGGTTTATTTTAGTGGGTAGTTTTAGTCTTACTACATTTGCGCAGGCAAATATTTCTGCTGTTGACACATCAGACCGTACAGCAGACCATGATGCATTGAGAACAATGCTGATTGATGCTGAAAAAGCTATCAATGAGGGTAGATTTGATGATCTAGCAAAATATTTTGACCCGAATATCAACGTAATTTATCAGAATGCAGAAGTTGCAGACGGTATCCCTGAAGTTCAGGCGTTTCAAAAAAGAATTTTAAATGAAAACGGAGGTATTCTCAAGGGTTTTAAAACTAAAGTAACTGCCGACAAGTTAACTGAGTTTTACGGAGATACGGCAATCGCATACGGAAGCGCCGTTGATCACTACACTTTTGTAACTGGGAAGGAAATGGATGTGACATCGAAGTGGTCTGCTGTTCTTGTTAAAGATGGCGGTGCATGGAAAGTAGTTTCCTTGCAATTTACAACTGATTTGTTCGATAATCCACTTCTTTCAATTGCAAAAGCATCAAATAAATACTTTGGTATTGGGGGTCTAGCACTAGGACTTATATTAGGGTTCTTTGGTGTTAAACTTCTTAGAAAGAAGAACCAAAAGAACAGGGAGTAATCTGCAATGAATGAACCAAAATATAGCAACAAAAATTCCAGAGAAACTAAATATTCTATTGGTTATTTTGATTCAAGTAGCTGTTTTTGGCTTGCTTTGGCTTGGATCACGCCTTGATTTCATTTGGTCTGTCCCAATTGCGGTCATTTTTTCTTTTGTGTTACTTACGAATTATGCACTCATGCATGATGCTGCTCATCGCACACTTCATGCAAATAAATATACGAATTATATACTTGGAGTAATATCATGTACGCTATTTCCTCAGTCGCTTACTTTATTTGAAGTCGCTCATCAAATGCACCATCAAGGAAACAGAACGGACAGTGAGACATTTGATTACTATTATCCAACTGATAATATTTTTATTAAACGAGTTCAGTGGTATGGAATACTTACTGGGGTTTGGTATCCAATGGTTATTGCAGGCACTATCCTTACATCACTATCACCAAAAATATTTCGTCTGAAAATCTTTTCTGCAAGCATTGGTTCTATTGCACTCTTCGATGCCTTCAAAGGATGGGTAATCTCCAAGATTCGTTTAGAGGTACTCTTTATGATTGTATTTTGGTTTATGCTATGGAACACTCTATCATTACAAGTCTGGACAGTGGTTCTCTGCTATGTTTTTTTTGGAATAAACTGGTCAACACGACAGTATGTGACTCATGCATGGACACCTCGTGATGTAATTGAGGGGGCACTTAACCTAAAAACAAGCAAGATTATGGAATCCATCCTATTAAATGGAAACTGGGATCACGTCCACCACAAGTACCCACACTTACCATGGGCTGAATTGGTAAATGAAAAATATCATGAAGTAACTCCCGTCTCATATATACTTCAATATCTGAGTCTTTGGAAAGGTCCGAGAGCAAATAAGGAGCCTGCGCCACAGCCAATTTTGATCTCACTTGAGCAACCTGAAGCTATTTCTTATGGCGCTTTAAAACAAAGGTAAATTTTGTTACAATGAGACTTAAATCTAAGCGCAATCATCAATAATGAGTAATTTCTGTAATGAAAAAGTAACACTTGAGGACTGGTATGCAGTCTGTAAGTCAAAGGAAGTTAAACTTGGTAAGTCGCTAGGTTTGTCATGTGGAAATCAACCACTCCTTATAAAAAGATTTAAAGACGGTAAATTAGTTGCATACGAAAGATATTGTTCCCATATGGGAGCTGATCTAAGTCTTGCAAAAGAAGTAGGCAACACCATTCAATGTGCCTTTCATGGTCTTTGTTTTGATAAAGAAGGGAAATGTAAACAGAAATGTGGTGTAACAAATTTGTATAATTTAAAAATATTTCCAGTTGTAGAAAAGTATAATCTCATTTTTGTCTACTTAGGAGAGAAGCCGAAGTATCAAATTCCAGAACTTCACTTGAACAAAGGTCCCCTATTTTACTCTCCGTCTCAAAAAATATCTGCTCATCATCATATTGTCATCTGTAATGGTTTAGATAGTGTTCATACATACCCAGTTCACTCTTTTAAGGTTAGCGATTTGAAAATTGAAACCACGGGGAACGAAGTTCGCGCACATTTAACTGGTGTTTACAAAGCATGGTGGATGATGTTATTAAACAACACATACAGAAAATCACTCACGTTTACTTTTACTTCATATGGTTCAGCTATTTCTGTTGCGGATGTTAAGTGGCATAAAACTCGTCTAGTTATATTCTTCACAGCAAGACAAGATGAGAATAATAAATGTCATACAAATACAGGACTTTACCTTGATACGTATAATCCGATTGATTGGATAAGAGGAGCCATTGTCACATTTGGCATCTTGCATCAAGATGCGAAACTCTTAAGTCAGGTTAGCAAAAAAGAGGTGAAACAAAATTTTACCAAACTTGATGTCGGAGTTTCTGCATATAGAGATGTTCTTGATGTAACACCTGTGTACCGTAAGACAGATTAAACACTGCTGCGATTTTCGCGGACATACTTTTTTACAAACCAAAATACAGTAAATGCAAGTATAATACCTGAGATGATATCGAGAAGATGATGTTGATGAGTAAAAAGTGTCGAACTAATAATAAGTAAGGAAGTTAGCCCGAATAGTATTTTGGTTAATTTTCTTTTTAAATAACCAACGCATGACACGAAGTACAGAGTTACATAGGTAACATGGAGTGACGGCACAAGGTTTGTCGTATTATCAAAAGTAAATAAGTACTTATATAGTGGGGCAGTAAAACCATCAGGTATAATTCTGTGAAAACCGATTTGTGATGGAAATAATATAAAGCTAGCACCTGCTATAACTGTACATATTGCAGATGACGTACTAAGTATTTTAATAGGTATTTTAGGAAGTAATAAAAATGGTATTAAAAAAAGTAAATTAAAAGAGTGGTAAGGAATTATCATCCATTTTAGAAAAGGAATAGAAAGTTCCCATGAGAAGTATGGGTGATAGTATGTTGCATGACTAAAATGGTTAGTTGGGATGTAAATAGCTAAAAACAAAATAAAATTAGCTATCCCAAGCTTGAGAAATAACTTTTTGTCACTGAAGGTATTATGATTAAACATTGTTGATATTATAGCTTAAATATTAGTTATTACTCGATTAAGTTAATACGCCCTACCACGAACTATGTTATTATTTATAAATAAATGAAGAAATTTTCTAAGGTTAAGTTTTTAATATCTGCACTGCTTTTTGTTTTGGGGTTAGTCTATATTTCTATACGACCAACAAACGATGCCGACTGGTCTTTTGATCAACAAATATTACCATCTGCCATCATTTCTAATGACCTAGTAACCATAAAAAATGTTCGTGATTTTAACTATACAAGTGAAAGTGAATACACGCCCAGCTACTACACAAAGACATATGATGTAAGCAAGATTAAAACCGTTGACTACATCGTTGAACCTTTTGGAGACTTTAGCGGTGCAGCACACACTTTCCTTTCATTTGGCTTTGAAGGTGGTGATTACGTTTCAATTTCTGTAGAGATTCGCAAAAAGAAAGGGCAATCATTTTCTCCTCTAAAAGGACTTCTTAAGCAGTTTGAGATCATGTATGTTGTGGCAGATGAGAAGGATGTGGTGAAGTTAAGAACAAACTATCGAAGAGATGCCGTATATGTATACCCAACAAAGATTGATCAAGTGCACGCAAGACAATTATTTCTAAGCATGATAGAGCGAGTTAACGAACTTCATGATGAACCTGAATTTTATAACACTATTACCAATACGTGCACTACGAATATTGTTCGTCATGTTAATGAAATATCAGAAATAAAAGTGCCTTTTAGCTACAAGGTTTTATTGCCAGGGTATTCTGATAAGTTAGCGTATGACCTAGGACTTCTTGATACCACTCTTCCATACGATAAGATACGAAAAACATACAAGATTAACGACAAGGCAATGAAGTATGCTGATGATCTGAATTTTTCAATAAAGATTAGGGAGTAGGGTTGTATTAAGCTCCAACATTACAATTGTAAAATTTTTTATAAGTTCTAAAATATAACACAATGCAACCAATGGACATTGTCGATACTCGACAACTTATATTAAGTAAAATTAAAACAAAATTTCAACAACTTTGTACCATTAATAGAATGAGGAGGTTTTTTGATATTTTTCCGATGATACTATTTTGGATTGTAGGTGCATTACTAATCACACTAAATAACCCATTATTTACCTTATTTGGAATTTTGCTCATCACAATATCCTTAAACATATGCGTCCTTCTCTTGCATGAAGGAATGCATCAGACACTTTTCCGTTCACCAATAAAAAACTACTTATTCTCGGTAATACTTGGAATAATTATTGGCGGAATTTCATTTACTGCCTACCGCGCACTTCACATTCTTCACCACCAACACCTTGGCAACACAGGAGATCCTGATCATTACCCTGCATACACAAATAATAAATATCTACTCTGGCTTATGTACTATGCCCGCATAATTACCGGCGCACTTATCTACACCCTTCTTGTTCCTTTTCTTGGATGGAAAGCAGGAGGTCACGGAGTACGTAAAAAAATCATCTTAGAATACTCCCTTATTGTCACCCTATTCACAATTATTGGTCTATTGCTTCCCCTATCGATAATTGTCTGGTATTGGTTCATTCCTCTTATATTAGTTGCCTACATAACTGCCGTTCGGGGTTTTGCCGAGCATTCATTCACTGATCTTTCCAACCCTCTTACTTCGTCGAGAACAATCCAAGGGAATTTTATTATTAATTTTTTCATCCTTAATATTAACTACCATCTTGCTCATCATCTTTTTCCTGAAGTCCCAAGCTATAATCTTCAAAAACTTCATAGATTAATAATACAACATCATCCCCGTCAAGTTGTTACCAAATCTTATCTTTCGTTCTTGACGAGTTTTATCAAAAGGACTGGAACACTAAATGAGTCTCCCATAGGTTTAATCAAGTAGAGATCAGTGCAATTTTTACATCACCTCCACAAGCACAAGGTTTGTTCCTCCCACTTTGCCAAACGGCACACCCATAGAGAAGACAACACGGTCGCCTTTTTTGACAAGCTTGTTTGCAAGGAGATATTTCTTTGCGTCGGCAACAACCTGCGCGATGCTCGTAAAAGACTTAATCTTTGCAGGGTAGCAGCCAAATGAGAGCGCCATCTTCCCTACGGTATGCGCATTTGGACTCATGACGATGATCGGCTGACTTGGACGGAAGCGTGAGAGCATCTGTGCGGTGAAACCTGATTCTGTGAGTGCAACAATTACCGTTGCTTCAACATCAAATGCAGTGCGTGCGGCGGCAAATGTTACCGAGTCCACCACATCCTTGCCAAGATGAGACCCGCTCGCCATGTCTACATAACCCCCTGGAATTTCATGTGCGAGGATTTCATCGTGAGGATAGTGCCCTTCGACAGTCTCTGCGATGCGTGACATCAACGACACTGCTTCAACAGGAAATTCTCCGAGTGTAGTCTCCTCCGAAAGCATCACCGCGTCCGCACCGTCGAAAATTGAATTTGCAACATCGGAAACTTCCGCACGCGTCGCAACCGGTGACTTGATCATTGATTCGAGCATCTGCGTAGCAACGATGACAGGCTTTCCTGCGGCATTTGCCTTGCTCACAATCATCTTTTGATATACAGGTACTTGCTCAGCAGGAACTTCGACAGCAAGGTCACCACGCGCAACCATCACTCCGTCGGCAACTTGCAAAATTTCATCAAAACAATCGATCGCTTCTTGAGTCTCAATCTTTGCAATAATCGCAATATGCTTTGCTTTTTTTGCATTCAAAATTTCACGGAGTTCAATAACATCTTCTGCTCTGCGCACAAATGAGAGTGCCATGAAGTCGACTTTATTTTTAATACCAAAGACGAGGTCTTCGCGATCTTTCTCGGTCAGCGAGCTCACTTTCAAATATGCTCCGGGGATGTTCACTCCGCGACGGCCTTTCATTTCTCCTCCGACAATCACCTTGCAGTGAATATCGTTGCCCTTAATTGATTCGACACGGAATTTTTTACGTCCGTCATCAAGTAATATAAATTGCCCCACCTTCACCTCTTTGTGCAGTGTCGGATAATTCACATATGCTCCCGTCACATCGCCCACACGCTTTTTTGTCGAAAGTGTAAAGGATGCTCCTGCTTTCACGGTTACCTTCCCTTCGGCAAAATCACCAATACGAATCTTTGGCCCCGAAAGGTCTTGAAGTACAGCAATCGTTGCTCCTGTCTTTGTCGCTGCACTACGAATATTTTTTAATCGCTTGGTGTGCTCGCCGTGATCCCCGTGCGAGAAATTTAAACGGCACACATTCATACCTGCATCAATCAGTTGAGTAAGGACTGCGGCCGACTCGGTTACTGGACCGATCGTTGCAACAATTTTTGTTTTCTTGAATATCATATAAGTTGTTTAAGTGATTATCGTACCACAATACACACAAAAGAAAACCCCGCGAGTGTCTCATTGTGCGGGGTTTTCTTTTGAGCTTTAGCTTTTACTGAGTGGTGGTGGTTGCAGTCGTTGTTGCGGTTGTTGTGGCACTCACACTTGTTGTCGTACTTACCGATGTAACTATCGGTGTTGTTGAGGCAATAATTGTTGTTGTTACCACGGGGACTTCAACGGGTGCAACACTGGTATTCAACGCCGCACGAGTTGCGGGGCCAACAGAGCCAAGTGCTTCGAGCTTCAAACTCTTCTGGTATTCCATCACCGCTTTCTTTGTTGCTTGACCAAAGTAACCCGGTGCAATTCCTCTAGGAAGAACAAGGAAGCCTTTTGTAATGAGTACCTGCTGTAGCTGTTTTACCTCATCTCCTTCACTACCCAACTTCAGTGCATGCACAAATGTTGATGCTCCCTTCATTGCACCTTGTGATGAAACTGCGGGCGTTAAAGGGGTCATGTTTGTGGTTTTACTTTCTGCATTGAGTGCTGCGCGAGTCTTTGGTCCAATTGCTCCTGTTGCTTCAAGTCCGAGACTCTTTTGATATTTCATGAGTGCAGTCTTCGTCACGTTTCCGAACGTTCCCACTACGGTACCCTTTGGCATAACAAGAAATCCTTTTGCGATGAGATAGTTTTGCAATGTCTTTACTTCATCACCACCGTGTCCCACCTGAAGCATCTTCGTGATTACAATCGCAGGAATAACGACTCCTGCATTCATTGTAGTCAAGGAAGTCTTTGTTGGTGTAGTGTTTGCAGTTGAAATCACCGCAGTAGTGCTTGCGAGTGCCAACTGGGGATTGAGCATTTGCACAAGAGAATTCACTGCTCCGGGAGCTGCTCCTCCTCCGCCCGCCGATGACACACTGCTTCCACTGCTACTACTTACGCTTGAGGTTGTTGGCGCAGTTGCCGATGAAAGAAGTGGTGCAAAGTCTGAGAAGTGCGTGGTGATTGCGGTAAGTGTGTTTGCGGTCGTGTCAACCGTTGCGGAGAGGACGTCGTAAGTCTGTGAGGCTTCATTCCAAACACCGAGAGAAAGATTTGATTCCTGCGTCGAAGTTAATCCGGCGTCATCATAAGGCACAACGATCGTGACCGGTGTGTTCAAGTTCTTAATCGGCTGACCTGACGAATCAACAGCAGAGATGGTGACCGCATTCTTTGCAAGAATTGATCCGGTTGCGGGGTTTGGCATTGCCGTATTCAATTGTGTTTTTACTGTACCTGCATTCGACCCTGTGCCAAGCGCATTTGCGGGAATATTCATTTTGAAGTTATTTCCAATGTCTGAGTTTGCAAGAATTCCTCCCGCACTTGGAGTCACGGTTTCCTGACGCTCCGGCTTCATGGTAAACCCTGAGATTGCCGAAAGTGTAATTGTCTTACCACTCACATTTGCTCCTGAGACGGTAACACCAGAGAGACTTCCGTCGTATCCCATGCTATGTGCATTCAATGTCCACGTACCATTGTCCACTGCGAGCGAGTATGCACCCGATGCGTCAGTTTGTGCAACAGCGAATCCTCCTGATCCATCGGTTGCATCAACAAATGCATTGGCAACACCACTTCCGGAAAGTGTGACGGTGCCGGTTATTGTTCGTGACGCGGAACTAAGTGTGATTGCTCCGAGTGATCCCGATGCGGTAATCGTTGCTGATCCTTCTGCTCCGGATTTGTATCCAGGCTTATCAGCACGCACGCGATAACTTCCTGCAGGTGCAGTGACACTAAATGTTCCATCAGATGCAGTCTGTGCACCGACATTTATCACATTCGTCTGTCCTGTTGGAGTTCCGGTAAGTGAGACCCATGCACCGCTCACGGCAACGCTTGATGCGGTGACCGTACCGGTCATCGTGTAGAGTTGTCCTGCGGTTGCGGTGTAGGTGATTGTTTGTGTCGTACTCACTGATGCAGTCGTGCCGACTTGACCAAATGCAGGGTGCCCTGCACGTATGGTGTATGTGCCCGGAGGAAGCACAAGAGTATAAAGTGCATTTGCACCAGATACAGTGCTTTGATTTGTTGCATTTCCACGACCATTTGAATCGCGTGCATCAACAAAAGCATTTGTAATAGGATTTGTTCCATCGGTAAGTCTTACTGTAACGGTAATCGGGGTACCCATCGCACAATTTTGTCCCGAGGTGGTGGTATTTGCGGTAACCGTGATTCCGGTGACCGGTGTTCCGTCACCTGCGCCGGGGAAATTACAACTCACGGCGTATGTTCCTGCGGGGACTTTAATCGAGTAACTTCCACTTGCGTCACTCACGCCCATATTTGTCCCGTTGGCACCATCGACACGCACCATCACTCCTTGCTGTGCGACAGTTGCCTTCGTTGTTGAGCCGGTAATTGTTCCCAGTCCGAGTGTCTGCGCAGAGAAATCTTGTCCTGAAAGACTTGAGCCACTCACGGTCACGGTCTTTGAACCAAGCTTACCAAAACCGGGCGCAAATGCATCGATGACCCATGTACCGTTCGTTACATAAAGCGTATATGCACCGCTTGAATCAGTAGGGCCTCCGACAAAGTTTCCTGCACCTCCTCCCGTTGGCGTTGTATCAGAAGTTGAAATAACTTTACGTGCATTAACTCCCGAATACGCAACAGCATTACCACTATCATCCTTTACTGTTCCTGAAATGGTAAGACTTGTACTCACGCCGAGTTTAAATGCGAGTGTTGCAGGAGTATTCGCACCTGAAGAAGGTACGGTAATCTGCTGATCGCTCACCGAAGGCATGCCCGGCTTGAACGCTCCACAGAGATATACTCCAGGAACCACATTGATACTGAATGCACCATTTGTGTCGGTCATTCCTCCGCTACCAAATCCAATGCTTGATGTTGCTGATTGTGATGATTCTTGTACGGGACGACAGAAGAGTCCTGCATTCGACACTGCACTTCCCGAAGAATCGAGCACCGTTCCCGTAATTGTCTTTCCTGCTGCGGCAAGTGTAAAGTTCTTTCCGGTAATATTCGCATTTGTCACAACAACCGTACTTGGTGGTGGTGGCATGAAGGTAAATGTTGGTGGTGGTGGTGGTGGAGCTCCCGGAGTCGTGAACATATCCGGCATTGATGGACCGACACCGACGCTATAAGTTGTACTTGCCGAAGCAGGAAGCGAGTATGCATCAGCTCCACCTGTCAGGGTTACGGTTGTCTTTGAAAATCCTGTTTGACTTGAAGCAAAGACATCCACTTTTGTACTCGCAGGTCCTGTCACTGTTCCCGCAATCGTATACGGAGCAGAAGCAAGCGCGAAATTCTTTGTCGTGTTTGCACTAATAGTGATTGGTTGCGGAGCTGAGTTGAAAGCAATATTACCAACAGTACCAGGTTTGAGTCCTACCATATAATCTCCATCAGCAAGACTTGAAAATGTTGCAACTCCTCCCGATGCTCCCGTTGTTGTCGTTGCTTCAAGTCCTCCCGATGCAGGACTAAAGAGGAAGACCGTTGCACCAGCAATTCCTTCACCGTTATCTTTGGCACCACTGGTGTTTGCATCATTGAATACATTGACCGTAAGCGTACGCGAACCGACTTGTCCCAAGAAAAATGGAGCAGGTGTCTTTGTCTCAAGTACTGCACGATTATTTCCTGAAGTATCCTTTGTCTTAATATCAACAGTGTATCCGCTTGAATTAGGTATTGTTGAGTTCACGATATATGCAAGATCGAGACAAACGAATGCATTGGCTCCCGTTGCCGCACCTCCCGTCGTGATTGTCACCGTCCCTGCACCATTATCCCCTGCTACTGATGCAATAGTTACTGTCCCACTTGCGGGACCATTCAAGTCCGCATTGCAAAAACTTGTCGCGGTCGACACAGACTGCACCGCAGAAACATCAAAACCTGTGGGGAATGTCAGAACAATTTGTCCGCCAGAAGGAATAGATGTGCCTGCGAGAAAATCAACATGATACTGTGAGGTCGCTCCTGCGGCGCGTGTCATCGGCATCACATGTGTTGGGTTCATTCCCTGCTGACTCTGATCAATAGTTCCTGATCCTGGACCAAGCTGACCTCCCGTCATACTTGAATTTGCCACTGTACCAAAGCCCGTATTTTTTGCAGGACTTCCCGTGGTGTCCATACCATTTCCTGCAAGATCTTGTGCCATTGTCGCAACAGTAATCTTGTAGGCTGTTCCATTTTGCAGTGATACTCCACTAATACGTGCGGTGCGTGTCATTGCATCATAAGCCACAGTCTTTCCGCCGAGTGACATTGATGAGCCAACCGGAGATTCAAGAGTATAGTTCGCAATATTATCAATTGTACTTGGACCTCCTCCGCTTTTCATTGTTTCAGAAAAAGTAATCGCAACACCGAAGTTGTCGGCATTCACTGAGGAAATCGATGGTGCAGTACTGTCGGTCGCGCTATCAGTCGTGAATGAAGCAGTGTAGTTTGCACCGAGTGCGTTGTTCGCAATATCTTTTACACTGGTGGTAATCGTGAGAGTGTATTGCGTATTTGCATCAAGCTGGGAAGTAGGGACAAATGAAATGCTTCGAGTTCCCGGGCTGTAACTTACTCCTCCACTAAAGACGACATTGTCACTGGTGCGTTTCAAAGTAACATTTGATCCCGTCACGGTACTCACATCCAAATCCTCGGAGAATCCTGCGGTGACCGTGATACTACGACTGACTGCGGTTGCGCCATTGCTCGGATATACTCCCATGACTGTCGGAGCGAGCGAGTCGGTTGTTGATGCGGTTTTGAAGTACAGACGATATTCATTTGGGAATGCAGTATTTGTTGAACTCATTGCCGTCGTTCCTACCTTCACAATATATCCGGTGCTTGCCGTAAGCGCACTTGCCGGAGTTAATGTGACTGTTTTTGTCGTCGCATCATAAGTGTTCGTTGTTGATACTTGTGAACCAACCACACCGAAGCTATCGAGAAAGAGTCCGACATTGCTTGTTGTCGTTACCGATCCTCCGCCGGAAGTAGACATGTCCACCGAGAAAGCAAGCTTAAGCGGAGCGTTTGGAGAGAAAGATTGATTGCCTGGCTGAGGGATAGAGGATTGTACAAATGGTGGGGTGGTATTTGTTCCACCAACAGAGCCTGTTGAAAAACTTATCGTGCTCGCACTTGCAAGCGAATTTCCTGCTTTGTCTTTTACTCCCGTACCGACCGTAAGCACATAACTGGTTGAAGTGTTGAGTCCTGTCGCCGAATTATCGAAACGCAAACTGGTTGAGTTTGCACCGGTGGCGGGAGCGGAAACCATGTGAAAGTTGTACGCGCCATTACCTGAGGCGTTCAGGGTGGTGTTCGCAAGAACAAGATCGCCAAACAAGAATCCTGTTGATGAATCGGTAACAGCACCTTGCGTGCCGGGAGTTAATTTTGCCACAACCGAACTTGCCACAAATGTAGGAGCACCACTTGCACCATCAAGACGCAGAGTCGTTCCCGTTGCATTTACTCCAACATTCTCTCCGGTAGTAACCAAATGCCATGCGTATGTATTAAGATTATCTGCACCGGAGGTAACTTTTGCAAATACCATGTCCCCTTGGACAAAGTTGAGTCCTTGCACGAGTTGAGTTGAGCCGTTGACGGTACTTGTTGCCGTGGGCATAAGTGAACTCCACGATGAGCCCGCCGCATATGCGGGAGCGGCACTTGCACCATCAAGACGCAGTGATGCACTATTGATCGCCGCACTCGTGCTCACAATATGCCATCCATAGCGATCTCCTGTTGGTGAGCTGGTACTGAATGCCATGACAAGATCTCCAACGCCAACAACTGTTCCCGAACTTACTGCGCCAGTTGCAGTGGGTGTTGCGAATTTGATCATTGCCTGTCCTCCCATGAGTGCAAAATTATTTACGGCAAAGGTTCCTCCAGTCAAGGTTGCATTTGTCACGATACCAAATTCTCCAGGGAAGGTGTCGTGTTGGAAAAAGACAATATCACCGACAACCGGAACAGTATAACTTCCTCCTTGTGGCATGATAGGATTTGTTCCCATAATCTGCATGAAGGAGAATGCCGTACTTCCCACCTTTGCAAAACGTGAACTTGTCGCATATGTTGGAGGATTTGAAACGAGGACATTAAATCCATTGGGGAATGTTTGAAAACCAATCCCGACCGGAGAGCCTCCGGCAGTCAGTGAGACATTGGTTGAATTCACTGTTGCGGGGTCGATATTCTCGGAAAAGTTCACATTAATGAACGCGTTGATCGGCACATTTGTTGAACCACTTGCAGGACCTGAACCGCTTACTGTTGGGGCGGTCGTATCGATTGTAAGTGCGTTGGTTGAAATTATCGTCGGAGTTGCAGAAGGAGTATTTGCACTATAGACAACTGAGCCTGGGTAGACATCGAAGACAATTGCGCGACCATTCACCGAGCTTGTTGCGGTGGTGAGCACAAGAAAATAATCACTTCCCGCATTTGCAGCAGCATCGTCTGTCGGCGCAGTAACCGTGGTTGCAAAGGTAAGTGTTGTCGTTGCTCCAGCCCATGCAGGTGCTGACACAAGTGGAATCATTAAGTCTGTTGCATCAAAGGTGCCTGTGACACCTCCGAGCTTGTTGTCGCGATAGACGGCAAGACCTGAGCTTGTTGCCGTGCCTTGTGTTGCAATATCCGTTGTGGTCGAAAATCCTCCCGAAAGAGTGACGTGTACCGCAATGCTATTTACTGTTTCTGATGAAGAAACGATATTGTACCCCACGACTGCAGTCGGACTGCTCGACGCCATAATCGTTTGACCATTTTGAGGAAGTCCGGTTGCGGTATTTACCGAGATCGCCGCAAAAGCGAAATGCACAATACTAAAAATAATTGCAGTCAGAAGTGCAATCATTGCACCGACACGCATACGCACCGAACTTTTTGAAAATAATGAAAATGACATAAAACGTTTTATAAATATTTAATGAACTCAATGATAATTCCTCATTATGTACATTGCGTATCCTCCACGACACCAATGATACAAAAAACCCGACTACATAAAGTAGCTCGGGTTTCGGGAACCTCCGACAGGTTATTGTCCAATATTTTACCATTCCACTTTTTACCAACACAATAACTATCAAGCAGTATAGTATCAATTATCTACTCGTAGACATATAATAGAACGCATGAACACAAAGATGATCTGGCTCGGCATGTTTGTCGGCTCCCTTATTGGTGGTTACATTCCTGAGCTCTGGGGTGCAGGGATGTTCTCGCTCTGGGGTGTTGTAATGAGTGCCGTCGGCTCACTCATAGGCATCTGGCTCGCCTTTCGCTTAACGAGATACTAAAAAACCAAGGACAGCACTTGGTTTTTTGTTAGACTTAAAGCAGTGGCTCGGTACCGGGGCCTTCGGTTTGGTAGAAAAATTTGCGCTCTTTTTTGAAGAAAACTTCCGAGACATGATAGATGGTATAAGTGATGAAAAACGCAGAGAAGACGTCGATAGTATAATGCACGTGCCCCAAGAGAACAACAATGCCAAAAAGTATTGAGGTAAAAATAAAAATAATACGCAAATAAAACGTCCGCCAAAAGATGAGCGCCATTAAAAAGGGCAACCCCGTGTGTCCCGAAAAGAAAAGATCACTCCCCTGTGTAAAAGTTCTAATTAAGCCATCCCCGATATGCATCTGCGTGGCAAATGGGCCAATATGCGTAAGGCTGACAAATATTGAACGCACGATAATGAACAGCGCCATCGCCTTGAGCGTAAAAGGAATTTTGTTGGGCTCTTTTATTGCAAGAAAAATTACAAAAGCAAAAAAGAACACCGGCCCATAGACAAAAATATGCGTGAGATCCTGCACGGGCACATTATTTAACACAATATCCGTGACAGGGTTACTTGCCATCAGTGCCGCATATAAACTCGCATGCCAATTAAGAAACAGACTTAATACCAGAAGTGCGACCGCAGATTCAGTTGAATGCTGAAACGATTTATTGGCAAAATATGATTTGTATTTTTCTTTCAATGACATATATCACTTATGTTCATTCCTATTATACTCGAAAAAAATACACATTGCATTATTTCGCAATGTGTATTTTTTTATTGCCGACGTAGAGTGAGCGACCAACCATTGCATCGAGTCTTCGAGTACTGCAATGGTGAAGTACTCCTGTGGTGCGAAATGAAAAAGTCTTCTTTTTCATTTCCGAGCCG
>Ga0209515_10001854_pt1 | contig 34025 bp, 40 predicted proteins | sample Subgroupgradi54m_FD_187454 | JGI IMG/M metagenome (GOLD analysis project Ga0209515, IMG submission 187454) | Subsurface groundwater microbial communities from S. Glens Falls, New York, USA - GMW60B uncontaminated upgradient, 5.4 m (SPAdes)... ... | reverse complement strand
TGACTGTTCTCTATCATTTCTTCAGATGTTTCACCATGGATAAGTGCATCACACGGGCCGTGTAATTGTTTACATGTCATTGTTTTTATATATAATCACCGCCTCACAAATGTTAGTATACATTATATTGAAGCAAAAGTTCTAACTTCCTCCACTCCTCGGAGCTCAGAATTAGCCTCAATTATTGTTATTTCCTGAGGAGTTCGACAAACTGATCGACAGTTAAATTAATAGGTTTCAGAATACCATTTCTAAGCGTCCCTTTCTTAAGAGTCTTGTGTATGGGAATAATGAGAGTCTGATTTTGATTGTTCATTTTCCTTACCATTTTGACATGACTTCCTTTCTGAGAAACCATGTTAAATCCAATCTTTTGAAGTGCGTTTATAGTATCTTTTCCTGATACTTGAGGTAATTTGCTCATTTATGAAGTAACACTTACAGGAACCATGAATTGGTTACGAGCGTTATCTTCTTCCACTTCTTTTTGATCTTCCAGATAAAGCGTGATTGCCTCTTTTATATTTTCCATTGCCTCTTCGAAGGTTTCTCCTTGAGAGGTGCAACCAGGTAAAGCAGGAATCCATACAGAGAACCCTCCTTCTCGTTCTTTTTGAAAAATAGCATTATATTCTAAAACTGTTTGTTTCATATGTTTTATTATATCATGAACTGTAAATAGAATGCTCTAACTTCCTCCACTCCTCGGAGCAGAGACCTATAGTTTGACATTTTCACTCTTTTGTGTTAGAATTTCTCCATGAATCCAGAAAAACCAGTTGCTATTTTCCATGGATATGCAGATTTTCCACACAGAACAGGAAAACCAGATATAGGAAGTAGATTTCAAGCACTTGCTGCTTCAGAACTACTTAGACGAGGCTTAATAAGCAAAGCAGTATTTTTAGCTGGTGAAGTAGAAGAAGGACAACCTACTGTTGCAGAACAAATGGTTAAACAGATAAGACGAAATTTAAGGAATTTAGACAGCTCTTCGGTTATCATCCAACCCGTAGCCATCACAACTAGAGAAGAGGCTCAAGCCCTAAGAGATATTAGCAATCAACAGGGATGGGATAATCTCATATCGATCGGCAAAGAATTCCACGTTAAGCGAATCAAAAGAGCTATGAGAAGAAAATTAAAAAGAGAAATTCCTGTATATAGTCATGAAGATGTACTAAGAAGTAAAGCTACAATGCTTGATTCTGAACCAATGCCTCAACGTTACGCAGATATTATAAAGAATTGGGAAGCTTCACCGGAAGAAAGATCTTTTCGAAAAAGAGAACAATTAATAAATAGTATTGACGCAATTCCTTTTGTTGGAGGTTTTACCCTAGATTTATTGCAAAAGATACTTCGCAATAAGACCATTGAAAATGGGGTTTTAAAATTACTCAGAAAATAGCGTAGAATAAGTTTCTAACTTCCTCCATTCCTCGGAGTTGAGCCCTATAGTTTGATTATTTTGTTTCAGTTTTGTATAATTTGCGAATGGTTACAGAACAGATCCCCATCTTAAAATAGGAGATGGGAGATCCGTTGAAATCCTTGAAGTGCTTTCAATGCCCGGAATGTAATTTTTCAAAAAAACAAATATACTAGCACATCAACAGATGCTTTTATATTAGAGTGCAATAAATTCTAATTTCATTTATTTCTTCCGTAGCTGCACTACATAATCGATTCTATCTGCTTTATATCAGAAATGAATTTTTGGTTATGGATCTCCCTTGGTCTTTTTAAATCAATCTCGATAATTTTAATTAACTTGCCTTCTTTTAGAACACCTACTCTGTCTGATAGCAAAACTGCTTCTTCGAAATAATGAGAAACTAATACGACTGTTTTAGATGTTTGATTCCAAATTCTAAGCAGATCTAGATGCAATTCATTTGCTGTCAATGGATCCAAAGCAGAAAATGGTTCATCCAAAAGTAAGACATCTGGATCCACTGCTAATGCTCTGGCAATTCCAACTCTCTGTCGTTGCCCTCCTGATAACTCTCGTGGATATTTGTATTCAAAATCAATAAGATTTACCATCTTTAGATATTCGCGCGCGGTTTCTTTAGACTTTTCATCTTTTAGCCCTTTCATCTTCATGCTAAAAATTATGTTGTCTAATGCAGTAAGCCAAGGAAAAAGAGCACCCAGTTGAAAAACCATACCAATGTTATCAGGAGAAATAATTCTTCCAATCGTTGGAGCCTCGAGTCTTGAAATTATTTTAAGAACCGTAGATTTTCCTGAGCCTGAAGTTCCCACTAAAGAAAAAAACTCTCCTTCTCTAATGTCCAAAGTAATATCGTCTAAAGCCTTATTCTTAGACCCTTTGTATATCTTAGTGATATTTCTTAGTGAAATAATATTAGTCAAATTTATACCTCTCAATGTACTTTAATAGTTTTTGCCATACAAAAAAATTTAATAGAGTGATAACTATAATCATTGCAACAAGAGATGCAAGAAACATTGAATTTTTAGATTGTGAGAATGAATTAACTAGAAGACTTCCTAATCCAAATAAATCATATGATGGATTACCATTAGGAATAAATGTATGCAAAGCTTCTGCAATTATCGAAATATTCCATCCCTGCCCCCATGCTAAAAAGGAGCCTGTTACAATAGATGGGAAAATTGAAGGAAGTGTTACATATAATAATTTTTTATATCCTACGGCTCCAAATATTTTGGCAGCATTTTCTACATCCTCAGGGATTGTTTTTATTCCGCCAATCATTGTAAAAACAATATTCCATATCATTGACATAGAAAGAATAAATATAGCAGCGCCGTCTAAAAAATTTATTTTTACAAAGACCAGAACCATAATGGGAAAAAAAGCAAGCACGGGAATTGACTGAACTATGTCAACAATTGGTAAGAGAATCTTTTCAATTCTTTCGGATTTTGTTATTAGAAGTACCAGTGGGATCGATAATAATAGAGAGACTAAATATGCGATAGATAATCTAAAAAGAGTATTAAAAGTTGCCAAGACTATGGTTCCAATTGAAACTTGATTTAAATTAATATTTCCTTGAGGGGAAACTAGGTGCACAATAAATAGAAGTATCAGGAGTATAAAAGCCGTAACAAGCAGCATAGAAGATAAATGCCTTTTGATAGAAGTTTGATAGCTAAATCTATAGTGATTGTGATAATGTCTGGTTAGCATATCTATTAAAAGATTAACAAATGTTACTTTAATAAGCAAAAAGTTTCAGATGCGAAGTTAATAAAAGGACTAGCGGTTATATTCTGAAAGCTATCCTTCGGAGCCCGAATTCTTATATTTTTTATTTCTTACCGCTTTTAAATCGTGAGTGCTTTAAATTTTTTAAACTATTTTTAATATTTTTAAAAAGTTCTTTATCTCCAAAAACAAAATAAACGCTCCCTATTGCGATTGTTATCATGATTACTCTAATAATATATATTGGCAATTTTTCCTCTTCTTTTAGGCAATATAATTGTCTGCCTGTTGAAATGCATGGAAGCTTTATTTCCAAAACCTTGATGGCAATAAGAAATATAAGAACTGCAGCTAATATAAGAATAATTTTTTGCGCTTTATTCATACTTTGCACATATAAACTATCAGTTTAACAAGACAATGCATAAGTCTAATTGTACAATCATTATATAATAAATTTTATACATATTGATTTCGAATAGCGTAGTTCTCGAAGCTTAATTTTTAAACGCAATTGCTTCTAGAGATCCTATTTTATATAGTCCTGCCTATAGCAGTAAGAGCTGAGCAGTTTCAGCCTCCATAGCTTCAGGATCCATCGATTCCTCAATAGTCTCTGGCTTTGTGATATAATTCTCACTTATGAATCCAAGAGAAGGACAGAGATTTGTTCACAAGAAGCAACAAGATTTATTTGCGTTAATTAATAACGGAAATATACTACCTGTTGGTGCAGAAAAGCTGATAGAAGAAGCCATCCAAGAGTATGGTCAAGCCTTTGACCCGAATTTTCGAGTAGAAGATGGAATAGAAGATATGGATACAGAATTTATAGTTGAAATACCGCATGGAAGCTCCGATGGAGATATTATAGGAGGCACAATTCAATTGCTAGGAATAAGATTCGAAGCAAAAAACTTATCACAAGAAATTATACCGGCATTTTTTGTTCCTGTTGTGGTGCGATTTGATAGCAATCCTCAAACCCCAATTTATCCGGATAAATTAAGATATGCTGGAATTGATAGAAACGGTAATTCAAATCCTGTAGTATTTATGTTTGCAATTCCCGAAACCCTAGTCGGACAAACTGCTACAATAATGGCAAGTGCAGCAGATGGCAGGTATCAATCCTCTATTAATTTTTTAGTAAAATAAGACTGATTGATCTAAAGCTATGGCTAATTTAATCGGAATTCTCGATTCTGGTGTTGGGGGATTATCGATTTGGAGACAAATTGTTAAGAAACTTCCAAACGAATCGACAATCTACATCGCAGATTCAAAGCATTGTCCTTATGGTAGTAAATCCTCGGAGGAAATTTATCAATTTTCCAAAAAACTAGTTTCATTGTTAATTCAAAAGAAAGTTAAATTAATAATTTTAGCTTGTAATACAATAACAGTTTCCTGCCTGGATAAATTGAGGAAAGAATTTCCAAAAACGCCAATTATAGGAACAGTACCCGTAATAAAAACAGCTTCAGAAATTACCAAAAATAATAAAGTAGGAGTTTTGTCGACCACAAGAACTGCAAAAAGCAAATATCAGAAAAAATTAATAAAAACCTTCGCTGGGGAAGCAAGAGTTCTGAATATTGGCACAGATACGCTCGTCCCAATTATCGAGAACGGAAATTTTAAAGTAGCAGAAGTGGAAAACGTTTTGTTAGAAGAACTAGACCCTTTTATTAAATCCAATATCGATACACTAGTTCTTGGCTGTTCACACTTCACATTTTTAAAAAGGCAAATTCAAAAAATTTTGGGCAAGAAACTTTTAATTTTGGATTCTTCATCGGCAATTGCAAGACAAGTTAAGAGAGTTCTTGAAAATAACAAAGACCTTTCGGTATATAATAGTTTTGGGCATACTTTATTAACAACAGGTGATCTTGATAAGTTCAATAGATTATCAAAGAAAATATTAGGAAAACGATTTAAAAATGTCTTGATAAAAAGAATATCTTTATGACAGATAAACTTAAAGGAAAGCTTGGTCTTTTTAGAGATAAAAAAATTGCGGTTTTGGGCCTTGGAATAGAAGGAATATCAAGCGTAAAGTTTCTTAAGAAACAGGGTGCAAAAATTACAGTTCTAGATATAAAAAAAGATGCAGAAATAGACAAAGAGTTGCTAAAAGAAGTAAGAGATTTGGATATAAATTTTATTTTTGGCAAAAATTATTTGGAGAATCTTAATAAGTACGGTTTAATTGTAAGAAGTCCCGGAGTTAAATTAGAACTTTTAGAAAAATATGTATCAAGAGATAAAATAACTTCTCAAATAAAACTATTTTTTAATCTCTACCCCTGTCCGATTATTGGGGTGACGGGAACAAAAGGGAAAGGGACAACCTCTTCTTTAATCTATGAAATGCTAAAAAAACAAGGATTCAATGCATATTTAGGAGGTAACATAGGAGAGCCTCCTTTAGATTTTTTGGATAAACTTAATGCTCAATCAAAAGTAGTTCTTGAGCTATCGAGTTTTCAGCTTCAGGATTTATCAAAGAGTCCCCATATTGCAGTTTTACTTATGATAACAAGCGAGCACCTCGATTATCACAAAAACACGTATGAATATATCAAGGCAAAAAGAAATATTCTTAGTTTTCAATCAAAAGACGATTTTGCGATTATCAACAAGGAATATCTCGCAAGCAATGAGTCGGATATTCATACAGAAGGAAAAGTTTTTTATGTAAGCCGGATCGCAGCGGTACAAAATGGGTGTTTTGTAGAAAACGGAAAGATTATAGTCAGTATTCCAAAGGGAAAATTTAATACTAAGAAGGTAGAAATTATAAAAACAAAAGATATTCTTCTGCCTGGGAAACATAATCTTGAAAATGTTTGCGCGGCTGTTATGGCAGCGCTTCTTTCCGGCGTTTCAAAAGAAAATATTATAGAGATTCTTAAAACTTTCAAAGGTCTCGAGCATCGTTTAGAGCTTATCCGTGAGATAAACGGAGTAAGATTTTATGATGACTCATTCTCTACGATTCCCGAGACAACAATTGCAGCAATTGAGGCGTTTAAAGACCCTGAGATATTAATACTTGGGGGATCGAGCAAGAATAGTGATTTCAAAGAATTGGGAGAAGTTATTTCATTATCCAATAATATAAAAGCAATTATTGGAATAGGATTGGAATGGGCTAAGATAAAATCCCAAATTCAAAATTCCAAGTTCCAAACAGAAATTATTGAAGGTTGTAAAAATATGAGAGAGATTGTTCAAAAAGCAATATCGACCACAAAACCTGGAGATGTTGTACTTCTTTCTCCTGCATGCGCTTCTCTTGATATGTTCAAAAATTATAAAGACCGCGGAAACCAGTTTAGAGAGGAAGTAAAAAAATTGACAGATATGGTATAATAGTTAAAGTTTAATAAAAGCGTTGATCCGATATGGTTGGGATCGGGGAGCTGGGCATAATAAGCCACGGAGGCGAAACCGTAAAAGTCAGCAACGAGTGTCGGAAACGGAGCTCGTCATGAATAAGGTTTACATGACTTGCTTCCATTTTGGAAGCATTTTTTGTAGATAAAGCAAGGTGGTACCGTCTACTTGTAGACCCTTGTAAGATCACAAATTTTTGTGGTTTTGCAAGGGTTTTTTGATGGAAAAATATGACAGAACAAAACAGAACTATTACTAAAGAAACAGAAAAAATTGCTGAGCGGTATAGTATGGTGATGGTAGGAGGCAGAATAAAAACTGCCGGCGTAAGCATCGCTCATATATATGGCGTGGCAAAATCTTTAATAGAATCGCCTAATAACTCGGATGCTGCTTTTGAGACTAGTCGAGCATTTGCGGCATTTAAAGAAAAACCACCTTTTCCTTTCCGCGTAGCCTTTTTTCCACAAGATGAAATAGCAATGCGGACAGCTTTTCGTGGTTTGGGTATTTATCGACCGACTATTAAAACAGATCAAGGTCCCGCTGGTAATGTAGGATATTTTCGTATTGATGAATCTAATGGGAGCGCTTTAAAAGGAAGAATATTAAGGGAAGACGGAGTCGCTTTGCCTGAAGAATTTTTAAAGGAAAGATTAAACTGTGCGCCTTTGGAGACGCAACGGCTTATGCAAGATTTATTTGCTGAGGTTCAAGAACAATACCAGCGAGGATATTATGGAGAAGCATATCAGACAATAACTAAGATTCGACAAGTAGGGGATCTTAATGGCATTGAAACAACCAGACGCGCGGGCGTGGGAAGGCAAGAGTTTTTCTTTTTCCGTCCAGTACAAGTTGAAGAAGACGTAATTATTGGAGGGGATCTAGTGGATAAAATATCTGTTAAGATAAGTGAAGCAGTAGTGAGAGTTGAGCGATTAGCATTTGCTGCAAAATTAGCTTTTAAGTCAGGATTGAGTATAAAGGATGCTATTAGAAAGGCATATGAAATAGAAGATTTTATCACTCCAATAAATCCCAGTCTATTATATTTTCAGCCGGATATATTAATAAGAAAAGATGGAAGCTTTGATATAGAAAGAATAAATATTCCTGATTTGGGCATGTTCCTTACGGAAATTAAAAAATCCATTCCAAACCAAACACTACAAGAAATTCAGGATATTAACAGTAAGATTAAAGAAGTAGTTCTTAATAAAATTGCAGATCAGACAGATGGAGGCATCATTCTAATTACACGCGACGAGGTATTACAGAATTGCGAAGACACACTGGAAAGGTTAGAAATACAAGCAATTACAAGAGGATTATTAACTAGAGGCAAGAGTATTTCGGTATCCTCTTTGGGCAATATTGCTGATTTGCCAAATGGATGTTCGATAGTTTTGCTCAATGTATCGCCAGAAGCAAATGGTTACGAACTATTGCTTTCGCGGGTTGCTAATGGAGAAATTCAATGTTACCCCGATCCGTTTATCAAGCTTTTTGAAAAAGAGGCAACGACTTTTGAAAGAAAAACGATAGATGAACCAATCCTTTCAAAGTTTCTGAGAATAATTGAGCCACAGGCAATGGATAAAAAGGAAGGTGTTTATGCAAAATATTTAGCAATTCAAAATGCAATGAGACAAGGAGATATTGATGCAGATGTTGTTTATTTTGCGATTAATGACAGCGATAATTATATCTCTACTTTTAGATATGATGTAAGGAGTTTTTTTGAAGTTTATAAAGCGGTAGAAAAAGAAAGACGAAAAGATAGAAAGATTACAAGCTTGATTGCAATACCCTTACCATTTCAACCCTCAGACGCAGTAATGGAGGGAAATGATGGACCGAGACTAGCTGTATTTAGATTCATGTTTGTGAGGAATTAATTATGATTAAGTCTATAAATAAGAAGAAGGTCGTAGGGTGTGTCAGAAAAAAAATTAAAAAAGCAAAGAAAAAAATTATCGCAACGATGTTGCTTTCAGAAGAGATAAAAAACCCTCTACCAAAGTCATACCACAAGCTCTTGCAGAAAAAAGTACAGCAAGGGATATTAGTAAAAAGACTTGGATTTGGAACTAAAGAAGAATATAATCAAATTAACTTTATGTATAAATTTAATTCAAAAAATTATATATTTAAATACGAAACAGATATAAATTATTACCAGCGTTTAATTATTATAGACGGTAAGTTGCTATTCTTTGGCGTAGAGGATATGTTTTTCCAAAGCTCATATAAGCAACTGATCGAGGCTTTTTTATCATATTTTTCCTCTGTATTTAAGAAAGGAAGGAAAAAATGAAGAAACGAGTTTTGTCGGGAATAAGAGCTACGGGGAGGTTGCATCTGGGGAATTATCTTGGAGCAGTTAAGGGAATGCTTGAGCTTCAAAATAGTCCCAACTATGAAACCTTTTATATGGTCGCCGATGTTCATACGATTACGACTCCATACAATGTCGAGGAGCTTAGAAAAAACAGGCGGGAAGTAATTATTGATTATCTCTCTGCTGGATTAGATCCTGAAAAATCCACTATATTTCAGCAATCGGAAGTCCCGGAGCATATAGAACTTGCCTTTTATTTTTCATCTGTTGTTACAATTGCAAAAATGCAGCATCTTCCGACATTTAAAGAAAAAGTAAAACAGTATCCTCAAAATTCTACGATGGCGCTTTTGAACTACCCTGTTTTGATGGCTTCTGATATTTTAATTTATAAAGCAGAGTTGGTTCCTGTTGGAATAGATCAGGAGCCACATTTGGAAATTGCAAGAGAGATTGCAAGGAGAATGAATCAGGATTTTGGAACAGATTTTCCCCAGCCTCAAAGATTCAAAACTGAGGGAGAATATATACCATCATTAACCGGAGCAGGCAAGATGAGCAAGACAGTTTCAGGAAGTTATATTAATTTAACCGACGATCCTGAAGCAATCAGAAAAAAAATCCTCGCCGTTCCTACAGCAAGTACTTCAGGAGGAGAAAAGACAGAAGGTGTTAAAACTCTTTTCACTTTACTTAAGTTATTTTCACCAAAATCCCACGAGAATTTTGAGCAAAAGTATGAAAAAGGAAATCTTCAGTATCTAGAACTTAAAGATTTTATTTCAGAGAGTATTTTCAAAAAGCTTGAGCCAATTCAAAAGAAAAGAAAAGAGCTTGAGTTTGATAAAGAATACATTGATAGAGTAATTAGAGAGGGTAATGAAAAGGCAAGGGAGGTTGCACGAAAGACGGTAGAGGAAGTTAAAGATAAAATGGGCCTCAAGAACTAGCTTCATTTTAGGATTGGCAAAGACAATTTAGTGTGTTATAATCTTCCCTATGACAAACGGCAAAAAAATAAGCAAAAAACAGAAAATCTTCAAGGTAAAGCTCAATACCTCTTGGAAAAACATTTTCCTCTACGGATTTCTTATACTTATTGTAGGATTCCTTTTCTTAAGCGCAACGGCGCCTTTGGAACAGATAAACACAGTGCCTCTTTCTCAGATTATCTCCGATGTTAAGGCGGGAAAAGTTAAGGAAATTTCGATAGTCGATACTAAATTAACAATTAAAGAGCAAGATAAAACAGTTCAAGCTTTCAAAGAAACGGGAGCAAACACATATCAACTCTTCAAAGATGCAGGCGTGTCTTTGGACAAGACAAAGGTTTTGGTAAAGGATGAAACAGGTTTAAACAACTGGATAAATATTTTATCATCGGTTCTTCCCATAATATTGATGGTTGCATTTTTCTACTTTATTTTCAGACAAGCCAGAGGGGCTCAGGAAAATATTTTTTCTTTCGGACAATCAAGAGCAAAATTATTTTCAAAAGATACTCCAAAAATAAGATTCTCAGATGTTGCGGGAGTCGACGAGGCAAAGCAGGAGCTTACAGAAATTGTAGATTTTCTTAAAAACCCCGGAAAATATAAAGCAATGGGAGCAAGAACACCAAAGGGCGTTTTAATGGTTGGTCCGTCGGGAACTGGAAAAACACTACTTGCTAGGGCAACTGCAGGAGAAGCAAATGTTCCATTTTTTTCTATGGCAGGATCCGAGTTTATGGAGATGTTAGTTGGGGTTGGAGCATCAAGGGTAAGAGATTTATTCAATACTGCGAAAAAAAGCCAACCTGCAATAATTTTTATAGATGAGGTTGATGCAATTGGAAGACAGCGAGGGGTAGGAATAATGGGAGGACATGATGAAAGGGAGCAAACTTTAAATCAAATCTTAGTTGAGATGGATGGATTTGCTCCAACAGAACAGCTCGTTGTTATTGCGGCAACAAATAGGCCTGATGTTTTGGATCCTGCATTGATTAGGCCCGGAAGATTTGACAGAAGGGTTATGCTGGATATGCCTGATGTTGTTGGAAGAAAGGAGATCCTTTCGATTCATGCACGAGGAAAACCATTTGAAAAAAATGTAAATTGGGAAAAGATCGCAAGAAGAACAGTAGGATTTTCGGGGGCCGATCTTGAAAATATGTTAAACGAAGCGGCGATTTTGGCTGCTCGTTTGGAGAAAAAGGCAATTGATATGAAAGATTTGGAAGAGGCTGCAACAAAAGTAAAACTGGGACCTGAGAAAAAAAGACTTCAAACAGATGAAGACAGAAAAATGACAGCATATCATGAAGCAGGACATGCATTAGTTTCTTGGGAAATGCCGCATATGGATCCTATTCATAGGATCTCAATCGTTTCGCGAGGGCTTTCCTTAGGACACACAATGATGGAGCCAACCGAACATGTTCACGAAACAAAAACAAGACTCATCGAGCAAATAAGCGTGATGCTCGGCGGAAGAGCGGCAGAGAGTTTGGTTTTTTCAGAAATGACAACAGGAGCATCCGATGATATTGCAAAAGCTACAGAGGTGGCTCGAACAATGGTTGTTGAATTTGGAATGAGTGAGCTCGGGCCTATAAATTTAGATGGGGAAAAAAGAAGATATTTTGAGCAATCAACGGTGTCTCAGGAGATGGCGGCAAAAATTGATGATCAAGTTAAAAGAATAACAGACGCGGCTTATAAAAGAGCCGCTTTAATCTTGGTTAAGCTTAGAAAAAAGCTTGATCTTCTGGCTTCGGAGCTTCTTAAAAAAGAAACGATTGAATCGGAAGAATTTTTCAGGCTTATTGGTCCCAAAAAAACAATTAAAGGTAATAGCTTTGTTCTTGCCCCAGCAAAAGCCTAATAATTTTTGTTTGACAAATTCTTTGCGTTTTGCAATACTTTAACTAATGAAAGAAACTCCAACAACTCCAAATGTTCCGCCGCAAGATCCTACTGTTTCTGCAAAAGCTTCTAATCAGCCGCCACCGTCCCCAAGAAGCCATTCTTTCTCGAGTTCTGAAGCGTTAAAATTCGGCTTTGATATCTTCAAAAAGAATATAGTCACTTTCATAAAAATCGCGGCAGTTTTATTAATAATAAATATAGTAATGGGCGCGATAGGAAGCCTATTCGGACATAATAATCCATTGGTGCTTATTTGGGGAATAATTTCTTATCTCATAGCGTTCGTAATCCAGATAGGGATTGTTAAGATGATTCTTGATCTTTATGACGGAAAGCCTCTTAATTTTTCAAATTTATACACTCAATATGCTCTTGGCCTTAGATATTACGCAGCATCAATTATTTACGGAATTATGGTGCTTGTTGGGTTAATTTGTTTGATAGTCCCGGGTATTTATTTGGCAATTAGGTTTCAATTCTTTAGCTTTCTCATAGTTGATAAAAACGCAGGAATAGCGGAATCACTTAGTAAAAGTTCAGCTTTAACAGAGGGAGTGAAGATAAACTTGTTTTTGTTTGCACTTCTCATAGTTGTAATAAATATCATAGGTTTTCTTCTTCTCGGAATTGGACTCCTCGTAACGATACCAACTACCATGATGGCAACAATACACGTCTATCGCAAACTTCTCTCCCAAACTCCCGGAATTTGAATTTTGCAATTATCCGCTTTAAGAAATAGGTGTATAATATAGCTGTGAATTCAGTTATATTTGCAATATTAGCGGCATTATCTTTCGGTCTATGGACTGTTTTTCATAAACTTGCTTCTCCCTATGTAAATCAAATTTTCGGTGCAATCTTAGTTTCTTTTACAGCTGTTATATTCGGGACATTAATCTTTTTTACACAGACAAAAGGTGTAAAGCTTTTTACTGAGCCAAAAGGAATTATTTTTATAATTTTGGCAGGTATTTGTGCTTTCTTTATTGATTTTCTTGCTTTGCAAGCTTATTCAAAAGGCTTACCGTTGACAATCGGTGGTCCGATAATTATCGGAGGGAGCATGGCAGTTGCTGTTGCGATAGGATTTATAATGGGAGAGCCTGTAAATGTTGCGAAAATTGCAGGTATAGTTTTTATTATTGTTGGAGGAGCAATTCTTGCTATTTACGCATCCTGATCTTCTACAATGCCGGAACTTAGGTTGATGTTATAATATCCTAATGGAAAAGTTTGTTCTAATTGATGGTAATGCGATTGTTCATAGAGCATACCATGTAATGCCACCATTAACACGCTCAGACGGTACTCCAACGGGTGCTGTCCAGGGATTTTTCTCCATGATTCTTAAAATGATTCAGGAGCTTGCCCCAGCCCATATTGCAATTGCTTTTGACAGCCCAAGCCCAAACTTTAGAAAAGAACTTTTTAAAGAATATCAATCGCAGCGTCCGGCAATGGAAAGTGATCTTTCGCCTCAGTTTGGAATAATCCAAGGGATTTTGAAGAATGCAAAAATATCAGTTTATGCTGTTGACGGACTTGAGGCAGACGATATCATAGGTACCATCGCAGAGAAAGCGAAGAAAACAGAACATCTGGTTTATATCCTAACTGGAGATAGAGACATGCTTCAGCTTGTAAATCACAAAACGAAAGTCTTGGCTCCGGTTAAGGGAATTTCGGAGATGGTGCTTTTCGATGAAGAGAAGGTTAAAGAAAAATACGGCATAACGCCTTCGCAATTTGTTGAGCTTAAGGCATTGATGGGTGATAGCTCTGATAATTATCCCGGAGTTTCAGGAATTGGACCCAAGACCGCTTCAAATTTAATCAATGAATTCAGATCCGTTGACAATATTTACAAAAATATCTCAAAAATAAAAACTAAAAACCCAAAACTTGCTGAAAAGCTTGAAGAAGGAAGAGAAAGCGCAAAACTTGCCCATCAGCTTGCAACAATTTTGACAGACGCTCCATTTCAATATGATTTTTCCGACTGTGATATGAAAAACTTGGATGTTCCAGGATTTAAAAAAGCACTTGAAGCTTACGATTTTAAAACTCTCCCGAAACGTCTTGATGAAGTTTTTGGAAAGAACGGAAAAATAGAAAAAATTTCAAAAACGCAAATGAAATTAATATAATGAAAGTTGCTCTTGTTCACGATTATATAAAAGAATATGGAGGAGCAGAAAGAGTTCTTGAAAGCTTGCATGAGATTTGGCCCGATGCACCTATTTATACAATTGCTTATCTGCCAAATTTTTTAGGGCCTCATAGAGAAAGATTTAAAAATTGGAAAATTAAAACCTCGTTTCTTCAATTTCTTCCTTTTAAGTCAAAATTAATAAGCCCGATCCGATTACTTGCGCCTTTAGTTTTCAAAAGCTGGGATTTTTCCTCTTTTGATATTGTACTAGTTTCTGCAACAGGCGCTTATTCGCCGAATGTTATTGATTCAAAATCTGCTGTCCAGATTTGTTATTGTCATACCCCTCCTAGATATCTTTACGGGTTTAAAACAGCCAGAGAATGGAAAAACAACATATTTTTTCGGGTTTTTGGAGAGTTTGCAAATCATTTCTTAAGGTTAGTTGATTATAAAAGTTCCCAAAATGTTGATTTTTTTATTTCAAATTCAAAGAATGTAAAGGAAAGAATAAAAAAGTTTTACAAAAAAGATGCAACTGTAATCTACCCACCCGTAGAAATAGTAAGCGCTGAGGTCACTCCGTCAGGGCAGGATTCCCCACGCTCCTACTTTATGGCAGGTGGTAGGATAGCCCGGCCGAAAAATATTGAATTAATAATCAAAACTTTTGAAAAACTTAAACTTTCACTTAAAGTCTTCGGGCGAAGTTTTGGCGGACTTAATGTCTCAATATCTAAATATCCGAATATCGAAATGTTGGGAGAAATTTCAGATGAAGAAAAGCATGAATTAATGAAGAATGCTAAGGCTTTTATTTTTGCCTCCGAAGACGAGGATTTTGGGATTACTCCGGTTGAGGCAATGAGCGTTGGCATGCCAGTTATCGCATACAGATCAGGTGGAGTAATAGAATCGGTGGTTGAGGACAAAACAGGGATATTTTTTGATGAGTTATCAGTTGAAAGTTTAAGTAAGGCAATAAAGCAATTCAATAGTTCAAAAATCAATTCAGAAGACTGTATGACTCAAGCCCAAAAATTCTCAAAAGAAAGATTTAAAAAAGAAATTAAGGAATTTGTAGAAAAGAAGGTAAAAAAATTTAATTGACAAATTTAAACTTCAATAATAACATTAGGCTATGAATGATATTAATCCCAAAGATGATAATTCGAATGTAGATTTTTATTCTCCCGAAGGTAGTCCAGGGCAAGATGCAGCTAATTGGAAAGTTCCAGTTCATCGGGAACAAGTTCCTCTTGGAGGATCATCTGAAACAACAATATCAAAGCCACCCCAAGTTCAACAAAAAGAATCAGAATGGCCAATGGGAGTCAGAAAGTTTGTAGAGGTTACTGGGAAGAGATGGGAATATTTAGAATATGGAAATCCTGAAGGAGAACCTATTTTAAATGTTCACGGATGGCTGGGAGCATCTGCAGAAGGAAACGAAAAACTTTCAAAGGCTCTTACTGGTAAAATTCAAAATTCACTCGGATTACAAAATCTTGAAGCAAATGTTCCAAAAGGAGCTACGAAAGTAAAGGCATTGGTAGAAGGTTTAAAAGGAAAATACCATGTAATTGCTCCACAATTGCCTGGTTTTGGTCATTCAGAAGCATTGAATGATCCAACTCTAGATAATGTGGCGGACGAACTTGCCGATTTTCAAAAAGCAATCGGTCTAGAAAGCTCTGTCTTTTTTGGATCTTCAATGGGAGGAATTTTGGGAATAAAACTTGCCGCACGACATCCAGAAGCAGTTAGGGCTTTAATAATTCAGGGTACAATGACGCAGCCAAAGGATATGGATACAGCAACATATATTGCTGGAAAAGTTGCAACTTGGAAGCCCATTGCGAATTTTTTTGAAAGTCACCCGAATCTTGCTAAGGGTATATTTAAAAGATTAGTTCAAGGAAATGAAGATTTTAAATTAGGCGATGAATATTCAAGACAGCGAATAATTGATGATACGGATTCGGCAGAATCACACACAGCACTGAATACATTAAGAGGAATTGGAAGCCATATTGAAGAAGAAATTGACAAGACAGAGGCTCCCGTTGTTGTTATGGATGGAGTAGCCGGTAAATTAGTTCCTATTGCAAAAAGCAAAGAAATTGCAGGGAGGTTTCACACGCAAGTAGATAACCCGGAAGAGAATCTGCAAAAGAATATAGCGGAGCGAAGAACTATGTACTTTCAGGTTGGAGGAGTTGCGGGAGAACATGGACATAGCGTGGTGAATACGGCCCCCGAAGAGGTTGCAGTTCTTATCAATCATGCTGTAAATTACTTCAATGCTGGAGTTGCAAAAGCTTAGCGGCAGATTTAGAAGATATGTTATAATATATCTATGAAAAAACAGGTTTTACATACAATAGTTTGGAAAGAAAATAAATTTTTTGTTGCAAAGTTTTTAGAGATTGAGCTTGCCAGTCAGGGAAAAACAAAAAAAGAGGCGATAAAAAATTTAAGAGAAGCTCTCGAACTTTTTATGGAGGACGAAAAGAGTAATTTATCTTTCCCTTCAATAAACGAAGTCACTACTCAAGCCATTTCAATTTAAATGCCCAGATTATACTCCGGCCAAAAAATTATTAAGGCGCTTCAAAGAGCAGGATTTTATGTAGTCTCGACAAAAGGAAGCCATGTAAAATTAAGAGGCATTCGTTTTGGAAAACTTCAGGCCGTAATCGTCCCGAAACATAAAGAGGTTGCATTTGGTACACTTCAAAGCATATTAAAGCAGGCGGCTATGGAATTTGAAGAATTAAAAAGTTTTGTTCGTTGATATGCCGGAGTTGCCAGAAGTTGAGACAATAAAATTAGGACTTCAAAAATATCTCGTTGGGCACAAGATCGAGAAGGTTGATGTAAGACTTCCCAAGTTGGTCCACGGGGATGTAAAAAATATTGAAGGCGGTAAAGTTATTTCTGTAAGGCGATTTGGAAAAGGTTTAGTTATTGATCTAGACAATAAAAATTCAGTAGCGATGCACATAAAACTTACTGGCCAGCTGATCTATAGAGGCCCGAATTTAAAGAATAAAGTAAAACTTTCAAAAAAAGTCGGGGACAGCATACCAAACAGTCGAACTCATGTAATATTTCATCTGGATAAGAAGGGGTTTTTATATTACAACGATCTAAGACAATTCGGGTGGATCAAAATTGTAAGAACTGATGAGGTTTTTGATCTGCCATTTTTTAAAAGCCTAGGCCCCGAACTCCTTCCCTCCTCAGGACAAGCTTTCCTAACTTTGCAATTGTTTAAAAAAATTATTGGTTCTTCAAATATTGCGATCAAACCTCTTATCATGGATCAGAAAAGAATTGGAGGAATAGGGAACATTTACGCAAACGACGGGCTTTTTGACGCAGGAATTGATCCCCGGAGAAGAGCGGGGACTCTTTCGGATGAGGAGATTAAAAAGTTATATAAGTCTTTGCTCAAAGTCTTAAAGGCCGGATTTAAATATAAAGGTGCATCCGAACTAAATTTTGTAAATGTCTTAGGAGAAGAGGGAAAGTATCAAGAGCATTCATTGGTTTATGGGAGTCAAGGACAAAAGTGTAAAAGATGCGCAGGGACTATTAAAAAAATATTTTTTGGCGGCCGTGGTACTTACTTTTGTCCCGCCTGCCAAAAATAATCTCAATTTCAATATTTTTAAAACTGCTTGTTTTTTGGTATTATAGATGTTAATATTAGTTTCTAGTACTTCAACTGCTCTGGGTACTAGTTTTTTATGTGTTCGGCGGCTCAACACAAGTACGTTTGCCGGGCTCAGGATGTTATGGGAGATAATCATAAGGAAAAGATTATAATGTCCATCGGAGGATCCCTTATTGTTCCAAACGGAGGGATCAGTACCGATTTTCTTGAAAAGCTCAATGCTTTTATAAGAAAGCAACTGGCGAAAAACAAAAATCGCCAGTTTTTTTTGGTCGTAGGAGGAGGATCGGTTGCAAGACACTATCGTGATGCCGGAGAAAAAGTTGTCGGACACGAACTCACCCGTGATGATTTAGACTGGCTTGGAATTCATGCAACAAAACTAAATGCTCATCTCGTCCGCACCATCTTTCGTGATATTGCCCACCCATATATTCTTAAACACTATGAAATTATTCGAAAAGTCACAGAACCAATTATTGTTGCGGCAGGCTGGAAACCGGGCTGGTCTACAGATTATGATGCTATTCTTCTGTGCGAAGACTACAACGTAAGAAGTGTCATTAACTTAACAAATATAGAAAAAGTCTACAATAAAGATCCTCGAGAACATAACGATGCAAAATCTTATGACAAAATTTCATGGAAGGATTTCAGAAAAATTGTGGGAGATGAATGGATACCGGGGATTAATGCGCCGTTTGATCCTGTGGCCGCCAAAAAAGCCCAAGAGCTTGGAGTGACAGTTGCAGTGCTTAAAGGAGACGATTTTGAGAATCTGCAAAACTATTTTAACGGCAAAAAATTCGTCGGAACCGTGATAAAATAGACCTCATGTTTCTCAAAAGCCTCAGTCTTGCCAATTTCAGAAACTACGCTAAATCAGATTTTAAGTTTTCAAAAGATACAGCCCTTATCGTTGGCCCGAATACTGCGGGTAAAACAAATCTTGTAGAAGCCATATTTTACATTGCAACAGGAAAAAGTTTTAAAGCGGATAAAGAAGGAGATTTAATAGGTTTTACAAAGGATATAGGTAGGATAGAGGCGCAGATTCTGCCCGAAAAGACAGAGCTTGAGGCTGTAATATCTAAAGAAGAATCATCTGGCCGAGAGACAATTCGGAAAAAATATTTGGTAAATGGTGTTTCGAAAAATCGATCTGATTTTGCAGGAAATTTAGTTTGTGTACTTTTTTCTCCGGAAGATTTGGATATTATAATCGGCGGGCCTAATCTTAGAAGAAGATTATTAGATAATCTTTTAGAGCAGGTTGATAGAGATTATAGAAATGCGACAACTGTTTATACAAAAGCTCTTCGACAAAGGAACGCACTCTTAGACAAGACAAGAGAATTCGGAATAAGAGATGAAAAACTTTTCGAGTATTGGGATAGTCTTTTAATAGATAACGGGTCGATTATTACAAAAAAAAGAGAGGAGTTTATACATTTTATAAATGACTTTTCAAAAGAAATCTTTGATTTTATTGTTCTCTACGATAAAAGCATTGTATCTTCGGCACGGCTTTTGCAGTATAAAGAAGCAGAAGTAGGAGCAGGGGTAACATTGGTTGGTCCACATCGAGATGATTTATTTTTCCACATGTTTAACAACATCAAGCAAACAACGCATGACATAAAATCATTTGGATCAAGAGGACAACAGCGATTAACTATTCTTCAGATGAAGATTATTGAACTCTCTTTTATAGAAAAAATAATAGAACAAAAACCCATCCTTATTTTGGATGATATATTCTCAGAGCTTGACTCAGGACATATAAAAGTGGTTTTGGATATGCTTTCGGGACAACAATCCATTGTTACAACTACACATAAAGAATTTATTTATCCAAAAATTCTTAAAAGCGCCGACGTGATAGAATTGGAGGTAAGATAATATGAATAAGTTCAATTCCAGGAAGCTAAAAGAATTGTATAAGCCAGCAGTTGACTCTCATAAAGGAAAAAATGGGAAGCTACTTTTAATCGGGGGTTCAAAGATTTTTCATGCGGCTTCTTTGTGGTCATTGAAGGTTGCATCAAGAATAGTTGACATGGTTTTTTATTCATCAGTGCCTGAAAATAATCAAATAGTTCAAAGGGCAAAACAGGAATTCAGGGACGGAATAGTAGTGTCGAGAAATAAGATCGAAGATTACATAGATGAATCCGATTGCATTCTAATAGGTCCGGGATTGCCAAGAAAAGAAGGAAAGGAAGATGGCGATGATGATACAAAATTCTTAACAGAAAAGCTCCTTAAAAGATACCTTAATAAAAAGTGGGTTATCGATGGAGGAAGCCTTCAGGTTATTTCTCCCGATATTCTTCCTCAAAACTCAATAATAACTCCACATAAAGGAGAGTTTGAAAAGCTTTTTGACGTTAAACCTACTCAAGAGAATATTTCGAAAATGGCAAAAAAATACTCAATTGTTATCCTTACAAAAGGAAAAGAAGATGTTGTCTGCTCAAAAGACGAGTGTGTAGTGATTTTTGGAGGGAATGCGGGGATGACAAAAGGAGGAACAGGCGATGTTTTGGCAGGACTTGTTGCCGCTTTATATTGTAAAAACGAAGCATTTCTTTCTGCCTGCGCCGGTTCTTTTATAAACAAAAAAGCAGGAGACAGTTTATATAAAAGAGTAGGCCCGTATTTTAATTCCTCAGAACTCGTCGACGAAATTCCAAAAGTAATGAAAAAATTAATTTTCTGATTGGCTTTGGAGTTTTTGAGAGAGACGGGAGAGCTGGAGGGTTACGAAAACTGCAAGAACAGTAACCACAAGCGCATAAATTAAAAGAGAAATTATCCCTGAGCTTTCAGGAAGCCATTTTTTAATGTAATTATTTATCAATTCCTGAATTAAATTATTCCATGCAAGTGCCGCAACAAGTCCAAACCCGCTGGTTGAAAGAGTCACCATTTGCTTAACAACCTCAATATGCAGTTTTTGCGATTCTTTACTTTGTTTTTTCTCCATATAGTTATTATAGCATTTTTATTCTTCGGGGAATATGCGATAATTAGTCTATGTATAACCCCAAGTTCACAATTACAAACAAAATTCTTAAAAACATCGGTATAATTGAAGCCTGCAGGGAAGTTATAGACAAAGCACCCCTTCTTCCTTATTACGAAAAGCAATTTCGGGACGATGCTCTTATTAGAACAGTCCATTACGGAACTCATATAGAGGGAAACGAGCTTAATATTGATCAGGCAGAAAATGTGATTATGGGAAAAGATGTCGTGGGAAGACAACGCGATATTCAGGAAATTATTAACTACAGAAAGGTTATGCGGTATATTGAAGAGATTGGAGAAAATTCGGATGGCAAGGTGAATGAAGATTTAATTAAACATTTGCATTCTTTAACGGTTAAAAAACTTTTATCAACGGATTCTATTGGAGAATATCGGAAAAAACAGGTTGTTGTAAAAAACAGTTATACAGGAAAAGTTTCCTTTAAGCCTCCTCTTTCTATTGCGATTCCGTTCCAGGTAAAAGACTTAATTGCATTTATAAACAGCAAATCAGAACAGGAAATTCATCCGGTTTTGAAAAGCGGAGTTGTTCATTACGAGCTAGTAAGAATTCATCCTTTCTTAGACGGAAATGGAAGAGTTGCGAGAGCTTTATCGACACTCATTCTATTTTTGGAAGGCTATGATATCAGAAAATTCTTTTCTTTGGAAGAATATTTTGATAAAGAAGCACTTAGGTATTACGACGCTTTACAAAGTGTTGAAAAAAATGACGATGATTTAACAAAATGGCTTGAGTATTTTACGCAAGGTCTGTCTATTGAGCTTTCCAAAATAAAAGACAGGGTGGAGAAAATTTCAATCGATGCAAACTTACGAGAAAAACTTGGTGGAAGACCAATAATGCTCTCGGATCGCCAGCTTAAGATAGTTGAATATATACAAAAAACAGGATATCTTCAAAACAAAGCATTTGAGCAACTTTTTCCAATGGTATCTGAAGACACAATCTTAAATGAGTTGAAAGGCTTACAAAGGAGCGGTATAATCCGAAAACAAGGAAAAACTAAAGGCGCAAGGTATGTGATGAAATGAATAAGACAGCTGTTGTTACCGGTTCAGGATCAGGGATTGGAAAAGCCATGGCGATTGGCCTGGGGAGAAACGGATTTAATCTCGTGCTTATTGGGCGTAATAAGAACAATTTAGAGGAGACTGCCGCAAGGATAAAAGATGAAAAACCAAATCTTGATATCAAAGTTTTACCCGCAGATCTGACAAAAAGATCTGAAGCTATAACAATTAGCTCTAAGATACCAAAAGTCGATCTTCTATATAATGGTATCGCAAACTGGGTGGATCATGATTTTAAATCAGCGACCTTTGATGAAATTGAGGAAACAGTGGATGCGGTTTATAAAGCAAACCTTTTAATTACCAAGGCTCTTCTTCAAAAAATTATTAATTCTCGCGGTATAATCATTAACATAATTTCAGATTGGGGAGTGCCAGAGGCCGATGCGCCTGCTTTGTTTGGATCTGCAAAGAATGCGCACTCAGCTTTTGGAATAATGCTTGGTAAAGAACTGAAGAGTAATGATGTTAATGTGATTAATATTTATCCCACTGATGTTACTAGTAAGGGGGACATAGATGATGATACGCAGAAAGCAGGACAGATCAGACTTAAAGATTTAGTAAGAGAGATAATCAAGTCAATTAATTCGAAAAGGCGTATAGCTCAAGTACACATTTCTCATTTGGGTAAAAATTTGGAAGTTGCAATTGTATGAAATTTTCTAAACTTGCTCAGTATTACGAGAAGCTGGAAGGGACGAGTAAAAGGCTTGAGTTGATCGATATTCTTTCAAAACTTTTTAAAGAGTCGGATTCCTCTGAAATTGGCAAGATTTGTTATTTAATTCAGGGAAGAGTTGCTCCATTTTTTGAACCAATAGAGCTTGGGATGGCAGAAAATATGGTAGCGGTTGCGATTGGCCGCGCTTTTGATAAAACGAAAGATGAAGTCATCCGCTTATATCGTCACAAAGGAAACATGGGTCTGGCCGCCCAGGAATATTCCCAAAAACATCATCACAAAGGCGAGTTGTCAGTAAGTGAAGTTTTTTCAAAACTTCTTGAAATTGCTAAATATTCCGGAGAGGGAACGGTTGAGAAAAAAGTATCAACACTTTCGGAACTTCTTAAAAAGCTCGACCCAGCATCGGTTAAGCACGTTGTTAATATTCCTTTGGGAACCTTAAGGCTTGGAATTGGAGATCCTACGGTTTTAGATTCTCTTTCACTGGTAAAACATGGAGATAAATCGCTTCGTCCCATTCTTGAGGACGCTTATAATAAAACAAGCGATTTGGGATTTGTTGCCGAAACATTTTTTAAAAAGGGGATAAAAGGTATTAAAAATGTAAAACTTGTAGTTGGAAAACCAGTTCGACCAGCTCTTGCCGAAAGAATTCCTTCGGCAGATGAAGCATTAAAAAGGTTGGGAAAAGAATTTGCGGCAGAGCCAAAATTTGATGGATTCAGAGTTGCAGTTCATAAAAATGGGGAAGAAGTAAAACTTTTCTCGCGCAATTTGGAAAACACAACTAATGCCTTTCCGGATTTAGTTGAAGGGGCAAAAAAAGAAATTAAAGCAAAAACTGCGATTTTGGAGGGAGAAGCAATCGCGTTTAATCCTCAAACTCAAGAATTTTTGCCGTTTCAAGAAACCTCAAAAAGAAGAAGAAAATACAAAATCGAGGAGATGGCAAAAAAACTTCCACTGGTTTTATTTGCCTTTGACACTCTTTATCTAAACGGAAAGGATATCACTCAAAAACCCTACAGGGAAAGACGAAAACTTCTTGAGTCAATAGTTTCAAAAGACGGAAGTATTGTTAAAATTGCGCAGGAAAAGATTCTAAAAAGCGCAAAAGAAATAACAGATTTTTTCAACGAAGCAATTTCTGAAGGACTTGAGGGATTAATGCTTAAGAAGCTGGACAGCCCTTATGTTGCTGGTGGGCGGGGTTTTCATTGGATTAAATTTAAAAGAAGCCAAGCAGGAGAACTTACAGATACGGTTGATTGTATTCTTCTGGGAGTTTATTCGGGAAAGGGTAAAAGAACGGAATTTGGAGTTGGTGGGCTTCTTGTTGGGATTTATGATGAAAAGAGGGATGAATTTGTATCAATATCAAGAATCGGTACCGGACTAACAGATGAAGAATTTAGGAAAGTGAATGAGATATCAAAACGCATAAAAGTTGAGCGTAAGCCGACCCGAGTAAACTCCGATATAACACCATCTTTTTGGGTTGAGCCAAAGGTAGTTTTGGAAATTCAAGCAGATGAGATAACACGTTCTCCAATTCATACTGCAGGGAGAGATAAAGAAGGACTGGGATATGCGCTTCGATTTCCGCGACTTGTAAAATTTAGAGAGGAAGATAAGCGTCCGGAAGATGCCACGACAGTCAGCGAAATTGAGAAAATGTACAAACAACAGTTTCTAAGGTTATCTTTATAATCTTCAGTTCTGCGATTACAAAAAATAGTTTGGGCAGGAGGTTACCGACGAACACACAATTGACAAAATTGGACTTCAATGATATTCTTGCGCCATTCAAAACCCTTGCCCGAGAGAAGGTGATCAAATGCAATCTAAAGAAGGAGTTCCACAAGAACTCAGAAACTGTAAGCCAGAAGATTTTGAGATAATGGCGGGCTTGGTCTATGCAATAGATGGATCGTTTCCTATTGATGGACAGAAACTAGCTAATGGCTTGAAAGCAGCTTTGATTAAAGCTCCGTTTCTTGGAGTTTTTATTGATGAGGAAGCCGAAAGTCTAACAGAAGTTACACGGTCAGCACTAGGGAAATTAGAGGCTATGGGTCTTATTGCTCGCAAGGATGAAAATTGGATAGTATCAGACAGCGGTGACCCTCAAAATAGTCCCAGGAATCAATTAAACAATCGGGTTGCAAGCGTATTTAATCAGCGGGGCATAGCTGTTTTAAAAGAAGCAGCAGAAGCGGCAAGACAAGTATGGTCTGCCCAAGAAACTAAGTGATATAATGTTTCAGTGACATTCATTGCAGACTTACATCTTCATTCAAAATACTCGCGGGCTGTTTCTCAAAACATGGTTTTGCCCGAGATGGCAAGATGGGCAAAACAAAAAGGCCTTGATATTATAACGGCCGCAGATTTTACCCATCCTCTTTGGTTTAGAGAATTAAAAAGCCAACTTGAGGAAGCCTCCGAAGGTCTTTATAAACTTAAATCAAACAATAATCAAACCCTATTTTTTCTATCAACAGAAATTTCAAGCATTTATAAGCAAGGAGAAAAGCTTAGAAGAATCCACAATTTAGTATTTGCGCCAAACCTTGAAATCGCTGAAAAGATAAACGGAGAATTTACAAAAAAAGCTTTTAATTTAATAGCAGATGGCAGACCTATAATTGGACTTTCTTCAAAAGATCTTTTAGAACTTCTTCTTTCTATAGATAAAAATATTTTGCTTATTCCCTGTCACGTCTGGACGCCTCATTTTGGAATGTATGGAAGCGCATCAGGATTTGATTCCATAGAAGAATGCTTTGGTAATTTAAGTGATTACATATATGGGATAGAGACAGGATTGTCAAGCGATCCTGAAATGAACTGGCAAATTGAAGAGTTAAGGACTCGTTCAATTCTTTCTTTTTCCGACGCTCATTCGGGAGCTAAAATGGGAAGAGAAGCAACCGTTTTTACAAGTAGAATTGGAAAGAGCGATGAGCTTGACCTGCCAAAGCGGGACTTGTCGCGCAAGACTCAAATTTCTTACAATGATATCGCTTCAGCCATAAAAAGAGACCCAAAAGGTAATTTTGAGATTCAATATACCGTAGAGTTTTATCCTGAGGAAGGAAAATATCATTTCTCAGGTCATCGAAATTGCAAAGTAGTTCGGGGACCGCAGGAAACTAGGAGAGACGGAAATACTTGCCCTGTGTGCAAGAGAAGACTAACAGAAGGAGTTCTTTATAGACTTGAGCAGCTATCCAATGAAAATCTATTAGGAAAAGTGGAGACTAAAATAAGCCAGTCAGGAATAAAATGGTATACCGATGTTTCAAAAAACCATCCTCCGTTTGTAAAACTTGTTCCTTTAAACGAAATAATAGCGGAAACTTTTTCATCGACTGTATCAAGTCAAAAGGTTAAAGATGCTTTCGACAATTTATGCGAGACTTTTGGATCAGAGATTAAAATTCTTCTTAAGACTCCGCTTTCGGAAATTGAAAAAATGGCCGGCCCTAAGTTGTCAGAAGGAATAGATAAAGTAAGAAGGGGCAATATTGTTATTGATCCAGGTTACGATGGAGAGTATGGAAAAGTGAAAATATGGAATAGCGATGATAATATTATTCAAGCCACAGAAGAAAAACAAAAATCTCAATTAGGTCTTCAATTCTAATGTTTAAAGACAGAAGACAAGCGGGAGAATTACTGGCCCGAAAACTTAAAAAATTTAAGAATGAAAAAGATACTGTTGTAATTGGAATAACCCGGGGTGGTGTAGCAGTAGCAAGAAAGATAAGCGATTTTTTGAATTTATCTTTCGATATTATAGTTATAAAAAAAATCGGAACTGAACAAAATTCTGAACTTGCAATCGGTGCAATAGGACCAAATGGTGTTGTTTTTTGGGATGAAGGCTTAATTAGAAGGCTTAATATAAATGAAGAATATAGAAATCGTTCAAAAAAAATTAAGAATTTTGAGCGCACCGAGCTGGAGAATTTTTTGAGGAAAGGCAAAAAATCTTTAAACGTAAAAAATAAAAAAGTAATTCTCGTAGATGATGGGGTGGCAACTGGAGCAACGGTTATTTGCGCAGTTAAATTTTTTAGAAAGAAAAAAAGTAAGGAAGTTATTCTGGCAATTCCAGTGATAGCAAAAGATACCTTTTTAAATATTAAGAAATACTTTGATGCTATCATTACTCTTCAAGTAGAAGGAGAGCTTTATGCCATAGGGCAATTCTACAGAGAATTTCATCAAGTAGATAACAAAGAAGTAATGAATCTAATTAATCGAAAATCAGAAAAATAAATTGTAAAATAGAACATATGAAACTTATTGTCGGTCTTGGGAATCCGGGGGAAAAATACGAAAAAACCAGACATAATCTGGGATTTTTGGTTTTGGACAAGTTTCTAAAAGACTTTTCGCAAGTTCAAAAAACTATTTGGGAGTATAATGAAAAGTTTAAATGTGATATAGCAAAAATCGATTGGCAGCCCAAAAAAGGAACGCTTAGAGGAATAATTTTAGTAAAACCTAAAACGTATATGAATAATTCAGGTCTAAGTGTCAGGCTTGTGTCGGCATTTTACAAAATTAATCCATCTGACATTTGGATAATTCATGATGAAATTGATTTGCCTCTTGGCAATATGAAGATAAGATTTGGTGGAGGATCTGCGGGACACAAGGGAATTATGTCTATAATGAATTCTTTGGGTACAGAAAAATTTTGGAGATTTAGGCTTGGCACCGGACACCAAAAGGGAATTAAAAATTCAAAATTCAAAATTAAAAATTCCAAAAGCGTCGAAGAATTTGTCTTGAGAGGATTCTCAAGCGGAGAAGCTGGGAAAGCGCGCGAGATTATAAAAAGAGGATCAAAATCTATTCAGGAGGCTCTTGAAAATGGTCTTGAGAAGGCGATGAACAGGTTCAATACAAAATAAATTATGAAATCTATTAAAAATATTCTTGAGAGATTCGATCCTTTAGAAGATAAATATATTTCACGAGAGTTTCAGTCTTACGGAATTTATTTGGCCGAACAGCTTGACGATTACAAACATAGAGGGCTTTACATTAAGCTTGCACAAACGACTCATAGATCAATTCTTGAGAAAGCGCTGTCTTATGTCTCAGACAGCTCGGCAAAGAATAAAGGAGCTTTATTCATGTGGAAACTGCAAGAATTAAAAAATAAAAATGAAAAAATAAAAGCTACAATGAAAAATCAAAAATGACGGCGCGAATTTACATCTCCGGTTTTGTACAGAATGTTGGATACCGTCAATTTGTAAAAGGAATTGCTAGACAGGTAGGTTTGACTGGATGGGCTAAAAATCTCTTTGATGGAAGAGTGGAAGTACTATTATCTGGAGATCAAGAAATAATAGAAAAGACAATTAAAAAGTTTTGGGAAGGCCCGTTCTTAGCAGAAGTCAAATCTATAGATGTTGATTGGGTAAAGGAAGAAAATCTTGACGGCTTTGAGATCCTGCATTAGTTTTTTTTGAGAAGATATAACTTGCTATAATAGTAACAATCGGAACCGAAAACAAGAGCCCGACACTGCCTGTAATTACTTTAACTACTTCATCTGAAACAATTTCATTATTTAAAATTACCCAATAGGGAAGTTTACCAGGGTTTAAGACAAAGAAGATGAAAACGGCAAACGCTGAACCTACGTAAACCAGTATAAGTGTATTCACCAAAGATGCAATATGTTCTTTTCCAACATTAAATCCTTGTTCAAAAAGAGAAAAGAACTTAAGTTTAGGAATACTATTCTTATTACAGAAGCAATTTTTGTCTCCTCGGTTATAGTGGGAACTGTCGCTTCATTTTATTAAATCTTTCTATCAGTGGAACAATTGTTATTATCAATCTTGTTTTTCTCTTGCCACTTTTATGTAAAAAGTAAATCGGAGTTTATAGGTTATTTTGTTTTTGAAAGCTCCTGGTCAATTAAAGTTTTAAATGCAGTGTATGGTTGGGCTCCAACAACCAGTTGGCCGTTTACAACAAGCGTAGGAGTTCCGCTTATCCCTGCTTTTTGCCCTGCCGAAAGATCATCTGCGACTTGCTTTGCATATTTATCTGAATTCAAGCATGAGGAAAATTGGTTTGTATTAAGACCCAAGCTTGTTGCAAAGCCAATAAGTTTGTCTTTGGCAAAAGCTCCTGAATTCTCAGTCCCCTGGTGACTATAGAGATAATCGTGATATTCCCAGAATTTTCCCTGTTCGTTAGCGCATTCAGAAGCCTCGGCGGAAAAGTTTGATTCCTGTCCCAAAAAAGGATAGTGGCGGAATGCAAATTGGATTTTTCCGCTGTTAGCATAGTCTTTTATTATGCTTGGCTTCGTATCCTTGAAGAACCTTTCACAAAAAGGACATTGAAAATCAGCAAATTCAATTACAGTTACTTTTGCATTTTTATTTCCCAAAATAGGTAAGTGTCCTATATCTACATTTACTTTTCCACCAGGAGCAGGTTGATTAGGTCCATTCGGCGCTGTTTGAGGAGTATTGGGTTGGGCAGAAGTCTGAGCATTACCTGTGGAATTTTGGTTTATAGCGAGCTTAGTACTTAAAGCACCTAATAAAAATGAAGCAACCAAAAGTAGTACTAAAAGAATAGGTGTGTAAGATCTTGAGTCTTGGAAAAATTTACTTAAATTATAATCAATTTTAATTTTTTTAAGGGTCTCTATTGCTTTATCTTTTCCCAAATTCATTTTTTTTGAATCACTAGGCATTGAACAATTGTATAAAAGTCGACAAACTGTTGTCAAGCATTAGATCTAAGCTTGCACAAATTTTAGATATATCCATTCTTCCTATCTATAGTTTTATATCCAGGTGAGTTGACCACAAGAACCTAGCATAATTTTATAAACACGAGAGATTAAGATCTAAAACTTTATCGTTTATTCTCCCGCAGCTTACAAAGATGGCAAGTTCATAAAATCAAAGCAGATGCAGAAAAAGAAGAAAAGTATTAATATATAAGGGAGGGTAAATAGCTACTTATGCTATGATTGAACTCTACAGCCATTGGCCAAATAGAGTAAGAGTAAGTATGGGATGATTTTATAATGGCTTGCTGGGGAACAAGAGGCATGATGAATCCAGGAGATGGATTTGTTTGGTTCTCTACGATTGGATTCATCTTTCGGTTTGCGGCAAACTATTTAAGCAAACAAAAATAGAATACTCTTTATCGAATTTTTGAATAAAATATGTATACATGCTCAATGCATCGAGAAATAAAACAAAATAATAAAGGCAGATGCTCAAAATGCGGTATGGATCTTGTTTTGGAAAAAGATGTTAAAACTCCTAATGCAACAAGCAACATTCAATATACCTACAAACCTTTAATTATAATAATTTTTTTAATAGCACTCGTAACTTTTAGCATAGCGCTAAAGAATTATTATCAAAATACTTTTTCTGTTTCTTCGGCAATGATGAATTTTATGGCAGGATTTTTTCTAGTATTTTCTGGATTTAAATTAATGGATCTAAAAGGATTTGCTCAAGGATATTCTACCTACGATCTTCTTGCAAAAAGAATATTTTATTACGGATATATTTATCCTTTTTTAGAATTATTGCTAGGACTCTTATATCTACTGCGATTTAATCTGCAAACAGTTAATATTTTTACTTTTGTATTAATGTTCTTTAGCGGTTTTGGGGTCTTGCTAAATATTTTGGAAGGTAAAAAATTTCAGTGTGCATGTCTTGGAACATTTTTAAAAGTCCCACTTACAAAAATTACATTAATCGAAGATTTTGGAATGGCTTTTATGGCTCTTTTGATGGTTATTCCTCAAATATTTCGTTGACATAGGAACAGTTATTTGGTATTTTTAACAGAGGAGGGTAAATATGACAGATAAAACTTTTACAGATCAAAATTTTGAAGATGAAGTAATCAAAAATGAACAGGCAGTCCTTGTTGACTTTTGGGCTCCATGGTGCGCTCCATGTCGAATTGTATCCCCAATAATAGAGGAATTGGCAAAAGAATACGAAGGAAAATTAAAGGTTGGAAAAGTAAATGTAGATGAAAATCCAAATACCGCATCACGGTTTGGAATAATGAGTATCCCAAGCATACTCGTCTTTAAAAATGGAGAGCCGATTAAAACAATGATCGGTGCACAAAGCAAAGAGAATTTTAAGAAGGGAATCGACGAAGTACTCGACTAGAGACGAAATAATCCAATACCACCAGTTTCAAATATTACCAATCAATAAACAACCAATATATAATTTGGAATTATATTATGGAACTATTTGCTTATTTGATTATTGGTAGTATTATCTAAATATGTATGATGCAATAATTATTGGCTCCGGCCCAGCTGGTTTAACAGCTGCAATCTACACAACTCGTGCCAATCTTAGAACTCTAATTATTGCAGGAGGGAAATGGGGGGGTCAGTTAATGCTCACAACAATTGTAGATAATTATCCAGGATTTGCGGAAGGTATCCAAGGACCTGATTTAATGTTTGCAATGCGAAAGCAGGCAGAAAGATTTGGCACGGAATTTATAGATGAAGATTTTGCAGAAGGAGATTTTTCTCAAAAACCTTTTAAAATAAAAGCAGCAAACAAAACCTATGAAGGCAAGTCTGTCATTATCGCAACGGGAGCCGATACGAAATGGCTCGATATCCCGGGAGAAAAAGAAAAAATAGGAAGAGGCGTTTCTTCTTGTGCTCCTTGCGATGCGTTTTTTTTCAAGGGCAAGAAAGTAATAGTTGTAGGTGGAGGAGATAGCGCTATGGAAGAGGCATTAGTACTGGCCAATTTTGCAGATTCCATAACTATTGTTCACAGAAGTGAAACTCTTCGAGCAAGTCAGATTATGCAAAAAAAGGTAAGTGAAAATTCAAAAATAAAATTTTTGTTTAATACAGAAATTAGTAGAATTTTGGGAGATGAAAAAGTAACAGGAGCCGAGCTTAGGAATAATAAGACAAGAGAAGTTGCAAAAATGGATCTGGATGGAGTTTTTGTTGCAATTGGACATATCCCAAACACAATGAAATTCAAAGGAATTGATTTGGATGAAAAGGGATATATGAAAGTTAAAGACCATACAAGAACAAACATCGACGGAATTTTTGTGGCAGGAGATGTTCACGATTCGCATTACCGCCAAGCGGTAACCGCTGCAGGTTTTGGCTGTATGGCAGCCCTTGAAGCCGACCACTGGCTAAGAGGACAGGAATAATTTAACTTAAAATCCCCAATTTGCGCAATTACAAGCCTATAGTTGACAATTGAGTAATTCTATATTATAATTTTTAAATGACAATATCTGCAACGCCGGATTTTTGGAAATTATTTAAGGGAAAAAAAGAAGTGCTGGGCGTAGGGAGTGTATCTACCGTGAGAAGCACTTGGAGCGCAAAAAACAAAATAGGAACAGTGCAGGTTTTAAAAGTTTTAGCTGAAGATTCTATACAATTAGGAAACGGCGAAACGAAGTTTGCTATAACTGATTTGGGTCCTGGAAGGCTTGCAACTAAATTTGAGTGGGAGGAGCCATTGGTGGGGGAAGAGGTTAATAAAGCCAATATTCGTTTAAAAGACGGTTATGGTCTTGGTGTTACAAGTGCCATTAGATACGAAGCAACCCTGTCGCCTCAAGCCAGAAAATAAAAAATATTTTGATAAAGACCACAATTATTTGAGCTATTGACACTTATTTTCTCCTGTGTTAAGATGGGAATCGTGAACATTTATCACCCTGGCAAAAACTGGGGGATAAGAGGCAAAAGATTATTTATGATTGCAAATAAAAATATTTTTACTCCCCATTTGGGGCTTTTGTTGTCTTCGTAATCTTTTCTCTCACAATAAAACTCAAAAAAAACTAGAATAAAGTGGATCATTGAGGGCCCGAAGTTTACCCGGTTGAACGCCTCGTTTGCAACGAGGAGGCAAGGGGTTCGATTCCCCTCGGGTCCACCAAGTTAGCAACTAGTTACTAGCTATTATTGTTTGGCGCGTAGCGCTTGCCAGTAAAGACTCTGGCCGCTACACGCTAAATAATAAATGATTGGCTCTTTGACAAGTGAAGAGAAAAATGTTTTTTCCCGCCGATTGGCGGGATAAAGTTACTCATTAATGCCAATAATGGATGCCTTGGAGGCTTTGGCCGAGGAAGGACGCATACGGCGGCGATACTCGTCGGGTAGGTGCCATAAACCTATAATCCGGCGGTTTCCGAATGGGGGAACCCACTCGCCTCAGGCGAGTAACCAAACGTAAAAATAGATCAGTAATGATTTATATAGCGTCTGGTTGGGCACGGCGTGAACTGAAACATCTTAGTAACGCCAGGAAAATAAATCATATGAGATTCCCCAAGTAGCGGCGAGCGAAAAGGGAAAAGTCTAAACTTCGGAGCAATCCGGAGGGTTGCAGGACTGCATAATAGGATCAATTGAGGGTAGAAGAAAGCGCCGGAATTGCGCTGCCAAAGAGGGTGAAAGTCCCGTAATCAAAACCTGAGATTGCCTAGCAGTATCCTAAGTACCATGGGGTACGATAAAACCCTGTGGGAATCTGGGACGTCCACGTTCCAAGACTAAATACCAAAGTCTACCGATAGTGAACTAGTACCGTGAGGGAAAGGTGAAAAGCACCCCGGAAGGGGAATGAAATAGATCTGAAATTATTGGCTAACAAGCAGAGAGAGCTTAACTTTGTACTTGTATAAAGGGCGGTAATCTCGTGCCTATTGAAGAATGAACCGGTGAGTTATCCTTTTGTGCATAGTTTAACCGAGTAAGACTCGGGGAGGCGTAGTGAAAGCAAGCTCTAATCGAGCGACCTTTAGCACACTGGGATAGACCCGAAACCGGGTGAGCTAACCTTGGGCAGGGTGAACCCCGATGAAAATCGGGAGGAGGCCCGAACCCGTATCTGTAGCAATAGGTTGGGATGACCTGAGGTTAGGGGCAATATGCCAAACGAACCCGGAGATAGCTGGTTCTCCCCGAAATATATTTAGGTATAGCGCCTGTTTAAACTTTCCAGGGGTAGAGCACTGAATGGCCTTCGGCGGGGAAACCTGTCGAGTCCAATCAAACTCCGAATACTGGAAATTTTTTTGCAGGTAGTCAGACTGGTCGGGCTAAGCTGATCAGTCGAAAGGGAAACAGCCCAGACTCTCATCTAAGGCCTCTAAATAAAAGCTAAGTTTTTAAGGAAGTCAAATTCCATAGACAACCAGGAGGTTGGCTTAGAAGCAGCCATCCTTTAAAGATAGCGTAACAGCTCACTGGAGGACGGTATTTGGCGCCGAAAATTTATCGAGGATTAAGCTTTTTGCCGAAGATAGAGACCCGAATCAAATCGGGTGGTAGGGGAGCGTTCTGTTTGCAGTGAAGCTGTGCTGTAAGGCGCGGTGGAGCGGACAGAAGTGAGAATGCCGGTATGAGTAGCGAAATGCCGATTAGATGTCGGCACGCCGAAAATCCAAGGTTTCCTCC
>Ga0209515_10001853_pt1 | contig 34028 bp, 30 predicted proteins | sample Subgroupgradi54m_FD_187454 | JGI IMG/M metagenome (GOLD analysis project Ga0209515, IMG submission 187454) | Subsurface groundwater microbial communities from S. Glens Falls, New York, USA - GMW60B uncontaminated upgradient, 5.4 m (SPAdes)... ... | reverse complement strand
GCGATCCGCGAAGACAGCACAGGCAAGCTGGAACTGGTGGACAAGAAGCTGGCTGACGTGGAGCGAAGGCTGGGCAAGCTCTACCGGCTCGTTGAGGACGACAAGGTGAGCTTCGATCAAATTTCGCCCCGGCTGCGGGAACTGACCGCGCTCCGAGACGAGGTACTGGCCGAGAAGGGGTCCCTCGAAACGCAAGCGGTGGGGTACCCCCTCAATAGCCTCGACCCTTCACCGGCTGAGGTCAAACGGTACGTCGAGGATTTGCGCGAGACGCTGGAACAAGGCTCCCTGATGGAGCAGAAAGGCTTCCTCCGCTCCTTCATTAAACGCATTGACCTCGACCATCCCAACGCCGAAATCGAGTACACCGTCCCCATGACCCCGCCCAAACAGAAAGAACCCCTCCGAAGAGAGGTTCTTTCTATTGGACAGAATGGCTCCCCGGGCAGGACTCGAACCTGCGACATGCTGCTTAACAGGCAGCCGCTCTACCGACTGAGCTACCGGGGAATGAACTGGTTTTCAACTGCTAGTCAGCCGCTCTACCTCAGCCCCATCGCTGACCCTAGGGGCTGATCCGCCCCGCGCATTTTCCTCAGAGGCGGAGACTGAGCTACCGGGGAATAACCAGGGAAGGTGTCAATTGTATCACAGTTCCCGACGACCCTCTAAGGCGCGGGCGAGGGTCGCTTGGTCGGCGTATTCGAGATGGCTGCCGACGGGGATGCCCGACGCCAAGCGGGTGACCTTCAGGCCGTTCCGGGACCGCACCAGCTTCGCGAGATAGGCGGCGGTCGTCTCGCCGTCTTTATCGGCGTCCGTGGCAATGAGCACTTCCTGCACGACGCCGTCAGTAAGCCGGCTGAGCAACTCGTCGATCTTGAGCAACTCCGGCCCGATGCCGTCCAGGGGAGCAATCGCGCCCAACAGGACGTGGTAGAGCCCATGATAGGCGCCCGTTTTCTCGATCGCGAGGATATCCTTTGGTTCCTCGACGACGCAAAGGATGGATGGATCGCGAGTGGCATCCTCGCAGACCTGACAGCGGCTGGTTTCGCTGAGATTGAAACAGGCGCCGCAGAACCGCAACCGCTCTTTAACATCGACAACCGCTTGGGCCAACTGGCGGGTCTCCTCCTTGGAGGTCCGCAGGAGGTAAAACGCGATCCGCTCCGCCGAGCGCGGACCGATGCCGGGCAGCTTCTCCAGGGCTTCCAGCAGCCGCAGGAGAGGCTTAGCGTAACTGGTCATTCCCCCACCTCAAGACCATTGCGGAGTGCGGATTGCGGATTGCGGATTCTCAACACGGCCAATCCGAAATCCGAAATTCGAAATCCGCAATTTCCTGGTGGGATCATCCCACCACCTGCCGGGAGGCTCGAAGAGCCTCTGACGTCCTGGCAGGATGTCGGGTTGCCTTCGGCGAGCCGCCAGGTGGTTGGGATCATGGCTGGGCAGGACGCCTGGGGATGATCGTCGCGTTAAACAGCTGCACGATATCCTGCACGATGGGCGGGGCAGCCTCATCCACCGCTGGCTGGGCGATGGCCCGACCTGGCTGATCCGCTGCAGGAGATGTGGCATTGGCAGCCGACTCAGGGGGAGGCTCGGGGAGTGTGGTGTAGTCCACCGTGAGCGACTGGCCGATGACCTCGCCAAGCGCCTGCTCAACAAACCGGAGGTGCTCCGCACGCGTCACGACCTCCTGGTGCAACGTAAATCCCGGCAACCCCACTTCGAGCCGGCTTCCGGTAACCGCGAGGGGTTTGGCGTCAGCCAGATACGCGGCGAGCGACATCTTGTGTTGCCCAATCCGCTCAAGGACTTTCGGCCACAGCGCCTGCACAGCTATCACCGACACGGTCTCGGCGGCCGGCGGGGCGTTCGGGCCGCTGGCCATCCGGTTTGCGGCAGGGCGGGACGTCGGCTCGTTCATGGTGACCGGGGCTGGCGCGCGCCCCGCCGCCGAAGACGGCCGCGCTTCGGAGACCGGCGCGCCGGCCCGGGCTGGCGGACCCTGGGACAACTGCTCAAGCCGCTGCACCACCTGCTCCAAGGAGACCCACGAGTCCCGCGTCGTGAGCTTGATTAGTCCGAATTCTAGAATCGCCTGCGCAAATGGGCTGCGGCGAGCCAACTCATAGGCTCCGGTGAGCACCTGCACCATGAGGAGGAGTTCCTCAGAGCTGACCTGCTGCGCCTGCGCCTCTAAACGCGCCCGTTGGTCATCGGCCACATCAACGAGCTGACTCAGCCACTCGCGACGGGCCGAGTTGGTCGCCGTCGCCCGCAACACGAGCAGGTTCCTCAGGTGCCACAGGAGTCCTATGAGCAACTGGGTCACTTCCCTGCCCTGGTTGAGCTGTTGGGCCAGCAGGCTGAGCGCGGCGCTCGCGTCTCGGTCCAAGATCGCCTGGGTCCAGGCCACTAAGCCATCCTGCTCCACGGCACCGAGCAGCTGGGTGACATCGGCTTCGCCAATCGGACCGTCGCAGAAACTCGACAACTGCTCCAGCACGACTTCCGCATCCCGCAGACTGCCATCGCAGGCACGGGCGATGGCGTACAAGGCCGCCTCCTCCACCGTGAGGCGCTCCGCCTCGGCAATCCGTCGCAGGGCTGCCACGATGGTCTTGCTGTCGAGGCGGCGGAAGTCAAAGCGCTGGCACCGCGAGAGGATGGTCGCCGGAATTTTCTGTGGGACCGTCGTCGCAAAGATGAATTTCACATGCGCGGGCGGCTCTTCGAGTGTCTTGAGGAGGGCGTTAAACGCGTCTGGGGTAATCTGGTGGACTTCATCGATGATGTAGACGCGGAACCGGCCGTGGACGGGGGCCAGTTTCACCTGTTCGCGCAGCTGCCGGATATCGTCAATCCCGCGGTTGGACGCCCCGTCAATCTCCACGACATCTAAGCTAGTGCCCTGCCGGATGGCCGCGCAACTGGGACACTGCTGACACGGCGTCGTGGTGGGCCCGGTGTGGCAGTTCAGGCAGCGCGCCAGGATCCGCGCGGCGGACGTTTTCCCAACCCCGCGCTGACCCGTGAACAGGTAGGCCTGGCCGATCCGGTTGGCCTCAATGGCCCGGCTCAGGGTGGTCGTGACGTGGGGCTGGCCGATCAGGTCTGCGAACGCCTGCGGGCGGTATTTCCTGGCAAGCGCCAGGTACCCGGATGTCTGTACCGTCCCTTTAGGCTTCTGAGTCTCTTTCTTCATTGAGTATCCTACGAGCGAGGGATTCACCAAGCCGCGAATTCAGATTTTTCGAGTCAGCGCTCCCGCTGCAGCGAGAAAAATCTGCTGAGCGGCGTGCGAATCCCGAGTGAACAACGGAGAGGGAGGCCGGACGCCAGCGCGTCCGGCATTCCGCGGGCACCCCGATGGTGCCCGCTCCAGAATTCGGTCCCTCGATGATAAACACGGAGAGGGAGGGATTCGAACCCTCGGTACCGGTTTTCACCAGTACAACGGTTTAGCAAACCGCTCCCGTCAGCCACTTGGGTACCTCTCCCCAATCGGATCAGGTCCGTGCGCTGGCGGTGGCCTTCCGGAGGATTGCCGCACAATCCGAAGCCAGCACACCCCTGGCAACCGTCAGTTTTCGATTTAATCGCTCATTGCTCGGCACGTCGATCACCGAGCCGCAGGCGCCTTGTTTGGCATCCTCGGCGCCGATGACCAGACGATCCACGCCGCTGAGGAGAATTGCGCCGATGCACATACAGCAGGGTTCGGACGTCACGTACAGATTCACGCCGGTCAACTGCTCGGATTGGACGGTATTCGTGGCTTGGGTAATCGCGATCATCGCCGCGTGCGCGGTCGGGTCCCGGAGGGTCTTGGTTTGATGGTGGGCTCGTGCGATGACGCGGGCCCGGTGCACCATGACGGCTCCGACCGGTTTCTCGCGCGCGCTTAAGGCCCGTTCCGCCTCTTTGAGGGCCTCCCGCATGTATTGCTCATCAAGCTTCGCGGCCATCGTTTAGTCCATCGTCCACAGTCAATAGTCCATGGATGAGTCAGACACCTGAACGTCCATACCACTGAGAACGAGGTGACAGGTTGCTCCGCTTCTTTTGCTATGGACCATGGACGATCGACTATGGACTGCTGGAAAACTGCGCCCAGGTGGGCTCGAACCACCGACCTTCGGCTCCGCAGGCCGACGCTCTATCCAGCTGAGCTATGGGCGCGTCGCTCACTTCGTTCGCTCCAGAGGGATTCCTGAATCCGAGAATTCCCCGGCCCGCCGTGTGCGCCTGCCGGGGCTGAGCGGCGCGGGAATCCCGAGCGAATACGGAGAGGGAGAGATTCGAACTCTCGAGACCCCTTGTGGGAGTCTACGCGATTTCCGGTCGCGTTCCTTCAGCCACTCGGACACCTCTCCATTGTAACTGATACGTTCATGACCGTCGACGGGATTTGAACGCCCACAGAATCACCCACCGCTCTTTTTTTCTTATGATCCTGAACGAGGGATTCGCGAAGCCGCGAATTCAGATTTTTCGCCTCCGTCCTCGCCTAAGCGAAAAATCTGCTGAGCGGCGTGCGAATCCCGAGTGAAAAACGGAGAGGGAGAGATTCGAACTCTCGAGGGCCTTGCGGCCCTACCGCTTTTCGAGAGCGGCCCCGTCAACCACTTGGGTACCTCTCCACAAGACATTAGAGATGAGAAATGTGATCGCATTGGAGATGACGCCTTTTCACATCTCTCATTTCGAATCTCCAATGCTCTGTCTTCGTTCGCTCCGGGTCGGCCAGCCGCCGCTCCCGAGGAAGTCGGTCCTCCCTATTCGGTCGGACCTCCCTCTGATGCTGTCGCGGCTCCTGAAGCGGCTCCCATCGAGGCAGCCGCGGAATGCCGAGCGCGGTGGGCGCTCGGCCTTCGAATCCTACCGCGACATGAGAAATAACACGGAGGAGGTAGGATTCGAACCTACGGTCCACTTGCGTGGACGGCGGTTTTCAAGACCGCTGCCTTCAGCCACTCGAGCCACTCCTCCCTCATGGACCCCTAACGGAACAGCATCTGCACGGCGGCCATGTAGATGCCCCCGGCGTGCGCCATGGCCTGTGCGAAGACCCCCATCCACTCGAATTCCGGAATCACCAACGGCAGGCACATGGCGGCGACCAGGAGGCTCATGAAACTGCTGATCGCCAGCGCCATCACGTACAGTTCAAGGGGAAACCGCCCGCGGTCTTGTTGGAGGTCATCGGCCGTCATAGTGATGTGCAGCGCCAGGCTGACGCCGATCAGGAACGCCGCCGGTCGGACCACGAGCTCCGGTTTGATCCACCGGCCGAGCAGCCATGCTCCCAGACTGATGAGGATGACGTACAGCGGGACCACATACGGGCTGAGCACCACGAGCGTCGAGCCGTGCGCGGCGCTGGCGGCTTTCCCCTTGGATTTGCCGGACGCTTTCGCGCGTGTCGCGCCCTCCGCTCCGACTGTGGTCACTTGCCCGCCAAACAGCCAGACGGCTAATCGCGCCAGCAGCCGGTGGCCGAATTGAAACAGGCCCCTCGGCTTGTAGAGCAACAGATGCACCCCCACGTAACTCGTCATGCCCCAGAGCAACCAGTGGGCGTACGAGCCGTCCGGCGATGCCAGCGACTGCAGCTCCCCATCAATGCTCATGACCAATCCGACGACGGGCGGAATCAAGAGAATCCCCACCATCGCCTTGACGAGGCGACCCGCCACGTGCGCGACGTCAGAGAACGGTTTGGCCATCCACGTAGGGCTGCAGGACGTCTGGGATTCGGACGTGCCCGTCTTCCTGCTGGTAGGTCTCCAAGAGGCACACCAGGGTGCGGGCCAGCGCCACGCCGGAGCCGTTGAGGGTGTGCACGTAGGCTAATTTATTGGTGGCTTGCTGTCGGTAGCGGATGTTCGCTCGGCGTGCCTGAAACGCCTCGAAATTACTGCAGCTGGACACCTCCAGGTACTGGCCGAGGCCAGGGGCCCAGGCTTCGAGGTCGTAGCACTTCGCGGCCGCAAACCCAAGGTCTCCCGTTGACAGACACACCACCCGGTAGTGCAATCCCAACCGGTTGAGGATCGTCTCGGCGTGCTGGACCATCCGTTCGTGCTCCGCATACGACGTGTCTGGTGCCGTGAACTTGACCAGCTCCACCTTGTCAAATTGGTGCACCCGCACCAGCCCCCGCGTCTCCTTGCCGTACGACCCCGCTTCCCGACGGAAACAGGGGGTATAGGCCGTATAGCTGAGCGGGAGGCGCGGCTCCTCCAGGATCTCATCGCGGTGGAGGTTGGTCACCGGCACTTCCGCCGTGGGCACGAGGAACAAGTCGTCGTCCTTCAGGCGATACATGTCCTCTTCGAATTTGGGCAGCTGGCCGGTGCCAAACATGGAGGCGCGGTTCACCAGAAACGGGGGGGACACCTCCGTATAGCCGTGCGCTTTCGTGTGGACGTCCAGCATCCAGTTGATGAGGGCGCGCTCCAACCGCGCGCCCTTGCCGAGATACAGCGGAAAGTGCGAGCCGGTGACCTTTGCGGCTCGACCGAAGTCCATCAGCCCCAACTGCTCCGCCAGCTCTAGATGAGTCTTTGGTTGAAACGCAAAGGCGGGCTTGGCACCGACGGTCCGCACCACCTGATTCGCCTTGCCATCGCCAACCGGTACCGAGCTGTGTGGGATGTTTGGAATAAACGCTAAGTGACGCCAAAGCTCTTCCTCCGTCTTTTTCATGGCAACTTCCAGTTGTTTGATGCCGTTAGAACGCTTCTTGAGATCCTCCGGAGGAGTGCTATGTTTAGTACTCTTCTGGCGACCGAACTCTGCAGATTCTTTCTTCAAAAGATGCCGCTGTTCTTCAACGCTCGCGAGCGCTTTTCGATGCTCTTGGTCGAGTTCAACTAATGTATCGAGGTCGACCGAAGTATTACCTCGTCGCTTCAGTGCCTCACGAATCAGATCCGGATGTTCTCGAAGCAGTTTTGGATCAACCACCTCTGACCTCAAATTTTTGACTTCTGACTTCAGACCAATCATCATTCATCCCTTAATGACTCCCATCGGCTTCATCCGCACCACCTTGCGGGCAATGCCGGCACTATGCACCACGTGCACCACGTCGTTGACGTCTTTATACGCCTTCGGTTGCTCTTCTGCAATGCCCTTCCGTCCCCGGCCCATGACGATGACGCCACAGCTCTCCAGCTCTTTCTCAATGGAACGACCGGCCGCCTCACGGACCGCTTGCGTGCGGGACATCATCCGCCCCGCCCCATGGCAGACGGTTCCAAACGTTTCCTCCATCGCCCCCGGAGCGCCGACCAGGAGATAGGAGTTGCGGCCCATGTCCCCGGGAATGATGACCGGTTGACCGACGGACCGATACGCCGCGGGAATCTCTGGATGGCCGGGGGGAAAGGCACGCGTCGCGCCTTTACGATGGACGAGCACGACTGTCTCACGGCCGTTCGTGTTATGCCGCTCCAGCTTGGCGATGTTGTGCGCGACGTCGTAAATCAGCGCCATGCCCAACTCCTGCCAGCTCCGTTCGAAGACCTGCGCGAAGGCCTGGCGCGCCAAGTGCATCAGACATTGCCGGTTCGCCCACGCGTAGTTGGCGGCACACCGCATCGCCCCGAGGTAACTCTGGCCCTCATCGGAATTAACGGGGACGCAGGCCAACTGCCGGTCGGGCATCTGGATGCCGTAGGTCGGCATCGCCCGCTCGACGACGTCGAGATAGTCGTCGCAGACTTGGTAGCCGAAGCCGCGGGAGCCGGAGTGCATCATCACGGTCACCTGCCCGACGGCCAGGCCGAAGACCGCCGCTGCCGCCTCGTCAAAAATCGTCTCCACGACTTGGACTTCCAGAAAATGGTTCCCCGATCCCAACGTGCCCAGCTGGTCGCTCCCCCGCTGATACGCGCGTGGGGAGACCTTCGAGGGATCGGCGTCGTCGAGCGCACCCCTTGATTCGGTGTGCTCCAGATCTTCCGGGACGCCGTAGCCTTTCTGCTCCACCATCCATCGGGAGCCTGCGGTCATCACGTGGCGGTGCTCCTCGCGGCCGACCCGGATGTCCCCGCTCATACCCACGCCGCAGGGGATCGTGTTGAACAACGTCTGGACCAAGCGTCTGAGTTGAGGGCGCACCTCCTCAGCCGTGAGGGTGGTCCGCATCAACCGGACGCCGCAGTTGTGAACCACAAACCCATTTGCCACAAAATTGTGATCGGGATGGTCCACGGTGATGTCATAGACCCGCTGGACATCCGGCCTGGGCGTCACCCGCTCGATACGGTCCCACACCAGCCCACTCCCTTCGAGTCCTGCGGTGACGTTTTTGTGAAACTCGCGGTACGATACAAAGCGATCTGGAACACGCACAATCCGATCTGAGCCTCCGTAGAGTGTCCGCTCAATGAACCGTTGATTGACAACCCCAGCTACCAGAGGAGCCCCGACGAGCAACCGTTCACGGATTCGCGTGGCTCCAAGTCCTTCGCGGACACGTAACGCCAGAATGCGTTCAATCGACTCCCGACGACTTCTCCATGCCACCTGCTTATGGAGATGATACGCTGCCACGACTGCGGCTTCGGCACGCTTTGCATGATGGTACTCAAATCCGATGCGGGTGTAGAGGGCTAGCAGGGAGTCCGGTTTAGATGAGAACAGAAGCCGAAGCCGGCACGAAACGCCATGCGTGCGAACCGTCCGCTCACGCGTCTGTTCAATTCCCCGCGTGGTGACGCCAAATCCCTGGGCCAGCCGCGCAATACCTTCAAGGAACCGACGGCCGCTTGTGATATACGCCTCTTGCTTCTGGACGGTTAATAGGGGACAAGGAAAATTTCGATTACGTTCCGCGTACGCTCTTGGGCTCTGCAGTTCTGCTCCAAAATAGGCGGCGAGAAACAACCGTTGGTGCCAGCGAGGAGCTTCCCACAGCCACTTCGGAAGTTCATAGTCTTGGAGTGACCGATTTCCAATAGGACAGCCAAGCAGCGCCAGTAAAAGGGCGAAGCTCGTTGAGCTGACGCGGAAGCAGTCGTTGCTGGCTTCGAATCGGACTTCGCCATAATCGGTTTGGATGCAGTGGCTCCTTTGTCGCGTATAGATCCGCGAGCACGTAAACCACGGGGATAAATCTTTCCGGATGGTCTCCAAATCGACTGCTCGTCCAAAACACCACACGATACCCTTCCCGGTTCCATCCTGAAAGTACAGCGTCCCATCGCCCATGATGAACCCAAGCACCTTCGTCAGCACGGCGAACACGGGCGTATTTTGACGAAGCGGCAGGAGAGGACGCAAGGCGCCAAGCACCTGAGGCACGGTATTGCCGTTCACTTTGCCGCGTTCTTTAAGAAACTCGCGTACATGCTCCTCATCGATGATGATGCGATCCGACGGCTCCTCATACGTAACCCCCTCGAATGGATCGACCGCCACCCGATCGTCTGCTTCCAGCGTTCCCAGGAGACGCATACCGCTTGGGGTTAGAAAGGGGTGATCGGCCGTTGCGGTGATATGCCGTCCATTCGATGTGGTGACATCGAGCACTCGCGTGGTCGGCCGCTTGGCAAGCCCGGCGCTGATCGCTGCTGATGTTGATTGTGGGGGCTTCGACTCGTAACACTGAACGGCCTCAGGCAGTTGATGCTCAACAACGTCGGCAATCGTCCGAACATACCCGAATCGATGAAGGACCTGTGTGTCACCCGAGAGGCAGTTGATATCGAAGCCGACGCCACCTGGCGAGACGACACCACCAGCTTCGGGATCGGTCGCGGCGACCCCTCCAATCGGAAACCCGTAGCCCCAATGGATGTCCGGCATGGCCAGCGAATGCCCGACGATCCCCGGCAGATGCGCGACGTTGGCCACCTGTTGCAGCGCCTGGTCCCGGGCGATGTCCTTCAGCAGCTTCTCGTCGGCGAACACCAAGCCGGGAACGCGCATCCCCGACTGGTAGGACGCGGGGAGGCGCCAGCGGTAGTCGTCCACCCGCTCAAGCGGGCCGTGCCACGTCTGCTGCATGGGGCATCGTCGCCGGGGGCACGCGCGGCTGGAGGTCGCAGAACCAAAACCCATCGCGCTCTACCACCGCTCCCCGCTCCACCTCGATAGGGGTTCGAAAGATCGGGCCGTCGTAGACAAACGTGTGGAACTCGCCGCGCTCGCCGCAGGGATCCGCCGAGGCCGGCAAATCGGCGAGCAACGCCCAATCGAATTGGCGGCCGCAAAAGAGGGGGTGTAGCTGCTTCGGATCGACGCAGACCAGCACCGCCTGGAAGCCGGTCTCGATAAAGGCGTGCGCCAGCTTACGGGTGTCTTTCAGCCACAGCGGGAAGATGCCACGCATGCCGAGCTTGGCCAGCTGTTGCTCGCGGTAGCTGCGGATATCCTGGAGGAAGAGATCGCCGAAGATCACCCGTGAGACGCCGCGGGCCTGATAGCGCCGCAGCACCAGGGCCATGGCCTCTTCGTAGAGGGCATTCGAGGCCTGCCGGGGAATGCGGGCCTGCTCCAGCGGCAGCCCGAGGGCGCGGGCCTGGGCTTCCAAGAGCGTACGGCGCACGCCATGCATGCTGATGCGCTCGTAGTCTTCCGTCACCGTCGTCACCAGCGCCTCCACACGCAACGCGGGATCCTGCAGCGCGGCGTGCAGCGCCATGGCGCTGTCTTTGCCGCCGCTCCAACACATCACCACCGGTTCGGCGTCAGACATCAAGAATCAGCTTCGCATCCCAGCCCGCGGCGGCGTGTCGGACCGCCAACTGATGGTACGTGATCCCCTTGATCTCGGTCCCCTGGGCATGCCGTGCCGGATCGTATCGCTCCCCGGACACCGTGGCGTACAGATCTGTGGCGGTCAGCGTCTGAAACTCCGCCCCGGCGTAGAGGAATCGCTCCGTCATACACCAAAACAGCAGGTCGCTCAGCCAGAGCCGCAACAAGGCGTCCACGGAGGCGGCGTGCAAGGTCATCGGCCTGGTCTCCGTCGGCTGAATGGGGCTGTCTTCGACCAGGAGCACCGTCAGGCCTTGCGCGGCATGATGAAACAACTCCGGCAACGTCGCTCCGTGCGCGCGCAGCCCAACGTCCGCCGTATGTTCGAAGAATTCGTAGGGCCTGTCAGGCATCACCGGCGATTAGCGCAAGCTTTTTTGGACGCACCCAACCCTTAATTTCGCGCTCACGACGTTGCGCCACTGATCGGTTTAGCGACGGTTCCACGTACACCAAGGTCGCTGTTCCTTTGGCTCTGACATATTTCGATCCACGACCTGAGTTATGACGCTGCGCCCGCTCTTGAGGATTGGCCGTAATCCCCGTGTAAAGCGATCCATCTGTACACCGAGCGATATAGACATACCATATCTGGTGAGGGCCGACTGCGACCGAGCCGGGCACCCCGCCAATGGCGGGGTCGGCGACGGGAGTCCTGAGGCCGTAGGCCGAAGGAGGACTCGATCGCTTTCTCTCCTTCGCCCGGCCTCCTGGATATCTGCCGGGCTCAGGATGTTTTCCTGCCCGTCATCACGGGCAGGAAAACATGGGCCGCCTGGGACTCGAACCCAGTACCCACAGCTTAAACATGGTGTTAGCTGCACGTCGCCGTGCAGATCAGACTATCCCATCCCCCGCAATATGAAGCAGCGGGAGTCCCGATTATAGTCGTTGAACCTTCCCCATCGATGATGAGGCTTGGCTGCGGATTGTCTGCACCGTTGGCTTGTGACCCTTTCGGGTACCTTCGGATACTCAGAGATCCCCGCATGTTCCGGGATTTGCATCTGCCAGTTGCCTGGCAGTGGCCCTCTATCGAGGCTGTTGCTCTACCTGTTGAGCTAGCGGCCCAAGTTGTGAAAGAACGAGAGTAGACTTAGGACACAGAGCGGCGCACGGCCATTATAACAGCGAACGGAACGGCAGGGATAGTCGCAACAACGCTTACGATGCCAAGAGCTCTTGTTCCTTGGCCTTGAGCAGTTGATCAATCTGGGCAATGTGCTTGTCGGTGAGCTTCTGGATCTCTTGCTGGGCTTTGAAGGCGTCGTCGTCACTGATCTGCTTGTCGGCCTTGAGCTTCTTGACGGTCTCGTTGGCGTCACGACGGAGGGTCCGGATCGTCACGCGGTCCTCCTCGGCCATCTTGTGCACGAGCTTGGCCAGCTCGTTGCGCCGCTCTGTCGTCAGCGGCGGAATCGGCAGGCGCAGCAATTTCCCATCGACCTGCGGGGTAATCCCGATCCCCGACTGCAGGATCGCCTTCTCGATCTCCTGGACCAGGCCGCCATCCCATGGCTGGACGACCAGGAGCCGCGGCTCCGGCGCCGTGATCGCCGCCAGCTGTTTGAGGGGCGTCGCCGTCCCGTAATAGGCCACCGTGATGTGCTCAACCAGCGTGGGGTTGGCCCGTCCGCCCCGTACCTCGCTGAACTGTCGCGTCACGGCCGCGACCGATTTCTTCATTTTCTCTTCGGAATCCCGAAGCAACTGCTGAATGGGAATCATCTAAGGCTTCCCTCGTGAATTTCGGATTTCGGATTGACGATTGCAGCTTGACCTAGTCATCGTCAATGGCCAACCGACAAGTGTCTTCACTCCGCAATTCGCATTCCACAATCCGCAATTCAACTGGGGTCATTTCGAGTCTGTCACCATGGTCCCGACAGGCTCGCCGCAGACGGCCCGGCGGATGTTGCCGGCGTGATTGAGGTTGAAGACGATGATCGGCAGGTTGTTGTCCCGGCAGAGGCTCACCGCGGTCGCATCCATGACGTTCAGGCGCCGCTTCAGCACATCCGTGAAGCTGACCCGGGTGAATTTCTTGGCGGTCCGGTCGAGTTGCGGATCCGCCGAATACACCCCATCGACGTTCGTCGCTTTCAAGACCACTTCCGCGCCGATTTCTGCGGCGCGCAGCGCGGCCGTCGTATCCGTCGTGAAGTAGGGGCTGCCGATGCCGCCGACAAAGATCACGACGCGGCCCTTCTCGAGATGCCGGATCGCGCGCCGACGGATGTACGGCTCAGCCAGCTTGGCAATTTCGATGGCGGTCTGGACGCGGGTAGGCACGCCGCACCGCTCCAAGGCATCCTGAAGCGCCAGGCCGTTAATCGCGGTCGCCAGCATTCCCATGTAGTCGGCCGTGGCCCGCTCCATCCCGGTTGTCGACGACGTCTGGAGCCCCCGGAAGATGTTGCCGCCGCCGACCACGACGGTCACCTGGACCCCGAGGTCTTTGATCTCCTTGACCTGACGGGCCAGGCGTTCCAGGACGCCGGGGTCGATGCCAAAGCCCAGTTTGCCCTGCAGGGCCTCCCCGCTCAACTTCAAGACCACCCGCTTGTACTTCGGCACACCCGGTTGCGCCTGCGATCGTTTCATGAGCCTCGAGGGGGTTGGGGCGGCCACGACGGCGTTCCGTTACACGCTGGGCTCTTCGCCCAGCGCAAACCTCGTGAACCGGCGGACGACGATATTCTCACCGGTCTTCGCAATCAGACTCGTCAGGTACTCCGCAATCGTCTGGCCTTGGTCCTTGATGAAGGGCTGCTCCAACAGACACGCCTCCTCGGCGAATTCCTCGCGGGACTTGCTCATGCCTTTGGCCGCCTCCAGATGGCGTGGCGCCAAGTCCGCCTTCCTCACGCACAGCGGCCGCTGGGAGGCCACTTGCATCGCCACATCCCGGCAGAACTGCTGAAACTCAGGCAGCCGGGCCACAAAATCGGTTTCACAGTTCACTTCCACGAGGGCGGCGACCCGGCCATCGTGGTGGACATACGAGTCGATGCGTCCGGCGCCGGTGGCGCGGTCCTGCCGCTTGCGCGCGGCTTCAAACCCTTTCTGTTTCAACAGCTGGACGGCTTTGGCTTCATCACCGTCCGCCGCCGCCAAGGCCGACCGGACATCCCCCAAGGGGGCGCCCGTCTTTTCGCGCAAGGTCTTAATCGCCTCCACGGAGACTTTCGCCATCACGAGCGCTCCGACGGCTCAATGGCCTGCGGTTCGGTTTCATGCCCGCTGCCATTGGGACTAGGAGCCGCCTGAGGCGTGGCCGCAGGCAGGCCGGCTTGGCGACGCCCTTCCACGACGCTGTCGGCGATCAGCAGCGTGATGAGCTGGATGGAACGGATGGCGTCGTCGTTGCCCGGGATGGGGTAGGCGATGAGATCCGGGTCGGCGTTGGTATCGCAAATGGCGACGACGGGAATGTTCAAGCGGTTGGCCTCATGCACCGCGTTGGCCTCGCGCTTCGGGTCAATCACATACAGACACGCGGGCAGCTGGTTCACGGCGGCCAGCCCGCCAAAGTTCATCTCCAGCTTTTCCAGCTCCCGCCGCAGCCGCTTCGCGTCCTTCTTGGACAGGCGGCTGAAGTAGCCTTCCGCCTGTTGCTGGCGCAGGGTATTGAGGCGCTCAAGATTGCGTCGGATCATGGCGAAGTTCGTCAGCGTACCCCCGAGCCACCGGTCGGCCACATAGGGCATCCCGCAACGCGTCGTCGCCTCGCGAATCACGGCTTTCGCCTGCTTCTTGGTTCCGATGAACACGACGGTCTGGCCCTTGGCGGCCACTCCCTCCACGAACTCGCGGGCGCGCTGCAGCAGCTGCTCGGTCTTTTCCAAGTCGATGATGTAAATCCCCGAGCGCCTGCCGAAGATGAAAGGCTTCATCTTCGGATTCCAGCGTTTGGTCTGGTGGCCGAAGTGCACGCCCGCGTCGAGTAACTGCCGGACTAACGGTGAGGCTCCCATAGTTCGATCCTGTCTCCTGGCTGCTTCCTGCTGTCACGCACCCGACTCCCGCCCTGCCCGAACCCCGAGGGTTCAGGACGGTGCCCCGGCCATCGCCGGGGCCCGTTAGGCTCGAGTCGGCGTCGAGGCGCTGCGCACGCCTGTGTCCATCAACTGCAACTCGCAGAATCGCCGATACAGGGCGCTGGTCTTGAGCAACTCCTCGTGGCTGCCCTGCTCGACAATGCGGCCCTCTTGGATCACCGCGATCCGATGGGCCATTCGAACCGTCGAAAGCCGATGGGCGATCAGCAACACGGTCCGGTCCTTGCAGGCCCGCTCGACGGCTTCCGTAATCAGGTGCTCGGATTCGGCGTCGAGCTGGCTGGTCGCTTCATCCAAGATGAGCATCGGCGGATTCTTCAGCAAGGCTCTGGCAATCGACAGCCGCTGCCGCTCCCCACCGGACAACAGCTCCCCCCGTTCGCCGATCACCGTATCGTAGCCCTTGGGCAGTCGGCTGATAAACGCATGGGCGTTGGCGGCCTTGGACGCTTCGATGACATCCGTGAGGCTCGCGGTGGGATGGCCGATGGTCAGGTTGGCGCGCACCGTGTCGTTGAACAGCGTCGTTTGCTGCGTCACGAGGCCGATCTGGCTCCGCAGCGAACCGAGCGTGACATGTCGAACATCCACACCGTCGATGAGCACACGCCCCGACACCGCGTCGTAAAACCGCGGCAGGAGATTCACGAGCGTGGTCTTGCCCCCACCGCTCGGCCCCACCAGCGCGACAATCTCGCCGCGCTGGAGCGACAGCGTCACGCCCCGTAGCACCGGCTGGCCGTCCCCGTACTGAAACGACACGCGGTCAAACACGATCTCTCGACGGAACGGCCCCAGGGTCTTGGCCTTCGGGTGTTCCTGGACCGTCGGGTCCGTATCGAACACTTCAAAAATTCTCGCGGCAGCGGCCAGCGCCTGCTGGTTGATGCTGTGGAGCCTCGCCAACCGCTTGAAGGGCCGAATCAGGGACAGCATGGCGAACAGAAAAGCGGTAAACGTCCCCAACGTCAGCTCGCCGGCCAGAACTTTGGCCCCGCCGTACCACAGCACAAAGGCTCCTCCCGTCGCCCCGATGGCGTCCGTCAGCGGCGTAAGGAAGTTCATGCGCTTTTGGATCTTACGGTTCAGCCGGTACGAGCGCTCGTTGGTCGCCGCGAACTTGATCCGGACCGTCTGCTCCATGAGGAAGGCCTGGACGACCTGGATGCCGGAGATGGCCTCCAAGATCGTCGAGTTGAGCTCACCCATCATCACCTGGGCCTGGTGGGACAGTTTCTTGAGAACGCGACCGATCCGCACCGTGATCCCGGCGACCAGCGGCACGACGATAAAGGTGACGAGGGCCAGCTTCCAGTGAATGGTGAAGACAATCCCGAGATACAGCGCGATCAGGAGGGGCTGGTAGACCAAGTCCGTGAGCCCTTCAACGATGGAGTTCTGCACGACCCCGGTGTCGTAGAGAATCCGGGACATGGTCACGCCAGTCTGGTGGGTCTGGTGGTAGTCGAGCGACAGGCTGGTGAACTTGTCGAAGAGCTTCTGCCGCAGGTCGCGGATGACCCGCTGCGATACGTCGTTCATGTAGAACGTCTGCAGGAACTCAAACACCCCCTTGAGCAAGAACAGCAACGGGATGACCAGGGCGAACGCGGTCAGCAGCGTCATCTGTGGCACGCCGTTGAACCACCGGACGAGCCCGGCCAGCCAACCCGGCAGCCAGGGCGGAATCGCGACCACCCGGTTGCTGGCAATCCGGTCGGCAAGGGGAATAAACGCCCCGGTCTGGACACCGTTCAGCAGGGTGGACCCGATCATACACAAGGACGCCATGCCAAACAGCCCCAGATGGGGCTTGATGAGCTTAAGGAGCCTGAAGTACATGCGCATGCGGTTCGACTTCCTCAACACCTCAGTCCGAAGTCTCTGGAAGAATATCCCTTGGTGATCGACACCTGTGGTCGTTCGGAACGTCCCGTCGGCACGCTCACGGGACGCAGGTTCGCGTATTGTAGCACATCCGTTGACGAGAGACAACGGGTTCTGTTAGACTTAGAGCACCTCACATCATGATCGCAGGGTCGCAACGGGCCGAGCCGCCAGCCGCGCAAGGCGCGAGGAGGATGGCGTATCAGCCCTGCCAGATACGTCGACGACGAGCAACGCCGCGCGGCGCCGCGGATCGGCCCGTCCCTTCTGGTTGCGGCGGCTGTCTCATAACCTGTTGACAATAAAGGAATTACGTGTATGCCCACACGACCCATCCGTGTCGCAGTCGTCGGCGTCGGCCACGTCGGTGCCCTCCACGCCCAAGTCTATGCGCGACTGCCCGGCGTGCAGCTGGTGGCGGTCTGCGATGTCAACCGACCGCGGGCGGAGGCCGTCGCCCAGCCACTGCGCTGCGCGGCCCTCCGTGATGTCCGCGAGCTGTCGGGCATGGTCGATGCGGCCAGCATCGCCGTTCCCACCAGCCTCCATGCCGCCATCGGCACCTTGCTACTGCAGGCCGGCATCCACGTGCTCATCGAGAAACCCATCACCTCCACGCTGGCGCAAGCGGATGGGTTGTTGGCGCTGGCCAGGCGCAAGCGCCTGACGCTGCAGGTGGGGCATATCGAGCGCTTCAACGCCGCCATTCAGTCGGCCCAGCGGTACCTGACGCATCCCCGGTTTCTTGAAGTCCACCGCCTCTCCCCCTATCCCTTCCGGGGCACCGATGTGAGCGTGGTCCTCGACGTCATGATCCATGACCTCGATCTCGTGTTGGCCCTGGTCGGCGCGGCACCGCGTCGGGTGGATGCGGTCGGCATCCCCGTCCTCTCCAAGACCGAGGACATCGCCAATGCCCGCTTGGTCTTCCCGACGGGCTGCGTGGCCAACCTCACCGCCAGCCGCGTCAGCGATGACACGATGCGGCGCATCCGTGTGTTTCAAGAAGACTGCTACCTGTCCATCGACTACCAGCACCAGACGGTGAACTTCGCCCGCAAGGCCGGCCGCCGCATCCACCGCACGGCCTTCCCCGTCAAGCGGCGGCCTCCGCTGGATGACGAGCTGGCGGCGTTCGTCCATACGGTCGCAACTGGACGGCGGCCCCTGGTGTCCGGTGAAGAAGCGCGCCGCGCCCTCGCGCTGGCGCTGAAGATCGAACAAGTCATGCGCCGGGGAAAACAGTGACGAGTGGCGAGTGACGAGTGGTCGGGGATGAAACGCGTCGCAATTTTCACTCATCACTCATCACTCATCACTCATCACTGACGCATGGCGCACATCTGTCTCGTCGCGGGCGACCCCTCCGGGGACGCACACGCCGCGAGGCTGGTCGAGGCCCTCAGGCGGCTGGCTCCCGCGTGGACGTTTGCGGGCCTTGGCGGTCCGCGCATGCGTGAAGCGGGCGTCGAGCTGCTCGATGAGCTGACGCAAACCGCCTCCATCGGGCCCTTCGATGCCATCCGTCACCTCGGACGATTCGTCCGAGCGCGCCGGCGTCTGGCGGCCCATCTGCAGGCGCGGCGCGTGGACGGGGTGGTCCTCGTGGACTTCGGGGATTTCAACCTGCCGGTCATCGCGCCGCTCGCCAAGCGGTTCGGCTGCCGGGTGGTCTACTACGTGAGCCCGCAGATTTGGGCCTGGGGACGGTTCCGGCTCCGCTGGGTCCGGCGCTATGTGGACCGCATGCTGGTGTTATTTCCCTTCGAGGAGCAGTTCTACCAGCGGGCGGGTCTTCCAGTGACCTGGGTCGGCCATCCGCTCGTCGACACTGCCACGTCCTCGATGACGCGCGAGCAGGCGCAGCAGCGCTTGGGCATCAACCCATGGCGGATGACCGTCGGGCTCCTGCCGGGCTCCCGGACGCACGAAATCACGAGGCTCCTGCCGCTGTTGCTGGCCACCGCGGCGCGCATCGCCTGGCACATGCCTGGCGTGCAGTTTCTCATCCCCAAGGCGCCGGATGTGCCGCCCGAGGCGTTTAACGCCCTCACGGCCAACGCGAAAGGCCTTGAGGTCATCGTCACGGAGAACCGGCTCTATGAATGCCTCCAGGTGATGGACGGCGCGATTGTGGCGTCGGGAACGGCGACGCTGGAGGCGGCGCTGTTCGAAGTGCCCATGGCGGTGGTGTACCGGACGTCGCTGTTGACCTACCTGATGGCCAAACCGCTGGTGCGCGTCCCGCACATCGCGATGGTGAACCTACTGGCCGGAGAGACGGTCGTGCCGGAGTTTCTCCAATACCGGGCCCGACCCGCCCGCATCGCGCGGGACGTCGTGGCGCTGCTCCGCAGCGATGAGCAACGGGCTCGCATGCGCCAAGGGCTGCGGCTCGTGAAGGAGCGACTGGGGCCGCCGGGAGCCGTGGAGCGCGCCGCCCGCGCGGTGCTAGATATGTTGAGTTGAACCGCGGGCTCGTAAGCAATAAGCTCGTAGGCAGTAGAAAAACAATAAACGCCTGGGAAAGACCAGGCGTTTTCCTTACGGCTTACTGCTTACTGCCTACGAGCTACGTGTCGTCTTCAACTCTTGCCCGTCAACAGCCACACGCGGCAGGGGGCGTTTTTCAGGACGTATTCGACGGTGGTCCCAAAGGTGCTCACCCCGGGCGCCGTGGAGAGCATCCGCGGGCGGTCGGCCAACACGACCACATCATACGCGCCGTCTTTCGCAAATTCCACGATGGTCTCCCCGGCAAACCGGGCCTGCTGGATTTGAGACTCGGCCGGCACCTCGTATTCGCGACTGACGGCCTGAGCGCATTCGATGATGGAATCGCCCACAGCCAGTTTCTCTGGGAAGAAGGTGTCCAGCGGCAGCGACGGTGGAATTTCCATCACATGCAGGACCGTCAGCTTCGCTCCGTGGAGTTTCGCGAGTCGTGCGGCGAATTGCACGGTGTCGCTGTGCGCCAAGCGGCTCAGGGGCACCAGGATCTTGTGGATTCGCACGTCGTGGTAGTCGGGCATTTCCAGCTTTTCGATCTCCAGCCGGGCCGCGGGGGGCAGTTTCTGCCGGCGGCGATACCAGAGGTAAAAGCACAATCCAGCCCCGACCCAGACAAACCCCAGATTCCGTCCAGCGGGTTTGGTGACGATGACATCGAGCCACACCGCGACCGTCCCCAGCAACCCGATGACGGCCGTGAGGGGCACCTCGACGCCACCGATCCGAAGATTCCAGCCGATTTTAAACGGCCGCTTCAGCTCCGGCTGGCGGGCGCGCAAACCGATCAGCGACAAATGCGCCAGCGCGAATGACAGCATGGCGCCGAAGTTGTACAGATCGGCGATGTGCGTCAGTTTGCCAGCCCACAACACGACAAATCCCGCCAAGACGCTAAACGCGATGAGCGACACATACGGGGTTTTGAATTTCGGGTGGAGCTTGTAGAAAACCCGCGGCAACGTGAAGTGTTCGCTCATGGCAAAGGTCAACCGCGAGGCTCCGATCAGCCCGGCGTTGGCCGCCACGAACAGGATCGTCGCGCCCAACAACCCCACCCACGGGGTCAAGTATTGTTTCCCCCATGGCATCGAGGCGGCGATCCCGGCAATGGGATCCTCGAGATAGACGCTCGTCAACTCGCGGGGGCTGAGGGCGGAGAGCGCGATGACGGAGATGCCAAAATACAACACGAACAAGGTGATCATCGTCGTCATCATGGAACGTGGAACCGTCCGATTGGGATGGCGCGCTTCGCCGGCGAGCTGGGAAATCGATTCGATGCCGATGTAGGCCACCATCGCCATCCCCACCCCTTTCCAGAACTGCGGCCAGGTGGGTGACCAATCGACGCCCGCCACGCCGATTTGCATGTGTCCCCAGAGTTGCTGCAGGTGCTGCATGAACAACTGCGGGTGCAGCACCTGCATGATGAGGATCAGCCCAAAGGTGATGATGGCTAATTGGGTGACGATATCAAAGAGACACAACAGCAGAGAGACGCGAGTCGACTCGCGAATGCCCAGGACGTTGAGGCTCAACAGCACCGCGAGGACAAACAGCGTAAAGGGCACATTGCCCATGGCGCTTTGGAGCGGCGGAATGAGATTCTTGAGATAGGGCCCGATCGAATACGCGGAGATGGCGATCGTCACGATATAGTCCAGCAGCAAGGCCCAGCCCGCGATGAAGGAGATCAGGTCGTTGAAGGCATGGCGCGCGAAACTGCAGGAGCCGCCGGACTCCGGCATGGCGGTCGACAGCTCGGCGTAGGTCAGCACGGTGCAGAAAAAGACGACCCCAGCCAGGGCGAGGGCCAGCGGGGCCGCCCCCAGGGCGTACAGCGTGGTCACGCCAAGGGCGTAATAGATGGAGGAGCCGACATCCCCGTAGCCGATGGCAAAGAGCTGCGGGGTGTTGAGCACCCGATGGAGATTGCCGCGATTGAGCACGGCGACCCGGGCGGAGGGCGGTTCTGAGAAATCGATGGTTTTTCCGTTAGGCATGGGAAGTATCAGACTAGAGACTGGAGACTGGAGACAGGAGACCGTCTCTTTGGCATGCTCGCACACCGTCTCTGGTCTCTTGTCTCATGTCTCCTGTCTCACAACAGGGGCAGGTAGGTGTTCAACTCGTAGTCGGTGATGGCCTTGCGAAACCGGTCGTACTCAATCCGCTTATTCTCGATGAAGGAGCGGAAGACGTGGTCGCCCAGCGCCCGCCGCAGGAGCTGGCTGCGCTCGGCCAGGTCGATGGCTTCGGGCAGGCTGCCCGGCAGCACCTGGATCTTTCGCGTCCGCTTTTCCTGCTCGCTCAGCTCCAGGATGTTGCCCGCCGTCGGCGGCGGCAGCGGATAGCGCTTCTCGATGCCTTCCAAGCCGGCGGCCAGGATGACGCTGAAGGCCAGGTACGGATTGCAGGCGGGATCCGGCGACCGCAGCTCAATCCGAGTAGCGGAGGCCTTCCCAGGCTGGTACATCGGAACCCGCACCAGGTGCGAGCGGTTGCGCTGGGCCCACGTCGCATGGACCGGCGCCTCGTAGCCGGGCACCAGCCGCTTGTAGGAGTTGACCCATTGGTTCAGGACCAACGTCAACTCCGGGACGTGCCGCAAGAGCCCTGCCAAAAACTGCTTAGCCGTCTTGGACAGATGATGCGCGTCGTTCGCCTCGAAGAACGCATTGCGCTCCCCCCGGAACAACGACATGTTGACATGCATCCCCGAGCCGTTTTTGCCCGCGAGCGGCTTGGGCATGAAACTCGCATAGACGCCGTGCTTCATCGCGATTTCTTTGACGACCAAGCGGTAGGTCATGACGTTGTCGGCCATCGTCAGGGCGTCGGTGTAGCGGAAATCAATCTCGTGCTGGCTGGGGGCGGCTTCATGGTGCGAATATTCGATGCCGATGCCCATCTCCTCCATGGAGAGGATGATGTCCCGCCGCAGATCTGAGGCGGCGTCCAACGGCGTCAGGTCGAAGTAGCCGCCGGCGTCCAGCGGCGTCGGATCCTCCGCGCTTTTAAAGAAGAAGAACTCCAGCTCCGGCCCCACGTAGAACGTCAAGCCCTTCGACGAGGCGCGGGCGAGGTTGCGCTTGAGAACATGGCGGGGATCCCCCTCAAAGGGCTTGCCGCCCGGGAGAACGATGTCGCAGAACAGCCGAGCGACGGCGTTTTCCTTAGGACGCCACGGCAACAGGCAGAAGGTGTTCGGATCCGGCAGGGCCACCATGTCTGACTCTTCGATCCGGGCGAACCCCTCAATGGCTGAGCCGTCAAACCCCAGCCCCTCCTCCAACGCCTCCTCCAACGCGTCGATGGTGATGGCGACGCTCTTCAGGAAGCCCAGGATGTCGGTAAACCACAGCCGGATGAACCGCACATCGTGCTCCTTCGCCAAGCGGAGCACGTAGGCCTTGTCCTTGCGCATCGACGCGGGTTTCGTCGTTTTGGGCATCTATTTAAGAGTTGGGCTCACCATGCAGAAAAACGGGGCGCCATACGCGCCCCGTTTCCAATTATGCCTCAATGCCCTGCTGGGCGCTTGAGCTCACGCGTCGAAGTACAGGTAAAACTCGTACGGGTGCGGCCGCAGCCGGACCTTGTCGATCTCCTGCCGCTTGTACTCCAACCACACCTCGATCACATCCTTCGTGAAGACATCGCCCTTGAGCAAGAAGGCGTGATCTCGCTCGAGCGCATTCAGCGATTCCTCGAGGGAACCCGGCACCTGCTTGGGCGCTTTGCTTGCTTCCATCTCGTAGATGTTCGTATCGACCGGCTGCCCGGGATCGATGCGGTTCTGAATCCCGTCCAACCCGGCCATGAGCATGGCCGCGAAGGTGATGTACGGGTTGCAGGACGGATCGGGCGCGCGGAACTCCACCCGCTTGCTCTTGGGATAGCTCACATACACCGGGATGCGACAGATGGCGGAGCGGTTCCGGGCCGAGTAGGCCAGGTTCACCGGCGCCTCATAGCCTGGCACCAGCCGCTTGTAGGAGTTGGTGGTCGGCGCGGCGAAGGCCAGGATGGCGGCGGCATGCTTGAGCAACCCCCCGATGTACCACTTGCACATCTGGCTGATCAACGCGTAGCCGTTTTTGTCAAAGAAGAGGTTCGAGCCGGCCTTGGCCAGACTCTGATGGGTGTGCATGCCGGAGCCGTTGTCGCCGAACAGGGGCTTGGGCATGAAGGTGGCCACCTTGTTGTGCTTCCGGGCCACGTTCTTGATGACGTACTTGAGCATCAACAGGTTGTCGGCCATCTTGGTCAGCGTCGTGTAGCGCATGTCGATCTCGGCTTGGCCGGCGGTGGCCACCTCGTGGTGGTGCTTCTCAACGGGCACGCCGGCTGCACGCGCCTTGTTCATGATCTCGCTGCGGATGTCCTGGAAGGTGTCGTGCGGCGGCACGGGGAAGTAGCCTTCCTTGTAGCGCGGCTTGTAGCCAAGGTTGGGCTTCTCATCCCGGCCGGTGTTCCAGTCACCTTCCGCCGAGTCCACGTAGTAGTAGCTGGAGTTCTCGGTTGAGTCAAAGCGGATGTCATCGAAGATGAAGAACTCCGGTTCCGGCCCCCAATAGCTGGTATCCGCGATGCCGGTTCTCTTGAGGTAGGCTTCGGCTTTGCGGGCGATGTAGCGGGGGTCTCGGCTGTAAGCTTTCTTGCTGAGGGGGTCGTAGATGTCACAGACGACGCTCAGGGTGGGGATGTCACAGACCGGGTCGAGCACGGCTGTCGAAGGATCCAAAAACAGATTCATGTCGGATTCATGGATCTTTTGGAATCCGCGGATGGAGGAGCCGTCAAACCCGATCCCATCCATCCAGATCCCTTCCTTGGCGCTCTGCGCGAGCTCTTCAACGGGAATCGAAAAGTGCTGCCAGAGCCCAGGAAGGTCGTTGAATTTCAGGTCCACCACTGTAATCTTGTTCTGGCGGATGATCTGCCACACCCGCTTGACCTGCTCATCGCTGACAGTCGGCGGCGTGGAATTGGTACTGCTGAGTGCCGGGCTTACCGTGGCACGCGCCCGGCTGGGGGCCACCCGTGCCCTTGAACGTCGTTGAGAAACACTGACTCTTGGCATGGGAACCCTCCTTGTGCGTGTATGATGAGGTAACGGTTACGTCCAGTCCCGCCCTGTTGGCGGGACGCCTCACAGATGTCCCCGGGAAGGACGAAAAGTTAGTATACCACTGGAATCGTTGTCGTCAATCCCTATTTCTTTCGTGTGGGTATGCCGAGCAACAGGAAGCCAATTCCCACATCCTTCATGACGTATCGCTCACGGGATGAAGACGTTACAGGTCATCGCATCGCCGGCGCTCACGACGCCGGTCGATTGCGGGACCGCCCCATTCGGATGAGCGTCACCACCAACGTGACTACCCCGGCCACGGCGACGGGCACAAGCGGCACCCCCCAATAGCCGACTAACAACAGCGCGGCCATCAGGAAACTACCCAGCCACAGCACAAGGGTTCGACGAGCCGTCGGCTGAGTCGGCATTACGCCTCGCTCCGAGCCGTGTGGGCCATCGCCTGCTCAGAACCCCGCCGGTTGTGCAACGCCTCGAAGTCAGGACGATAGTAGCGCTTGGCATCCAACTGCGTCTGTTCCTTCAAGGCCGTCTCGATGAGGCGCCGCTCCGCGCCGGTTGGCTGGCAGGCGAGCGCCTGCTCCATCTGCTGACGGCCCTTGGCCGTGACGCACAACTGGAAATACAACAGGCCTAACTGGAGGTGGCCCCGAGCGAAGGTGGGATGCACCGACAGGAGGGCTTCGAACTCCGTGAGGGCGTCGTAGACGCGGCTGTCCATCGCTAAACTCATCGCGACCCCCAGCCATGCCTCCCGATCCGCAGGGTCCAGACGGCGGGCCTCCGTGAAATCGGCCAGCGCCTCGGCCGACTGCTTCAGTCGCAACCGAGCGATGGCGCGATCCCGGTAGGCTTCGGCCCGCGCAGGCGCGTGCGCCAGGCACGCCGTGAACAGCTCGATGGCGCGCTCAAACGCGCCGTCTCGCAGGTGGGCGTGGGCTTCCACCAGGAGGCGTTGCGCTTCCTCCCGACTGCTCTTAGAGGGCGTCGGTGCCATGCTCGCCCGTGCGGATCCGGATCGCGTTTTCCACATCGATGACAAAAATCTTGCCATCGCCGATCTTGCCAGTGCCGGCGACTTTTTTGATGGTCTCCAGCACTTTGTTCACGTCCTCGCTCTGCACGACCAGATCGATCCGGACTTTCGGCAGAAATCGGATGACATATTCCCCGCCGCGGTAATGTTCCACTTGGCCCTTCTGCCGGCCGAACCCGCGCACATCCATCACGGTCATGCCCACGATCTGCTGCTTGTCCAGCGCATCTTTCACCGCATCCAGCTTTTCAGGCCGGATAATACACGTGACCAATTTCATGAGTTGCTCCTTTAGCCGTTAATCGAAGAGGCTCTTGCCGGGCTTGGTCGCGGCGATCACCAAAAAGATGAGAATCGAGATGATCCCCATTCCTAACGTCGCCTGCATCGCGCGTCCCCCTTGTTACTGTTTGAGCTGGAAATCGGGGTAGCACAAAGCGCCCATTTCCGGCAGATCCAACCCAGCCAGCTCCGCCTTGGCGCCCACCCGCTGCCCCACCACGACATCGACGAGCCAATTCCCGATAAACGACAAGGCGAAGATCGCACCCACCAGCGTGGCGATCCCGAGGAGCTGGGCGACCAGCTGCCCGGCGTCCCCGTAGAACAAGCCCGTTACCGAGCCGGACACGCCGTTCCAGCTGCCGCCGTAGTTGCTTTTGCCATCGGCGAACAGTCCCACCGACAACACGCCCCACAAACCGTTAAGCCCATGCACCGACATGGCCCCGACGGGATCATCGATCTTGGCCACGCGGTCAAAGAACTCGACGCCCAGACACACGAGAATGCCGGCGATCCATCCGATAATGCACGCGCTGAGGCTGTTCACAAAACCACTAGGCGCAGTAATCGCCACCAGGCCCGCCAATAACCCGTTGCCGGCCATGGACGCATCCGGCTTGCCGTAGCGGATCCACATGTACAGGAGCGCGGCAAAGGAGCCGGTGCAGCCGGCCAGCATCGTGTTGACGGCAATGCTGCCGATGCGCAAGGCGCCGTTCCCGGAGGCGCCGAGCGTGCTGCCTGGGTTGAACCCAAACCACCCAAACGCGAGGATGAAACAGCCTAACAGCACGTACGACAAATCGTGCCCCGGAATCGCATTGGGGGTGCCGTCGCGATTATACTTGCCGATGCGCGGCCCCAACTGCATGGCCACCGCCATCCCGGTGATCCCACCGACCGAGTGGACGACCCCGGAGCCGGCAAAGTCACAGTAGCCATGGCCCAGTCCGAAGTTCACTCCAAGCTGCGAGAGCCATCCGCAGCCCCATGCCCAGTTCCCGAAGAGCGGATAGGTCAGCGCCCCCAAGATGATCGTGGACACGCAGAAGGCGGAATACTTCCATCGTTCGGCGCAGGAGCCGGTGACGATGGTGGTCGTGGTGTCCATAAACACCATCTGGAACAGAAACAGCACCATCACCCCGACGTCATAGGTCGCCCCGCTGAGGAAAAAGCCCTTCGTCCCGAAGAGCGCCCACGGTTTGCCGAACAACGTCACCACGTATTCGCTGTTGAGCGGATAGACGCCCCCCAGGTTCGCAATGGGGGCTGAGCCTCCCATCTGGATCGCAAAGCCGCACACCCAGTATACAAACAACCCCAGGCCGTACACCATGAAGTTCATCATCATGGTGTGGTTGGCATTTTTGGCCCTGATCAACCCCGTTTCCACCAACGCAAACCCGGCCTGCATGAACATGACCAAGAATCCGCAGATCAACGTCCAGACGAAGTTGATCGCGATTTTGTTCTGGCCCGCCTGGTTGGCCAGATCCGCCAGCGTCAAGCCTTGTTTGGCATCAGCCACCGTCACATCATTGATCGTCCCAGTGAGCTGCGCCCCGGGGTCTCCGGTGGTGGCGATGTCCGCCGTCTTCGGGCCTGTCACACTGCGCAGTTCCTCAGTGGTCAACGGCGCCGCGTTGGCGACAGAGCCGCTTGCGCCAAGGCTGAGGATGCTCAACAGCCCGCTAAGCCCCGCGATGGCCAGCAGCATGCGCCCGTACGACCGTGGTGTCCTCCGCATGGTGTCCCCCTGATTCAACATCGTACGCTCACTCATTTCTTCCAAATCGCCCGTGCCAGGTAGTAGCCGTTCAACACTCCAAGGCTGCCGTACAGCGACAGGGCGATGCCCAAACATGCCAGCACCCCCCGCGCCGAGGTGGAGCTCGTAATCAGCAACCCTGATACCGCCAGCAGCCACCCTCCAATGGCACAGAGCACTCCGAGGACTCGCATCAGGACTCCTTCGCTTTCGCGGATTGGAACAACACGCACGCAAGACCGAGCACCACCACCCCACCCACAAGGCTCACAAACCCTCCTCCAACTGCTGCCGTGCCCAGGATGGTGAAGCCCAGCAGGAACAAACAGACTCCCCATCCTGACGTGCTCGTTGTGCCCATGAATCCTCCTTCAATGAGCCCGTGACTTACGTCGCCCACCTAGGCGACGTAAGTCACAGGGGGGAATTGAACTCCGCACTAATTTTTCAGGCCACCGTTTTTGCGCAAACGTTTCGGTCATCCTCAACCCTTCGGCTTCTCGAAGTCCACCCGCCATAAAATTAGTGCGGGGTGACGTTCGGCCCGCGGACTTACGTTCACGTCGTTCCGTAAGTCCGGGCCTCACGTCAAAAGCGGTAAATCAGCTCCGCCGCAATCGTGTCCTGGTAGTCTCGGAACCCTGACCCCGTGTGGGGGAACACCCGATCGCTGGCATTATCGTGGCGATACTCCAGCCGCGCCAGGACATGCTCGCGGAGCGTCCACTGGCTGGTGAAGGTCAACTCGGTCAAATCCAGATCGGCCAGCTTGCCGCCGTCTGGTCCTCCCAACCCCGTCCGCAAGCCCCCCCGATCATCGAACCACTCCCAGCGCCCCGCCAAAGACCACTTCGGCGTCAGGTCGTACTTCGCATAGAGCGCCAGCCCCTGCCAGTTCCCGCTGTCGGGCCCTTTCGCGCCTCCGCCTGTGCCAACCGTGGTGGCGACGCTGCCTTCGTGGCCGTAGTCGTAGTTGGTCATCAGAGTCAGCTTCTCGAGAGGCTGCCACGTCGCAACTAGATCAAGCACCGTCCGGTCGTTGCCGTTGTCCGAGGCTCGCTCCGCACCCGTGATGAGGGTCGTGGACAGCATCACGCTTTTGAGCGGCGTCAGGGTGAGGTTGCCGAGCATGGTCTTGAACGAGTTGTTCTCATCCACCCGGTCCCAGCCGTTGACGAGGCCAAAGCTGGTCGAGCCCCACTCCCCCAGCGGATAGGAAGCCACCACGCCGGTGTGCGTGAAGGGAATGGCGAAGCCAAACAGATACGAGCGCGAGAAGTTCCAGTTGGCCGGGCTTTCGATGACTTCGGATCCCAGGAGAGTAACGAACTTGCCGACTTTGAAGTCCAAGCCAGCGCCCACCGGCGCACGGAGCGCCACGTAGGCTTGTTGGAGGTCAAAGGCGTCCGACGCAATGCCCAACCCGGCAGCGTGAATGACCTCCGCATCATCTCCGAAAAACAGGTCCGTGCGAAACCCGATCGGCTCGCTGTCGGAGACCGGCTTCTCGAAAACCAGTTCCGCGGCCTGGATGGTGAAGCCGTTGGCGTTGACGTCAAAGACGCGTCCCACGTTGGTCCGCGGTACCCCTGCGTCTGGATGGTTGAAGTTAAACACATACGAGGTATCGAGGTACCCGCTCAGTTGAATTCCCTGCAGGCCGCTGGGGAGCTGGAGCGTAGCCGGTGCTTCGCCAGCGGTCGGCGGCATGGCATCCTGCGTCGCCATCTGTGTTTCCAACTGCGCCAGCCGTTTCTTTAAGACTTCGATGTCCGCCTTCAACGCGGCATTGGACGGCTCATCAGAAAAGCCGGCAGTAGGCAGTAGACAGTAGGCAGTAAGAAAACCGACAAAGACCGCTAATGCTGACGAGCCGACGAGCCGACGAGCTAACCTGTTCTTCATGAGCCAGTTGCCTCCTGTGTTCCCCCATCGTTCCACGAGTATTCCCCGATGTTCCACACATCGTGCGAAACTCTACACGTTTCACGTGACAGCCATACGACACCGATGTTAATTCCGTGTAACATACGCGCCTTTAGTTCGTAGTTCGGTGTTCATAGTTCATTGACCGCACACTCCGAACAACGAACTCTGAACAGCGTGCAGCTCTCTACGCTTCTGGGCGCACAAACCGATAGCCTTCTTCTTCAACCTTTTCGATGAAGTGCCGTCCCTCCTGTTCCAACTGGGACTTGAGGTGGCGAATCCGCTCATCCACCATCATGAGGCCGCCTGGATCATGCCGCCCAAACCCTTCCTCCAGCAGCTGGCGCCTGGACACCACCTGCCCGGCCCGCCCCGCCATGTAGGCCAGCAGGGCATACTCGCGGTAGGTCAGCATCAACGGGCGGTTGGCCAGGAGCACCCGGTAGCGCTCCAGGTCAATCGTCAGGTCACCAAACCGCATGGTCAGTGGGGTGGGCATATCCGCCACGGTCATAATGACGCCAAGCATAGCGCCGGGATGTTACGGTTAGATAACGCGCGGATTAAATCGGGGTAACACGATTGGGTTTCAAGTCCCAAGTTTCACGTTTCAAGTTCACCACGCACCTGAAACCTGGAACTTGAAACTGGCTAAAAGCTGCGGAAGATTTCAATGATGGCGTCAAAGGCCTTGAGCCAGGGCGCCTCCTGCGGCGGAAACTGCCCGATGTATTGCGTGAACTCCCCTTCCAGGGCCTTGGGATCCTTGCCGACCGCCTCCAGGAGCCAGCTCAGATCCCCATAGAGCGGCGGAGCCGCTTCAAAACTTTGGTGCCTGACACCATAATTGAGACACCATAGTTGATAAGCGGACGTGGTCGTCGGGACATCGCCTAATCGGTCCCACGAGGAACGCCTCCGGATTTCCCCTCGGCGAAGTCCTTCACCCGTTCGTGAATCAGGAAGTTGCCCCCGTGCTTGACCCGCGGGGAGATTTTCACTCCTGAGACCGCTGTGCGCATGCCGACGGACCGCAACAGCCGCGAGAGGCCATCCGGTTTGAGCTGGCCCCCATACCGAAATCCATATCGTGACACCATCGCATTCAGCCGTGCCACATCTTGATACGGCGCATGTTTCGCCAGATGGACATGGGTAGTGTCGTGCGTATCGCCAAACGTCGATTTGTCGAGGAGCCAGCCGCCAGGCTTGAGCAGCTTCCCGATGTTCGCAATGGTGCCTTCCAGGTCGAACACGTGCTCCAGGACGTCCCACGCGACTACCGCATCGTATCGGCCAGCAGAAGGCCACCCCTCCAAGATGTTGAACATCTGCACCTGAAGGCCCTGGCGCGCGAAGCGCCAGGCGGCGTAGTCAAAGGTGGGACCCGCGATATCGACATAGTCACACGAAATCCCTCTGGCGTGCAAGAACAGCGACACGCCCCCGACGCCGCCGCCGTAGTCCAGCAGTTGCGTGAGACCAAACGTTCGACTCGCCTTAGCGAGCACACGGAACCAGCCCTGCTTATCATGACACGCTTCCCAGTAGCTCAATTCATAGAGGTACACCGGCGTCTGTTGGTAGTACTCCATCACCGTGGTTTCATCGCGAGCCTGGGCCGCTTTGGCTTGTGCCTGTGCATCAACCCCGTCGTGCAGGCACCAAAACTCCTTTGCAATCGCCTGAAGCGGCTTCCCAAGGTAGGCCGTCAAGTCACCAAAGGCTTGCGCAGCAGCCTTTGGCTCAAAGTCCCCCCAGGTGGGGTGCTCGGCTTTCATCCGCGGGTCACAGAAGGCGTTCATGGCGAGATGGGCATGCGTCGGTCGTCCGAGACTCGGAGCGAGTTTCCCCCATCGAACAGGATCTGTCAAACACACAGGAACATCGGACGTGTGTCAGGTGCGTCATGCTCCTGAAGGATCGCTGAGGGTGGTTAACTGGAGCACTCAGAGGAGAGGAATTTATAGCCGACGTGGCGGACGGTCTCGATGTAGACCGACCCGCCGGATTCGATCTTGGAGCGCAGGCGGCGGATGTGGACGTCGACGGTGCGGGTGCCGCCGTAGTAGTCGTAGCCCCAGACCTTATTGAGGAGGACCTCGCGGGTGAAGACCTTGCCCGGCTGGCTCGCCAGAAACTTGAGCAGCTCAAACTCCTTGTAGGTCAGGTCCATCAAGGCGTCGTTGACGTGCACTTCATACCGCTCAAAATTAATCGACAGCCCGCCGACCTTCAGGCCGTTCGTGACCGTGATGTTGTGCAGCTTCCACATCAGGAATTTCAGTCGCTCGACCAACCGCTTGACGCTGACCGGCAGGGTGAGGTAGTCCGCCATCCCCAAGCTGAAATCTATGCGGCCCAGCAGGTCTTCGGGCACCAACAGCACCAGCGGCAGGCTGTTGAGGCTGGGCTCGCGCTTGATGGCGTGGCAGAGTTTCGTCCCGTCGGTCTGGCTGTGCTCCAGATCCACGATGAGCACATCGGTCTTCGGCGGGCTCCAGTCCTCCGCCAGCAGCTCGCGGGACGTGATCATCGTGACGGAATAGCCGTGCTCCAGCAAGCCGGATTTCAGCGGCTTGCGGTTGGCGGCGTTGTCAGTGACGAAGAGTACGCGATACATCGTCAGTGGCGAGTGGTGAGTGTCGAGTGACGAGTAAAAGGAACAAGACGGCGAGCTTGATGATTCTGCAACGAGCGTTTAAGACCACCGAGCATCCGATTGAGTTCTTCGTAGCGCTCGTCGAATTCCCGAAACCGCTCTTCTCTCAACAAGTCCTTTTCGAACGCAAAGAAAAGCAAATACTGCACCTCACTAACTGATCGCTTGGCGATGCTCAGAAACTGAACCAACTCTTTTGAATGGACAGTCGCGCAGCCTTCCGCGATGTTCGTAGGAATCGAGAGGGCCGCTCTTCGCAACTGAGCGGTCAAGTCAAAGAGGTATCTTCGTGGAAAGCCGTCCGCCAGATCGAAGATTTCCTTGGTCAGTTGATGGGCTTTTTGCCACACTTCCAGATCACGAAAACTCTTGATCATTGCACTCGCCACTCGTCACTGGTCACTCGTCACTCATCACTCATCACTAGCTTTGTGCATAGCGATTCGTGATGGGCATGCGGCGGTCCCGGCCGAACGCCTTCGGGGTGATCTTCACGCCGGGCGGGCCCTGCCGCCGCTTGTACTCGCTGTGGTCCACCATCCGGATCACCCGCCTGACCGTCTCCGGCTTGAAGTGGTTCCGCTGGACCATCGCGTGGAACCGCTGGTCGCCCTCCACGTAGGCTTTGAGAATGGGGTCCAGCTCCTCGTAGGGCGGCAGGTTATCGGTGTCCCGCTGATTGGCCGCTAACTCCGCCGTGGGGGGACGTTGCAGCACGCTCTCCGGGATCGGCCCTGCCTGCGCCGTGCCAGTTCCAGCCGCGCGAGGCGCGGCAGGCAGGCGGCCCGGCCCCTGTCTGCGCCGCGAAGGATCGGCCGACTCATGGCGCGCCTGCCTGTCCCGTCCCGTACGGGACGGCAGACAGGGCAGGCAGGCGCGCTGATTGCGAGCGCGCGCCAGCTTCCAGACCAGCGTCTTGGGCACATCCTTGATGACGGCAAATCCGCCGGCCATGTCCCCGTAGAGCGTGCAGTAGCCGGTGGCCATCTCGCTTTTATTCCCGGTGGTCAGCACCAGCCACCCAAACTTGTTGGACAGCGCCATCAGCAGATTCCCCCGAATCCGCGCCTGGAGGTTTTGCTCCGTGACATCGTGGGCCCGGTCCCCGAACAGCCGCTTCAAGGTCTCCAGAGATGCCTGGAAACAGGGCTCGATGGAGATCTCCTCGCAGCGAATCCCAAGCGTCCGGGCCAGCGTCCGGGCGTCATCCTGCGTCTGGGAGGAGGAAAATCTCGACGGCATGACGACCCCAACCACCCGGTCCTGCCCCAGCGCATCCACCGCCAGACACGCGACCAGGCTGGAGTCCACCCCGCCGGAGAGCCCTAGCACCACGGTGTCAAAGCCGTTCTTCCGCACATAGTCGCGCGTGCCGAGCACCAGCGCGTCATAGATTTCCTCGATGGGCTTCAGGACCGCGCGGCGCGTCGGCGCTAGGCGTGGCCCTCGGTACGGCTGCCCGCTGAGCGCAACCACCGTGACGGACCGGTCGGCCCAGCCCGACCGATTCGCCGGCAGGTCCAACTCCGCGAGGACCAGGTCTTCTCGAAACTGCATGCCCCGCGCCACAAGGCGGCCACGGGCATCCAGCACCAGACTGGCGCCGTCAAAGACCAGCTCATCCTGCCCGCCGACCAGATTGCAGTAGGCGATGGCCAGGCGATTCGTCCTGGTGCGCAGGGAAAAGAGCCGTTGGCGCTCCGTCAGCTTACCGGCATGATAGGGACTGGCTGAGAGGTTGACCACCAGCTGGCAACCGGCACGGGCCAGGAGCCGGCACGGAGCCTCCTCCCAAAGATCCTCGCAGATCGTGACCCCGATGCGGACACCATGCGCTTGCACCACCAGGGATCCGGCACCGGGCGCAAAGTAGCGCTTCTCATCAAAGACCCCATAGTTGGGGAGATCCTGCTTGTGGTAGGTCGCCAGATGGCGGCCGCCTGACAGCACCGCCGCCGCATTGAACAATCGGCCTTGACGGTCGCGGTCGATACGGCATTTCT
>Ga0209515_10001852_pt1 | contig 34030 bp, 36 predicted proteins | sample Subgroupgradi54m_FD_187454 | JGI IMG/M metagenome (GOLD analysis project Ga0209515, IMG submission 187454) | Subsurface groundwater microbial communities from S. Glens Falls, New York, USA - GMW60B uncontaminated upgradient, 5.4 m (SPAdes)... ... | reverse complement strand
AACCCCTTGGAATTTCTTGGCGGAAATGCCAGCCCAAGCCCGCGCCAGAGGCGCGGGCGCGGTCAATTCTGATGCAAATCAATTTTGGTGGACTCTAGCATAACATATTGGAACTCCTTTATCCTAGATTGCTCCAAGATGGTGAAGATATTAAACCCTATAGGAAAAGGCTATTCTAGCTCTGGTCTTCTTGTTACGGGATAACTACAGTATCAGATTAGAACTAAAATATTAGGGGGTATACCCACAAGTGTAACTTATGCTTTCAGAAACCAGATTAAGAAAAATAGAGGAAAAAGTAACCGCAACGAAAAGAAATGATTATAAATACGTTTTTGGTTCTTTAGAAGAATACGAACAGGGAAAAATAGAAGGAATAGTAGACCCTGAACACTCTCGTCCCGTTTTAATTTTAAATATATGAGAAAGTGTCATTTTACAAAATCAAATGATGAGGAATGTAATGCCAATGCTATGAGGGATAGTGAGTTTTGTTTTACCCATAACCCAGACAAAGAAGCAGAGAAGATGTCGGCAGTTAGCAGAGGCGGGAGTGCTCCCAGAAAGGCTTACAAGCCCCTTACTGAGGTGAAGCTAGACAATACTAAGGATGTGGTAAATCTCCTTTCTACGACCATTTCAGAGGTTAGAGCAGGCCTAGTCGAGCTTAGAGTAGCTAACTGTATTGGTTATCTGTCAGGACATTTAATTAAGGCTTTTGAAACTTCAAATCTTGAGAGAAGATTAGAAAGATTAGAAGAGATGTTATCACTTCCCTCTAGGTAGCTACGGGGGTGAGAGAATTTATCTTGGCTTGATGATTTCATTAGGAATCTTTATTTCTTGCTGACGTTGCGATTCTATAAAGTAATGATATTGGCTTTTTATAATATTAAGAATAGGTTTTTGCCACCCAAGAGCAACAACAATAGCTAATAGCCATCCTAATGTTTTCCAAAATCCCGTAAGCCCGTTATATTCGTGATGTATCAATTTAGGAATACCGAGCATATCATCAAAGCTCTCTCCTTTAATTGGCATGGGGTGTCCATCTGAACCAGTACCTAAAGCCAAGTATTTTTCCCTGACGCAACTATCAAAAATATCGTTTAAATCATCTAGTTTTTTAAGGTTTATTTTTTGAAGATTAAACTCTTTATACTTGCCAGTAATATATCCTCTATACACAATTCCTGCGTATTCTGGATTACCTTCAATAAAGAACTTTTTTCTAGACCAAACTCTTCTGTCCTGCCTCACATTTTGCTCATCCTTAAAAGTATGCTTCTTCTGTTGTTTGTCGAATTGCTGCAGAAGCCACCATTTTTTATAAATTCTAATCATTCTCCCAATACTACCAGCTTTATCTCTCTACTTATAGGGGGGAAATAATAGATGACAGGGCGACCAATAAATGTTATGATTACTGTAATTAAATAGGTTTAGCCTAAACTCTACAATTACTGTAGAGCATGGCACAAAATCGTTGGACATATTAACCCCGTCATGGGCGTGTCCAACGTTACAAGTCGAAAGGCTTGTATGCCGCAAGGCACCGTGGCGGGCTTTATGTTTCTACTATGTGGTTTCTGATAATAATTTTAATTGGTCTATTTATCTGGCTTGGGGCTATCTTCCCATGGCTTTGGATTATCTTTGCAATTGTAGTTGTTATATGGATAATGGGGTTTATTTCTAGTTAATATGACATCCTTATTTATTTCTAAGAAAAGACTCATGAAAAAAATAGTTGTCGGTACATTCTTTGTCTTATTGATTATCCCCCAGATAACCTCTGCAGCATGGTGGAATCCTTTTACGTGGCTTGCTAGAAATCCAGCTCCAATAGTGCAGGAGGTCACACCCAGCAATAGGACTGAAGTAAAGAAGAATTACACATTTACAAACACTCCAACGCCACCATCAATTAAGAAAAAGATTGAGACTCCTAAGCCAGTAGTTAAAAAAATCACTAAGGAAGCTCCTACTCCTGCCCCTACTGCTACTCCTGTTAAAATACAAAAAAATGAGCAGCAAATATGCGAAGATACTTTTGGTACCAGTGTTGTATATAGCGGTCAGAAGAATGCGAACGGCAGTCCCGTTTGCGATTGTTTAAGTGGCTATAAATGGAATAGTAACCAGACATCTTGTGTAGTTGTGCCTGTCAAAACTGGTTATCAAATCTGTAGTGATGCATTTCCAAATGGGACATGGAATGGAACATACAATAGTGATGGCAAATATAACTGTGTTTGCATAAGCGGTTACCAGTGGAACGATTCACGTAAATCTTGTGAGGTTTATAGTGCTCCAGCTTATGCCCCATATCCAACCATGCCTCAATATACGCCATCCGCCCCCTCAGCCAGTAGCCAATTCTATAACCTCTGCATGGGCGTTGAAGATGACATTCGTCATGAAATTCAAGCTGGTAATGGTTTTGCCAATGAAGCCCAGATACAAGGCTTAGTTCGCAACAGAAAGCAAAAGCTGGGTTGCTATAATGGCACTATACCAACTGCTATTTGCAACGATTACACACCAACATATAGCACTGATAGACAGGGTAGTTGCTCTTACCATGGAGGCGTAATGTTCTTCTATTAACTCTAAATAAATTTAATTAAAAATATATGAATAAATACATAACAAGAGCCAAGATTGGAGTTCTAATAATATGTGTTTTCTCTCTTTACATTTTCCTTTTCGCCGATTACTTTAACGTATATGATGAGACAAGTGGTTGGTATGCTCTTTGTGCTACGGTTTTAACCCTATATTTATATGGACAAAGAAAAACTTAAATGGATAATCTATGCCCTAATAGTTTTTATTTTCTTGTTCAATTTTAAATACAGCAAAGTAGTTGAAGAAAGAAATAATCTAAAAGACGAATTGTCTAGCTATCAAGACGCATTAGACCAAGCAAATAGCAACATAGAAGATGCCAACTCATTAATTGAAGACGCTCAAAGCAATGCTTGGTCATCCTATGATGAGATGGGCAAAGCCCTAGATAATTTAACCACAGTAGATACTGTCCAAGCCCCCTAATGACTTGGCTGAAACAAAACTAACTTAAGATTATGTTTATACTCTTGTTTATAGTTCTAGTAGCAGTTATCGCTTGGTACTCTAATTAATTACTCGCGTAGTTTTCGTTGACCCTCTTGTATTCCTTCTCCGTTGGATAACGGGGGGCTTGCATGAATTATACATATGTGTATAATTAGAATATGAGTCCTAAAGCAGACCATCAAGAAAAAGCATACGAGCTTCTTCGTCGGAGTGATTTTGACTTACCATTTACTTTTGCCGATTGGCAAATGAATGAAAAACATATGTTACTTAGAGATAGCTTACGAGAACGAAAATACACAACAAAAGATACGGGTATCCCCTATAGGGTCATCAGCCACTGGGAGCTCAATAAACTCATGCCAGAAGGGGTCAAAATTGACGATAGACAGAAAGATTCTAGCTGGCGTACATTCTCATTGACAGAGATGGCTTGGTTAAAGATTATTGCTCACCTTCGGAACTTCGGATATTCTCTAAAAAAGATTGGGGCAGTTAAGGCCCGTATCATTCACTGGAACAAGGTTGGTAAATACTATCCGAACTTTGAATACTCTCTGGCTCAAGCCCTGTTCAGCTCTAAAGATACTTACTTACGCATTACTGCTGATGGAACTGCCGACCTTCTATCTGCAGAACAGATTGAGATGGAGAAGATACTTTGGGGAAGTAAAGATATGCTACTGATTTCCACCAAGTCTATCCTTTCCGAACTTGGTTTAGATTTCCCAGAGATTAAGAGTCGCTTAGAATTGTCGGGGGAAGAGTTTGATTTATTTGATAAGATACGCCATAGCGGAAGCAACGAGGTTAAGACTAAAACGAAAGATGGAAGAATAGAAGAAATTGAGACCACTAAGACTAGCGTCAAGCCTCTCTTAGATAAAGATATTCGGGCAGAGGCGGAACAGGATGAGATGTACGGACGAGTAATTACACAATATGAGAAAGGCAAACAAAGTTCAGTGCAGATTGTTAAAAGAAAGCGTTTTGATAAGTAAATAAGCTATCGGGAAAAACCGAGGCTATTACAAATCAGATATGTGTTATCAGCAAAAACTGAAACAGTATCGCAACCATGAAAAAACGTGGTTACAAATACAAAGCCCGAGAAACATCAAGGGCAAAATGTTAGTAAGTTCTGTTCTGAAGATGATACCCTCAAGTATCTCGCTAAAGTTCTAGTGGAAGCTTATCTAAAGCAAAAAAGATATGAAATTAAAAAGTGAACAAGATATTAGCAAGAGAGCCGTAATATACACTAGAGTATCTACCTCAGAACAAGCAGAGGAAGGTAATAGTTTAGTTACTCAAGAAAGAATTTGCAAGGAATATGCGAACAAAAATGGTTACTCTATACCCGACAACGGAGTGTTCGTAGAAAGGGGTGAAAGTGCTAAAACGGCCAACAGAACTAAACTCAAAGAACTTCTCGAATATTGTTCTCAGAAACGTAATGGAATCTCTGCGGTCATTGTCTACAAGTTTGATAGATTCGCTCGTAATACCGACGACCATAGTCAATTACGTGTTCTGTTGAAAAGCAAAGGTGTAATAGTTAAGTCCACATCAGAGGATACTGAAGATACTCCTGTGGGTAGATTCTTAGAGAATACGATGGCGAATATAGCCCAGCTTGATAACGATATTCGTGCCGAGAGATGTTCAAATGGGATGAAGGAAGCGATAAGGGAAGGTCGTTATGTTTGGGGAGCTCCTGTGGGCTACTCGAACGGTGCTACGCTCAATGGTAAGCCAACAATTGCCCCAAATAAAAATGCCAGTCTTGTAAAAGAAGCTTTCGAAATTGTTGCCACTGGTCTATATGCCACAGATGAAGCGTGGAGAATGATGGTACAAAAGGGACTCACAACATCAAGAGCAGACAAACCAATCTCAAGACAATACTTTCGGGATATGTTGGTAAATTGTCTATATATGGGTTTAATAGATAAGTTCGGAGAGCAACATGAAGGTAAATTCGAAGCTATTATCGGTCTGGAATTATTTGGACAAGTACAAAGAATACTAAAAAATAAAGGGCACAAGGTTGGTTCTTACAAAACAGATAATCCAGATTTCCCCTTACGTCGTTTCGTTATTAGCCCCGATGGAATAAAACTTACAGGGAGCTTCTCTAAGGGTAAGTATCCTTATTATCGTTTTGGTCAGAGGGGTGGTAACTACGAACGAAATGGCGTTGAAGAGAAGTTCACTACAATGATGGACTCTTACGGGTTCAGCGACCAGCAAATCAAGAAATTAAAACATTTTGTAAATGAGCAATTCCATGAAGCTACTGCAGGAGAGGAGAGAGCTAAGACTGGGCTTATAAGACGAATTGAAGAACTAGAAACTGAACAAACTTTGTTGGTCCAGAAAAATCTCAAAGGCACGATAAATGATAGCGTATTGAAGCAACAACTCACTAGGGTTGAGAACGAGCTAGTTGATGTCAGAATCAAACTTATTGCCCTAAACGATAGCGATGTGTCTCCCAAAGAAGCCGTAGAGTTTGCAGAGGGCTATTTAAGAGCACCTAGCTCTGTATGGAGAAAGGCTGATATATCAGTACAAAAACAGCTTCAATGGTTCCAATTTCCCTCTGGGGTAGTGTTTGATGGGAAGATTTTTGGAACTCCAGAAATATGTAGTGTTTTCAAGATAAAAGAGCTACTTTCAACTCCAATGTCTGCTAATGTGGACCCAAGCGGATTCGAACCGCTGACCCCCTCATTGCAAATGAGGTGCTCTACCAGCTGAGCTATGGGCCCATGCATTAATGTTGTTTACTAAATATTAATTTATGTTATATTTTAGCATAGATTTTTAACATTTTAAAGGGCGGTAAAAATGATCACCATCACTCCATTAGCTGCACAGAAGCTTAGGGAACTGATGATTGAAGATGATAAAAATCCAGAAAAAGATTATCTTCGGGTATTTGTTCAGGGTGGAGGATGTTCTGGATTTCAGTACGGCCTAATGCTAGAGGACAACAAAACCGATGCAGATCAAGTTTTTGAATCCAGCGGTGTTAAAATCGTTGTGGATCCTATAAGCATAAAATATCTTGAAGGAGCTGAGATTGAGTTTGTTGAAAATCCCACTGGCGGAGGATTTTCAATTAAAAATCCGGGGGCCAAATCAACTTGCGGTTGTGGCCAGTCGTTTAATACAGAGTAACCAAAGTGTTAACCCCAAGAGCGGCTGAGTATGCTAAAAAACTACTCGAAAAAGAAGGTATCAAATGTCCTCCTGGAGGCATTCGCTTCAAGGTTAAAGCCGGCGGTTGTTCAGGATTAGAATGTAATCATGAGCTAGTCCGTACAGATGACCGCCATGACGTGGTGATAATATCTCATGGAGTCCGCGTCATTATTGATCCCAAAAGCATGGCTGCACTAAAAGACATAGAGCTAGACCATACAGAAAATCTCACCGACAAGCCCTTTGTTATCACTAACAAAGATTTGAATACCTGCGGTTGTGGCACATCATTCCAGCCCAAAGAAAATAAACCAAAAACCTAAAATCCCCTCAGCCAGTTGGCTGACGGGGATTTTATATTTCGGTGGGTGCGGTAGGAATCGGACCTACGGCCTCGTTCTTATCAGGAACGCGTTCTACCACTGAACTACGCACCCCAAAACAATGTATAGATTTTACCAAACAAAAAGAGGTTTTTCAACCCCTTAGGCCTCAAAATTAAATTAGGAGGCCAGCAACTTCTCCGCGATTTCATTACACAAGTCCTCTTTATTTTCTGGGGTAAACTTGATGAGCCTTCTTATCATAGCGAGCCGTGTTCTCTGGTTATCTCCATCAGAACACATAATCAGAAGCTCCTTAATCAACCTATCCACCGTGAATAAGCTGTCACTGAATACTAACCTAGTCATGCGGTCATTTAGATCATTTCTATTTTTTTGAGCAACTCTCAAGACGCTATCCAGCTTGTATATTTCGATCAAACAATCTGCCAAGGCCACGAGAACTATCTGATGCTTTGTGAGCTCTTTGCCATTATCAAGTATGGGCAGGAACTTATCATTAACACAGTCACAGACTATCAGAAAAGACTTTTTTGTCCCGTTTAAATAACCGAACAATCTATCCATCATGTCTTCGGATTCTGACTGCAACGAAGGTGCCATTGTCTCTTCAACTATTTTTTTTCCTAGCGCACCAATTTGCATCATAACTGATGACTTTTTCAAAAGCATACCCACTAAAAGCATCCGATTGATCTCGTTGGTCCCTTCAAAAATTCTATTTATCCTAGAATCCCTGTAATGCCTTTCCGGATTACCTTCACAAAATCCAGAACCACCATGTATCTGAACATTCTCATCAACCACTTCATCTAGGGCCTCACTACAAAATATCTTAGTTAAAGAACACTCAACAACAAACTCTTCGATAGCATCAAGGACTGCCTTAGAATCTTTAGTATCTACTCGGCCTATTGCTTCTTCGAGGTGGCCGGCCAAACGATAAACCATTGACTCCATGGCATAATTTTTCACTGCCATCTGAGCAAGCTTTTGACGGATAACTCCAAAATTACAAATAGGTTGCCCAAACTGTTTTCGATCTTTTGAGTATTTTAATGCCTCATCTAGACACATTCTGCCAGCACCCAAACAAGCGGCACCAAGTTTAAACCTGCCAAGATTAAGGATATTAACAGCGATCTTGAATCCTCTACCGCGCTCGCCTAACAGGTTTTCAACCGGCACAATTGCATCCTGAAATACTAAATCAGAAGTTGAAGAACCTTGAATACCAAGCTTGTGCTCTTCTTTACCGACTGTAACACCGGAGAATCCCCGCTCGACGATAAAGGCTGTGATCTTGTCTTCGCCATCGATTTTGGCGAAAACAGTATAAACATCGGCGAATCCACCGTTAGTCACAAACTTTTTTTCTCCATTAAAAATATAGTGGCTGCCATCCGAAGATAGCATGGCTCTTGTTTTAACATTATTCGCATCGGAGCCAGCCCCAACTTCAGTCAAAGAATAAGCCGCAACCCACTCTCCTGAAGTCAATTTTGAAAGATATTTTCTCTTTTGCTCTTCTGTTCCAAAGAATCTGATCGGCAAAGTACCAATACCGGTATGAGCCAAAAAGGTACAAGCAAATGAACCCTGCTTAGCAACCCCTTCAGCTATAACCGCTCCTGAAACCTTATCAAGCCCTTGACCTCCATATTCTTCAGGAACCTCAGCACCTAAGACACCTAGCTTCCCCAACTCCAGCAAAAGCTTCCTAGTAAAATCCCAATCCTTGCCCTCTATTCTCCGTACGGCTTCATCGGTAATGACATTATCAGTCATAAATTCATTGAGCATTTTCCTTATCATAACCTGCTCTTCCGTAAGGTCAGCTATAGTAAAGATCTCGGCCAGCACATCACCGGGAATTATGAAGCTACCACCTCGAACTACTTCTTTGATTTCAGACATTCTATGTCCCCTTTTTAATGTACAGATTTAGCCTATATTTAACATGATGTGGATAGACTTGTAAATACTTGTCAAAATTTAAAGAGTGTGGTAATATTTAACAACTGGGCGGAAATGGTCTAAAACTCTACAAACATGACTGATGGCCTTGATCAAGTAAACAAATTGCTGAAAAAGAAATTCAGCACTAAAAAGCTCGTTTTCGGGCAGGGTTTTGATGGAGCAAAAGTAGTCTTCGTAACCGACCCACCAACAAGCAAAGAAGAGCAGGAAAATAAGCCGATAACAGGTAATTCCGAAAAACTATTAAACAAACTTCTAAAAACAGCTGGCATTGATAAAAGAAAGATTTATATAACAAATATCGTAAAATATATGGTCCCCGGACGAATTCACACGATGAAAGAAATCAAGGCATCAGTCCCGTTTCTTAAGGAAGAAATTAAAACTATTCAGCCACGAGTAGTTGTAACATTAGGTATTACCGCCCTAAACGGCATAGGATTAAGACAGCCATTGAGTAATGTTCGAGGCAAGACATTCAACTTCGGAAGCTACGATTTGCTACCCACTCATCATCCAGAAAATATACTTAAGAATCCTAACCTAGAAACAGAACTTACGGCAGACTTTCTAAAGCTAAAAGAGCTACTCAAGAACATAAAAGAACGACCGATAGAAGCTTAAACAAAATCCCCGCAGTGCGGGGATTTTGTTTAATTATTTCTTCCTCTTAAAAACTCTTTTGACTGCTTCCTTTACATCGGCTACGCTCATCCCTAACTTTCCTATCAACTCGTACGGATCGCCTGATTCACCAAAGCGGTTTTTGACTCCGATATACTCTTGTGGAACTGGGTGGTTGCGAGACAGACACTCGGCAACCGCTGAACCTAATCCCCCATTTATTTGATGTTCTTCAACCGAGACAACGGCGCCACATTTTTTAGCCGCTTCGATTATTGTTTTTTCATCTAACGGTTTAACGGTGTGCGAATTAATGACCATGCAATCAATCTGTTCCTGCGCTAACTCTTCAGCTGCAGTCAAAGCATTATACAAAAGTATGCCACAGCCGATTATGACGACATCGGTGCCATCTCTAAGAATTTCAGCTCTCCCAATCTCGAAAGGAGTTTGAGGCGTAGTAAAAACCCATGACTTTTCTCTACCGAGCCGGATGTAAGATGGTTCGTTGTTAAAAGCTATTGCCATCGTGGCTTTTTGAGCTTCAACTGCATCACAAGGAACAACCACCACCATGTTCGGCTGAACCCGCATAAGAGCAACATCCTCTATCTGCTGATGGGTGGCACCGTCAGGTCCAACGGAAACACCAGCATGACAGCCCACAACCTTAACCGGTACACGATTCAGGGATATGGTTGTTCTAATCTGCTCATTGTTTCTCCCAGGACTAAAAGCGGCATAAGAAGCAATAAAAGGAATCTTGCCATAGTTAGCCATGCCCGAAGCAACCGTTGCCATATTCTGTTCAGCTACCCCCATCTGAATAAATCTCTCAGGGAATTTCTGTTGAAACCAATGAACCCTAGTCGACTCGCTTAAGTCGGCGCAAAGAGCCACTACCCGCTGATCCTTCTCTCCAGCTTCAACTAGACCCTTCCCGAAACCATCTCGAGTCGGCACCATTTGGATATTTTTTGAATCCAATAAATTATCGACTAATTTTGCATCAGGATTTAACATAAGTTTACTAATTTTTGGCCACTAGATAGATACCTAGCGACCAATGATCAGCCCGCAACGCAGCAAGTTGCGACTATTTGCACATACCGCAATCCCCGCAAGAACAACCCTGATCATGGCTACATGTGTTACTTGAGCCCATCCCGCAACATCCACAATATTTAGAAACAAAAACTAAAACTCCAAGGACAATAACATCCATAAAGAAATGACTACTATCCATCCAAAAAAATGTCTGCTTGAATGCCGATGCCCACCAAAAACCTAAGGCTGAAAGCCAAGCCAAAGTAACAAGAACTTTAACAAAGCCGTGGTGAAAACATTTACAATTTCCTTTCATTACCAATCATGCCTCCTGTCTATTGTTTTTAATAAATTACTTTTCATCAAATCTCTCTAATCTTTTTAAGATACCCTGGTGACCAGATTCTTCTAGCATCTTATAAAAGTATTTTTCATCAAAAAACCTTAATATATCAAATCGACTTACCACGCCTAATAGTTTTTTATTGGCATCGATGACTGGAATAGGATTTACTCTATGATGCTGAATAAATTCCTTGGCCAGATCCTCTACTCTTACATCGGGGCCGACAACTAGAGGATCCTCATTCATCATATCCCGAATTTTAACAGTTCTCACTTTATCGAATTGTTCTTTAAAGGTTTTCTCATCGGCTTTTTTATTATAAACATCTTCCAGTATATTAAGCAGTGTCGGTAAATGAGTGGCATAGCTTTGGCTGACCATATCATAAGCCGTCACTATTCCTAATAACTTGCCATCTTCATTGACGACCGGAAAGCCATCAAAATTATGCTCCTCAAAAAGCTTAGTCGCCCTTTCTAAACCATCGTCTGGGTTAAGAGCAACAATCTTACTTGTCATTATATCTTGTACTTTCATAATATAGTTTTTATTCGTGTTCCGATTTAATTTTCCCGTCCAATGTTCTTAATTTAGCCAGCATCTCTTTACCTTGAGTTGCCTTATCTTTAAACACATCCGTTGGACCTCCGCCTGGCGGATTGCCATGCCAGCGATAATCAAACTCAATTTCTGGAATCCCCTTACCGGGTATTGTATGAGCAATAATTACTGTCGGTTTTTCAAAAATTGTCTTGGCTTCTTCAACGGCATCAACAAATCTTTCTATATTGTGCCCATCGACTTCAATAACATGCCAGTTGAAGGCCTCATATTTTGCTCGCAAGGATTCTAGGGGCATAATATCCTCGGTCATGCCATCTATCTGGATATTATTCCTGTCTATTATACCCGTTAAATTACTTAGCTTGTATTTGCCGGCAAACATTACCGCCTCCCATGTATTTCCGGCATCATGCTCTCCATCTGACATTATACAATAAATATGGTTTTTCTTCCCATCCATCCTGTGTGCATAAGCGATCCCGCAGGCCTGGCCAAGGCCTGATCCTAAAGGACCCGATGTAGTCTCAACTCCGGGTAATCTTTCTCTCTCCGGATGACCCTGTAAACGCGTGCCAAATTTACGAAGTGTTTTTAGCTCTTCGATTGGAAAATATCCGGCCTGAGCCATTGAAACATATCTTATTGGTGTAATGTGACCGTTAGAAAGTATGAGCCAATCTCGCTCTTCCCACTTTGGGTTCTTGGGGTCGTGATTCAAAACATGAAAATATAAAGCAGTAAAAATATCAGCCATCCCCAGCGGTCCCCCAGTATGTCCCGATCCTGCAGCCATCAATTCCTCAATCAAAAGCTCCCTCGCCTTGTTAGCGATCACTTCAAGCTCTTCTACTTTATTGTCGTGAATGTAGTGAGACATTGATTAGATTATATCATGGATCCATCCTATGATAATCATATTATGAGTTATTGCTTACTTGCTTCGGCCCTACTTAATACTCCAAAATAACCTGTGGCTTTTATTCCATTTGAGGTTTGGAATAACTTCACGGCCCTAAGAGTTAGACTGCCAAAGAACCCTGTGTTCTTGCCTGCCTGTAAATATCCTTTGGAAATCAGATAGTTTTGAAGATTTGTAACGGCAGAGCTGTTTTGACCATAGTAGAGATTCTTATCAAACGTAACTGTTACGAGTGGCGTGAAGGACACTATAGCTGGGGTTTTAGTAGGTACTTCCCGTGAAACACCTCCTAAGATATTAGCTCCGAGATCAATATTATTAGGTGTTGGGGCTTGAGAAAGGAGGCCTTGAACCTCTGCCACCGAAAGAGTTTTGTTGAAAATATGGAAATCGTCTAATTGGCCAATAAAGGGAGACCATCCTGGACCAGCAGGCCATGCCGCACTACCAGCAGGCCAAACTGCATTATATCCAACGCCGATTTGATTCTTGGTCATCGTTAAGTGATTAAGGTTGCCACTTAATGTACCGACGAGGACGCCATCAAGATAGAGACTCTGTAGATTGGTAGTGGCTGCTAAGGCAACATGATGCCATTGATTGTTGTTCACTACCATAGAGGAAGTGATGGGTGAAACGGCTCCATTCCAAAGCTGACTTCGAAGCTTACCATCTGTGCCTATATATATGACAGGGACATAGGAGGTAGGATGTGTAGGATAAGTAGTAATCTGATAACCGAGGATTACTCCAGTTCCAGAAGTTTTAAACCAAGTTGAAATAGTAGGATTAGGATTGTTTTTAATCAGATGATCTGGAATTGAAATGTAGTTGCCATTAAGACTTAGTGCACCGTTTACTTTTCCGGAAACCCAGCTTGGAGTACCGCTGACAGTACCATTGTTAGTTGAGATTGAATCAAAAGCAGTAGATCCTGAAGATTCATCAAATTTGTAGTAGGCCTGGGGAACCGTAGAAGCTGGCGTTGGGATAGGTGTTGGCGGAATTGGGGTTGGTGTAGGAGTTGGTGTGGGTGTAACGGGTGTTGGTGTAGGAGTTGGTGTGGGTGTTGGAGACATATTAACTCCCCTTACAGTATAGACATGAATCAGCGGTGCCGTGCCGTCGCCGTGGTCCTGGCCAACAAAAATGCGGCCAGTTGTCGGGTCATATGCCGCGCCAGTAATAGCGTGGTTGACGTATGGCCAGTTGAGATCCCAATAGGTATAGGGAACGACCTCCCACGGCTGTTTCGTACCGTTCTTTACCGCGACAAGATCGTTTGCGTCATAGGCGAGGACGCGAAACACGCGCGGATAACTATGTGGTCCGACGTCCCCATTCTCCGGGTCGTAGCAGAGTGCTCGCCCGTTAGGTTGCAGTGTGTTGTGTAACGCCGGATCATTTGTGAGGTCGCCATAACAGTACGCACCCGTCCCATGCGTGCCAAAAAATAAGATGGTCCGCGTACCATCGGGGAAAACAAATCCCGGATACCCGCCTGACCCGTTGAAGTAGGGACTGACGCCACCAGCGTAGGGACTCGGTGCGACCTGATTACCATACGTCCCCAGCGTCGGGTGATCAATGGGATAGTAGACGCGCGGTAATACGGGAATCGGATTCGTCTTGCCAATATCCAGCGGATCGATACACCAGGCAGACGGCCCGAGCGAGGACCGGGAGATGATCGGGATCCCGTTCTGCCCATTTAGAACCGCACACCCGAGCATGTCACGCCACGCGAGCGGAATCCTGGCAAATGGCCCAGCGATCATGCCTGCACGCCGCAAGATCCCTATCGAGGTCGCAAAAGGGCCGACCACCTCTCCAGTCATCATATCTCGGACGAAGTGCGATAGCGTGGTAGACCCGCCTGCGTCGTAGTAGCGGTACGCGGTAACCGCCATCTTCGCGTGCCCATCCGCCCCGACAAATGGCCACAGACCAGCGGGTTGTGAATATGTCCCGGTATCCCCATCAAGGGTGCCGCGCCTCCCATTGAGGGCATCGAAGAGAGGCGTGAGGACTGGAGCCTGTGCCAAATTCGCCACCGAACTCCACTCACTATTACGTGGACGAATGTCGGGAATGCCGACCTCACCGACGAACTGATCCTGCACATGCCCGATCGCCCACAAACTGTGATGTACCTCGTCGAAGACCAAACCGGCGCCACCATAGTTAAAAATCCCGGCCCGAAATGCACCTTGATAAACTAAATCAGATGCTCGAATCAAGGGTAGGTTGTTTGGAGGAAGTACCGGAGTCGGAGTTGGAATAGGTGTAGAAGTGGGTGTAGGAGTTGGAGTTGGAGTTGGAGTTGGGGTTGGGGTTGGGGTAGAGGTTGGGGTGGATAGTTTAAAACTAACCGGGTTCGAGGTTAAGGAAGCGTTGTTGTTTGCCGGATCAGTTAAATCAATACCATAGAGATAAGCTGTGTGTGCTCTGTCATCTCTAAGGTTGTTGGGGATAGTAAAGAGTATTCTATGATTTCCCGTTACTCCAAAAGCCCGACTAACATCTGGGCTGAGTTGGTTAGCCACAACTGTAGCCAGGTAAGTGCCTCCATGGCCTGCAGGGCCATCTATGTAGATGTGGACATCGAGTGAGACAGAGGTGTTATCAGGGTCATAGGTCCAACCAAAGAGTACGCCATTGCTTACTCCATCAGCATAACCGACTGGAGATGTATTGGGGCCAGGAGTAGGTGTCGGTATCAGTGTAGGTGTAGGCGCAATGGGTGTTGGGGTAGGAGTAGTAGTCACTACACCGGCTCGAATGGTTAAAATTTTAGGAGAGGCTACGATTTGTGGGTTAGCTCCACCATTGGTATCTATGGCATAAATATAATAGGTATGAGGTTTACCATCCTGGAGAGAGGCGGGAATTATATATTCAAATCGGTGGTTACCACTAATTTTTTTTACTAGATTTACATCAGGACTAGGAATATTAGCCGTGATCGAGGAAACAAAATTAGTAAACGGCGCCACGGCTGGACCATCTACATACAAATGCAGTGAGTTAGACAAAGATGGGGAATCAGGATCATAGGACCAGCCATAGAGAACCGCCCCATCTGACCTGAGACCATCAAAGTACCCTAGAGGTGGAATATTAGCCGTAGCTGCATATGCCAGGGTTTGATTAAAGCCGTAATCAACACTAAAAATCTGGATTACCAATAGACTGGTAATAAGAAAAATGACGACAATAAAAAACACTCGACGATAAAAGAGAGATGATTCAAGTTTTTTCATAAAATTATAAAAACATCATCGCTATTAGAGAAATCGAGCCGGACACCAATCCTCCCAACGCTGCCGTCATGTAACCATTCAAATGTTTCATCTCATCTGTTTCATCAATAACATTTCTCTGTATCTTCGTGCTTAATATTCCGGCTATAAAAAATAACTGCATAAAAAACAACGAAAACGATGCTACTAATGTAAAGGTGATTATCGGCCGAAATATTATCAAGACTATATTAAGCGGCATCATCTGGTATCTCGGGATTAACCATACTCCTATCGATCACTATCTCCTGTTGATCGTCAGCTGAACCCTGATTTGACATCAATCTTAAATATTCTTCCACAACTACCTTTATCGTATCTAGGGGTATCTCTGTCCCAGCTTTTTCAAGCCCCCTCTTAATGTCCCTGATGGCTTTAGCCCGATTAAACTCTTCTTGAAGCTCAGTCCTATTCGGTTTTTCTATGGTCTCATGCATATTGATTTGAAATCATAATGTTTCAGCAACTTTTATAACATGTGCAACCAGCGTATTAGTATATCCAAACTCATTATCATACCAGGAGAATACCGCGCAAAGATCACCATCAACAACTTTTGTTAAGTTTAAATCAATAATCGCCGCATAGGGATCTCCAACAATATCGGATGAGACTAGTTGATCAGTTGTCGTTCTCAATATTCCCTGCCAACGCTCTTCTTTCTCGGCTTCTTTAAATATATTATTTATTTCTTCAACTGTCGTCGGTTTTTCAGACAAAAAAGTAACGGCCGAAATAGAACCAGTGAGAGTTGGCACACGCATAGCCATACCATCAAACTTATCTTTAAGTATTGATATTACCCGCGCCTCGGCAATGGCTGCACCTGTAGTTGAGGGCACAATATTTACTGCTGCGGCCCGGCCACGCCGCCAATCATTCCCTTTAGCTGGTCCATCTACCAATGATTGTGTCGCCGTATAACCATGGATGGTATTTAAGAAAGCTTTTTTAACCCCTAGGTTCTCGGTGAGTATTTGCATCACACAGGTGATTGAGTTGGTCGTACATGAACCATTAGAAGAAACCGTACAACTCTTGAGCTCATCATCGTTCACCCCCATAATTACTGTCTGCCCAGCTAGCCCGTCATCGTCCTTGGCGGGAGCAGTAATAACTACCCGCTTAGCTCCGGCCTTCTTATGAACTCCTGCTTTTTCATAACTATCAAAAACACCCGTTGCTTCGATGACTATATCAACCCCCAACGCTCCCCATGGCAACATTGCGGGATCTTTCTCCTGGATCAATAGTGTCTCATGGCCATTGGCTTTCAAATATTTCTTGCCGCTATCTTCCCTAATAGAAACCTCTTTACCATATCGGCCATAAGCCGAATCATACTGAAGAAGATAGGCCAAATTATCTACATCACCCAAATCATTTATTGCCACCACTTCAAACTCTGGCCTCGTTATAGCCAACTTAAAAAACGACCGTCCAATCCGTCCAAATCCATTAATTACAACGCGAGCTTTTTTCATACCTTTTCATTTTATAGTAATTTAGCCACCGGGGCAAAGGACTTTCTGTGTATTTCGCATGGGCCCATAGAAGTGAGTCTAGCCTGATGATACTTAGTGCCATAACCCTTATGCTTTTCAAAACCATAACCGGGATACTTTTTAGCATATCTGGTCATCATTTTATCCCGAAATACTTTGGCAATAATTGATGCACAAGCAATAGCAAAAACTTTCCGATCTCCTTTTACAATAGCCATCTGCTCAATATTAAGACCTTTTATTTTTGCTCCTCCATCAACCAAAACAATCATCTTATTAGCTGGAGGGGTGACCCGACTGGGGACCCCATGGACACGGAAATTTATTGAGTATCCATGGGGTGAGGAGGGGCAGGACCCCGACAGTTTACTCACTGCTCGCTTCATGGCCTGTCGCGCCGCATTATATATATTTAATTTATCTATTGTTTTTGGATGAGCCAGAGTCAGAGTATAAACCAAATCCTTTTCTTTAATAAGTTCCGCGACATAAAAATTCCGCTGTTTAGCCAGTAATAATTTAGATTCTCTCAACCATCGAAGTTTTTTATGACTCTTTTCATAAAAAGAATCCGCGAGGCGGACCGCACAAACCACCACTGGCCCGGCCAGACATCCCATCCCCACTTCATCTACGCCAATGACATACCGGTAACCGGATTTAAATAATTTTTTTTCTAATGTTTTAGTAGGAAGTTTCATTTTACTATTTGATAAACAGCGATCCCAGTCGCCACACTAACATTCAAACTCTCCTTCTTTCCGTACATGGGTATGGAAATTTTTTTATCACAATATTTTAAAATCCTGGGACTAATTCCTTTAACCTCATTACCCACTACAAGGGCAAGAGGAAATTGAGACTTAAACTTAAAAATATTCTGACTATCCTTTGTCTGTTCCAATGCTACTATATTTACGCCCATCTTTTTCAAATCTGTAATTACCTGCCAAGTATTTCGTCTATACTCCCAGGGAACATAATTCTCCGCTCCGAGGGCTGTCTTGGAAATTTTTTCATGAGGAGGGGTTGGACTAGTTCCGCAAAGATATATTTTTTTAACGCCAACTGCATCAGCCGTACGAAAAATAGAGCCGACATTCTCTCGACTTCGGATATTATCTAGTATTAAAAACATTTTGCCTTTTTTCATATTGATAAATCTACTCTATTTTTGGAAATTTAAAAGGGCCACCCCTGGGTGGCCCTTTGCCTTCGATGGCGTCGTGATTATGGAACGCTGATTGTAGCAGTGGCCTTGGCCAGCCGATTGCCAGACCCGTAGGCTTCGACGGTCATCGTCCCCGTCGTCCGCCGAAGCACCGTGAGGTTCACGATGTTGATCCCCCACATTTGGATCCGGAACGCATCGACCGGTTCAACTCGAACCACCAGATCATACCAATCGAAGCTTCCTTCTATCTGGATACTGGCCTCCCGACCAACGCTCATTACAATTGGGTTGGGTCGAACATCGACCCAGAACGACTGGGTACCCGGAGGTACCGAAGGACCAGGCATCGGAACAACGACAGACGACTGTGACGACGGAGAAGTGGGACTGCCACTGCAACCAGTCATCGCCAGACACATCCCGACCAGTAAAAGAACCTGCGCCACACCGATAACGACCCTCCGAACACAAACCAAAATAGTCATTTCAAGCTCCCCTTCAAAGTTATCGTATCTTTTAATTATACGCCTGAAATGCCATTTTGTCAATATTCTGTTGTTTTAGGAATTTTGGTAATATACGGAGATATGAACAAACATTACAAATATCTAGTCTGGGCGGGAACAGTAGTTTTAGTTGTGTTGGCACTCTTTTTGATGGTAAGTATTGACCATCTTTCAAACACAGCAACAAATACTAATACCGTTTCTTTTGACGGCGAAGGCAGAGTTTTCGCTAAACCAGACATTGCCGCTGTTAGTTTCTCTATATTAACCGAGGCAGCGACTTCGAAAGCGGCTCAGGATGATAACTCAAAAAAATCTCAGAAAGTGGTTGACTTTCTAAAGAACCAGGGAATAGAAGAAAAAGATATCAAAACCAGCGGATACAATGTTTATCCTCAATATGGCTATCCCAAACCTATTCCACTCGGAGTAGAAGTACAAAGCTATCCCGCTCCTGACTATTATCCTTCAAACCCTAAAATAACCGGATACCAAGTCAATCAATCATTTGAAGTAAAGATCCGCGATCTAGAAAAGGTCAGCGTTGTTCTTGATGGCTTAGTTACGGCCGGAGCAAATCAAGTTAATAATCTTGGCTTCCAGCTTGACGATATGGAAAAAGTAAAAAACGAAGCGAGAGAATTGGCAATCAAAGACGCAAAAGAAAAAGCATCTACCCTAAAAAAACAAATTGGCATTAGACTTGGCAAAATAGTCAACTATTACGAAGGCGGAAACTATTCAATGTATGACAAGATGTATCTGGCAGCTAGACCTGAATCTGGTGGTGGTGTCGGCGGAGGGGGCCCATCTATCCCATCCGGAGAAAATGAGATTGTGGTAACAGTGACGCTCACATATCAGTTAAAGTAATCTCTCTGTAAACTAATGATAAATTAAAAAACACCCCATCCGGGGTGTTTTAAATATTAAATCTTTTCAAACTAAAATGAGAAATATCAAACTTAGTCCGACCCTCAATCGTCATCTCGGCTAATACTTGACCGATAGCCAATGAGTGCTTAAATCCACGGCCAGAACAGGGAGATGCAATTATTACATTTGGCATTTCCGGATGATAGTCTATGATAAAGTGTTTGTCTGGCGTTTTTGTGTATAGACATGCTTTAGTTTTTAAACAAACGGGTGAGTGTAGCGCGGGAAAAATGTGTTTAACTTGTTCTGATATTTCTTTTATTTCTTTGTCTGTGACGCTCCGGTCTATCATATTTGGATCGATGGGATCATCAACCTCAGTAGCAATTTTCATACCACCATGCCGGCCGTCAATAGCCGGAAAGCCATAGAAAAGATGACTATCTCTAAACAATAGAAATACGGGAAACCTGCCCAGACTAAAATTCGAAAAAGAATCTTCTACATCAAACCAATACAAAACCTGTCGATCGACTTGAAACAAGTTTTCATAATTGCTCCCTAAAATCTTGCCAATCCATGGACCACCACAAACAATAACTTTTTTTGCAGTATATTCTTGGCTGTCTGTCTTTACGTTGACAACATTTTTCGACTTTAGCTCAATATTGATGACTTTTTCTTCACTGTGGATTTGAGCCCCATTTAATAAAGCCTGCGAGAGTTGGGCTTTGATACAATTTTCAGGCCTTAAAAATCCAGCTCCATGCTCATAGTAGCCGACTTCTTCACCAAGAAGATTAAACTGTGAAGAAAGATTTCTAATACCAGCCAAATCAAGAGCTTCAATATATATAGAATGTGCCCTAGCAGACCGAATGGCCTCGCCGATAAAATCGCTGCTACCATTCAAAACAGAACTTCCAGGGGAGCTAGCCATAATAATTGCGCCGGTTCTTGTAAACAAATCTAGATGCGCGAGACGCTCTAACTTTTTGACTATCTCTAAGGATCTTATAGCTAACGGAGTATAGAATAAGCCTTCGCCTATGGCTTGCCTGTATATTCTTGAGTCTCCATGACTCGAACCTAACTCATGAAATAAAGAAAATTGTTCAAGACCAAGTACATTGCTAGTTTTTAAAGACAGTTGATAAAGTGCCGCGCTTCCCATTGCTCCAAGGCCAATGACTATAGCATCATATGGCTTATTCATCATCAATTCCTTGTCAAAAAACAGTTGGCAATATTATAACGAAAATTATGTTAAAATCAACCCTTCGACTTTGCTCAGGATTTCGAAAACTAAAACCCACACTATTAAGTGTGGGTTTTAGTTTTCTCAACTTTATATAGTTAACCAAAAATTCCTCTAGTGATAAGAATTTTGTGTTCGCTCTTATCAACGAACTCCGATTTAGCCTTCGGACTAGGCATAAGTATTAAGCTCATATCGACTACATTTTTAATTGAAGGACAGAGGTTGGATGTGAAAAAGGACAATATTTAAATATTTAAATATTTAAACTACCGATTCCCCACCTTTCGCCTCCCACTTCGATCCTTTCTTGCATATTTGAAATAAATTTCAAATATAGAAAGGAGGTGATCCAAGACCAGCTTCCGCTAGCCTTGCCTTGTTACGACTTACTCCCTGTTACCGATCCTACCGTGTCCCCATTGTAAAATGGATCTTCAGGTATTACCGGCTCCCTTGAATTGACGGGCAGTGAGTGCAAAATTTGAGAACGTATTCACCGCTGCGTTCTGATCAGCGATTACTAGCGATTCCAGCTTCAAGAAGGCAAGTTTCAGCCTTCTATCCGAACTGAGGGTGCTTTTGATGGGATTAGCTCCGCCTTACGGCTTGGCAACCCATTGTGACACCCATTGTATCATGTGTGTAGCCCAGGACATCAGAGGGACACGCTGACTTGACGTCATCCCCACCTTCCTCCTTCTTACGAAGGCAGTCTCGTCTGACACGTATAACAGACAACGGGGGTTGCGCTCGTTAATCCACTTAAGGAAACCATTCAAATGACGAGCTGACGACAGCCGTGCATCACCTGTCTAGAACCCTCGAAGGCGACCCTATTTCTAGGGTATGCATCTAGATTTCAAGTCCTGGTGAGGTTCCTCGCTTAGAGTCGAATTAAACCACATGATCCACCGCTTGTGCAAATTCCCGCCTATTCCTTTGAGTTTTAGCCTTGCGGCCGTACTTCCCAGGCGGCAGACTTAACGCGTTAGCTTTGCCACCGAAAGGGTCGATGCTCCCGATAGCTAGTCTGCATAGTTTAGGGTGTGGAATACAAGGGTATCTAATCCTTTTTTATGCCCACACTTTCGCGGCTGATCGTCAGTAGAGCTCTAGCAAGCTGCCTTCGCTTTTGGTGTTCCGTGCAATATCAATGGATTTCACCCCTACACCGCACGTTCCGCTTGCCTCTAACCCACTCTAGTCTTGCCGTTTCCAATGCGGTTTTAAAGTTAAGCCTTAAAATTTAACATTAGACTAGCAAAACCGACTACCCGCGCTTTACGCCCAGTAACTCCGGATAACGCTTGGGGTCCTCGTATTACCGCTGCTGCTGGCACGAGGTTAGCAACCCCTTATTCTCGTGGTACAATCAGGGCCCCCTCACTCAGGGATTTTGTTAAATCTTGAAAGCGAACAAATGAGACGATTTCGAGGCACGATAACGAAGTTGTAGTTAAATACTACTACGAGGAGGAGTAACAAAGAAATCGTCCATTAGTTCGCTTCCCGAAGGGCTAGCGAATTTTAGGCGTCTTCTTTGTTGCTCGTCGCTCATGTGCCTAAAGGCACACATCGCTTCTCGCGCCGCGAATACGACTAAAATTCGCGTCGTCAAGACTAACAAAATCCCTGAGTGAGAGGGCTATTTTTTCCCACGCAAAAGCAGTTTACGCTCCGAGGAGCTTCTTCCTGCACGCGGCGTCGCTCGATCAGGCTTTCGCCCATTGTCGAATATTCTCGACTGCAGCCACCCGTAGGTGTATGAACCGTATCGCAGTTTCATCGTTGGGGGCCGTGCTCTCACACCCCCTACCCGTCGTAGCCTTGGTGGGCCGTTACCCCGCCAACAAGCTGATAGGACCTAGGCCGCTTCCGAAGTGACTTGCGTCTTTAATCGTGCCTCGCTACTACTCGACACTCCAATCTCTAAATTCTAATTTCTAAATCCTAAACAATATCAAATTTCTAATGTTCCAAATTCTAAATATTTTGGATTTTGAGATTTGAATTTGTTTAGAGATTAGGATTTCGGATTTATGATTTTTGAGTGCTGAACAATAGTGAAGCACGATGCCATCGGGTATTAGCCCCGCTTTCGCGGGGTTATCCCCGTCTTCGGAGTACGTTCCAGGGTATTACTAACTCGTTCGCCGGTTGTTTTGTATTGCTACAAAACCCCCTTGACTTGCATGCCTTATCCACGCCGCCAGCGTTCATCCTGAGCCAGGATCAAACTCTCCTGGTAAATTTAGGAATTCTGGTTAACTATATAAAATTGGGAAAGTTCTGATTTCTGATTATATTCTTACCACTTGAATTTGGCAATAATATAATCACGATTATTCCCTTAAGGAACAATCGTGATTATACTGACATGCCTGCCCGCCGAAGCCTCGGCGAAGGAGGGTTGAGTTGTAATTGAGACTGAGTTTAAGTCTCTATCCTTATTCCTACCATGTTGAATCTATTATATTCCTATCAATAAAGCAAGTCAATCCCGTTAGAAGTCTAGCTCGCGCCTCTTTAGGGCGCGAGTCCACAGGACCTTGGCTAGGCTACTTCTAACGGGATCAACGGATCAATTATCTGGTCTTTTTCTTACGCCATTCCTGAATCTTTTTATGGTTCCCCGAAAGTAAAACTTCTGGCACTCTTAAAACTTTCAACTTTCCACTTTTAACCTTTAACTTTACGGCTTCCGGCCTAGTATATTGGGGATGCTCTTTTTCTTTGGCTTCTTTGTCTGAGAAGCTTTCATTCTTAATTGATTCCTCTTTCTGAACCACGCCCGGTATCAATCTTGAGACTGCTTCTATTATCACCATAGATGCGACTTCTCCGCCGAACAAAACATAATTTCCTATGGATATTTCTTCATCGGCGATATACTTAGCTACTCTTTCATCTACTCCCTCATAACGGCCGCATATAAAAATCAGCTGCTCATATTTAGCCAATCTTCGAGCATCTTTCTGGGTAAATGTCTTGCCCTTGGCGGATAATAAAATAACTCTGGCCTTCTTACTTTTAACTTTAAACTTTAAACTTTCAACTGCCTTGAAAATAGGTTCTGGTTTCAAGAGCATGCCGGCTCCTCCTCCATACGGCCTATCATCAACAGTCTTGTGCTTGTCATTAGTCCATTGTCGTAAGTTGTGAGTTTTAATTGTTAGCAACTTCTTCTTCTGTGCCCGCGCTAACAACGACTCACTTAAGAACCCAGAAAATAAGTCGGGAAAAATTGTGATAATGTCGAATTTCATAAAAAGTGCCCCCATGGCTCAGAGTCCTCGGACTCTATTAAGCTGGAGGCTCGGCAAGGTACGACCCTCACCTTGACCACAAGATACCAAAAGCATAAAAGCGGCGCAAGACAACCAAAAACCAGCTTTCGCCGGTTTTTGGTTTTGAATCTTTTAAAGATTTCCTAAATCTCCCATAACATCTTCAACATTTCTGGTGCCGGTCTTGGACGGAGCTCGTCCACCTTCCGGTTCCTCAATCTTGAGGTTGACTCTGGCATTGTTTCGCATTCCTACGATTCTTGCCAAAGTTCTAATTGCCTTAGCTGTAGAGCCAGCTCGTCCGATCAGAAGACCCATATCTTCCGGGTCAACTTTAACGGATAGCAAGACACCAAGCTCATCAACAGTCCTGACAACTTTAACATCGTCGGGCTTGTTAACAATTTCCTTGATGATCATCTCTACGAAATCTCGATCTCTATCTTGTGACTTTGTCACTTCATTAATGACCGCCTATTAAATCATTAGTCCAGCGAAAGCTATGACTCATGAGCGAATATCGGCCTAATTCTTATTACTATACTTCGACCGGCCTCGCTGTCTTTCAGCCAGGCTCTTATGCTCTATATATTATCAGAAAACGGCTAAAATGTCAAACAAAAAGTCCCGCCTTAGCGGGACTGATTTTTAGCCTATTCGGTATCCTAGTTAACTCCTAGAATTCTCTTTTCTTCTGGTGTTAGTTTCTTCAGGACTTTATCACGAACATCCTTTACTCTTTGCTCTTCCTGTTTTCGAAGAGCGTCTCTCTCTTGTTTTTCTATCTGATCAGCCCTACGCTTAGCATCGGCCTTTTTATGATTTTCCCACCACTTAGTAAGTTTACCGTTATCAATTGTTTCCAAGATTGATACCTGCGAAGTTTCTTCAAGGTGCCCACACAACGAACAAAGCAGCTGAGTGACTGAATCGAGCTTTTGACGCAGAGCTTTCTCTGTCGCCTCATAATTATCTCTTATTATGCTACCGCCCATGGTTCCCTCCTCCTTTAACTAAGACGCCCCGCTACTGCGGGGCGTCTTAACGAGTGTGACCTAAACAATAGAAACACTATCTTTCCCCGCATGGGGTTGGAGGCACCTTATCTCGCCATGGGCGGACAGGTTGTCGGAGCGTCATAGGGCCAAATCCCTCGGCTCACTCTTGATAATATTCGGTTGTTTAGGTGCCAGAGAGATAGTATTAAATTAACCTGTCGGCGTCAAGGAGGCTGTGAATTTTAATTCTAAATTTTTCAGAGTCTCCCCTATTCACCACCACGCATCCTCCAATAATCTGGGCTTTTGTTATCGCTAAGATTTGGGCAGTATTTGATATGCAAGTTCCTGTAGTAAAAACATCATCGATAATTACCACCCTATCTTTTTTTGTCGGAATGTAGCCATTTATTTTCTTTTGAAGACCGTGTTTTTTAACTTCATCCCTGACCAACACCAATGGTAAACCTATTCGCAAAGAAACTGCGGTAGCCAAAGGCAAGCCGCCTAATCCTGAACCGGCGACACAGGTTACTCTTTTATCGATAACCTGACACATCTCTTGGCAGATTAAATTAAAAACCCTCGGCGAACCGAGAGCTTTTTTCATGTCAACATAAAAATCCAAAACCTTCCCACTTTTGCCTATAACCTTCCCTTTTTTAATAATGTTTAGCTTTTTTAATTCTTCGGCTAGCTTCATATTACCAAATTAATGATCCGATCTTTAACATATATTACTTTTTTAACTTCTCCTATTAGGTGTCTTTTCACATTCTCGCTGGCAAGAGCTAACCTTTTTGCCTCTTCCTCGGATAGTCCTTTTTTGACTTCAAGGGTATCTCTGACTCGCCCGTTAACCTGAATGACCAGTTTTATTTTTTCTTCGGATAATAATTTATCATCATACTCCGGCCATCTTTCAAGATGAATTGATTTTTTATTTTTCAAAACATTCTGCCAAAGTTCTTCGGCTAAGTGGGGCGCAAATGGAGCTAACAACTTAAGTAAAGTTTCATATTCATCTTTAGAGATTTCGTGAGATTCAAGTTCATTCAAAAGTTTCATCAAACTACTGACACCAGTATTGAAACTCATTCCTTCTATGTCCTCTTCGATTTCCTTTGTAGATTTATTTAAGATTCTCTGCGCTACCGGATTCGGTCTGATATTTGGGTCATACCGATCGACATAATTCCAAACTCGATTAAGAAATCTGATGATACCGTTGATGCTACTATTATTCCAAGCGTAGTCCTGATCAAAAGGACCCATAAAAGCAAAGTTGATTCTTACGGCATCAGTTCCATATTTTTTCACCTCGACATCCGGATCAACCACATTTCCCCTAGATTTAGACATCCTCTTTCCGTCTGGTCCCATAATCACACCGTGATTACGTCTGGAAATAAATGGCTCCTTAAAATCAACCAAACCTAGACTATTGAGAGCCTTGGTAATGAATCGAGCATATAATAAATGCATGGTATTGTGCTCTCTCCCTCCAATATACATCGGCACTGGAAGCCATCCATTCATTTTTGTCTTGGAGGCAAATTCTTTTTTATTATTAGGATCGGTATAGCGCATGAAGTACCAGGATGAATCAACAAATGTATCCATGGTATCAGTTTCTCTTTCTGCTTCACCACCACATTTAGAACATTTTACTTTGAGCCACTCCTTTGCCTTGGCCAACGGCGAGCGCCCGTCATCTGCCGGCTTAAAGTTCTTGAGGGGAGGAAGCTTAATCGGCAAATCTTCTTCGACAACCGGCTGATAACCGCATGCTGGACAATTTATCATTGGTATCGGTACGCCCCAATATCTTTGGCGGGACAATACCCAATCCCTAAGACGATATGTTGTTTGAAATTCACCAACCCCTTTATCCTTTAGCGATTTAACAACTTCTGCCCTATCTTTAAGTGGTGCGTTACTAATAGCTAAATTAAATTTTTGAGCAAATTCTCTATCACGCTCATCATGAGCTGGAACAGCCATAATTGCACCGGTTCCATACCCCCCAAGAACATAATCAGCTACCCAAACCGGAATTTTTTCATCATTAGCCGGATTGATAGCAAGTATACCAGTATTTACTCCGGTTTTTGTTTTAGCTTCTTGTCGTTCAAGTTCCCTCTTGGACAGAGAACTTGTAACGTATTGTTTCACCTCATCTGATGCTTGCCAACCAATATCTACCCACTTTTTGGAAAGTTCCGGTGATATAACAATAAAAGTAGCGCCAAAAATGGTATCTGGCCTAGTAGTAAAGACTGCGACAAAATGTTTGCCGTCCTTCTGGTCTGTAATATTTGTTAAATTAAATTTAATCTCTGCCCCCTCCGAACGTCCTATCCAATTTATTTGGGCAAGTTTAGTTGTTTCCGGCCAGTCAAGATCCTTAAGGTCGTCTATGAGGGAATCGGAGTAATCAGTAATCTTGAACATCCACTGGGTGAGATCTTTTTGAATTACGGCGGTATCGCACCTTTCACACAAACCATTAACGACTTGCTCGTTGGCCAAAACGGTTTGATCCTTAGGACACCAGTTTACCTTTGTAGCTGCCCGATACGCCAAACCCTTCTCATATAATTTCAAAAATATCCATTGAGTCCATCTATAATAGTCGGGATTACTGGTATCAGCTATGCGAGACCAGTCAAAAGTTGCGCCGATACTCTTAAGCTGCTTGGACATATAGTTTATATTTTTTCTAGTCCATAGCGCCGGCGTTGTATTGTTTTTGATTGCCGCGTTTTCTGCCGGCAAACCAAAGGCATCAAAACCAATAGGGTTCATGACATTATGACCGCTCATTCTTAAATAGCGAGAAAAAATATCAGCAATAGAATAGGTGAACCAGTGGCCAATATGCAAGTTCCCGGAAGTATATGGAAATTCTGCTAGCATCATAAAATTATTTTTACCGGTAACCTCGTCTTTGGCACGATAAATTTTCTTGGTTTCCCAATATTTTTGCCATTTCTTTTCTATTTTTGAGGGATTATATTTTGACACTAAATAGATTTTGACAGTTTTTCGTAGTAATTTCAATTACTTTTTCCAACGACTCACCCTTTAACTCCGCCACTTTCTTAGCAACTTCGACGACATACGGCGGTTCATTGCGCTGGCCACGATACGGCTCAGGAGTTAAATAAGGAGCATCGGTTTCAAGCAGAATTTGTTCGAGTGGAGTATATTTAACTACTTCGTCATACTGTCGGGCAAACGTGATTATTCCATTGAAACCCAAATACATCCCGCGATTTAAGTATTCTTTTGCTTCTTCTAAGCTTCCGGTAAAAGAATGAGAAACTCCAGCAATATCTTTTGGTAGGATCGCCAAAGCATCTTTGTGAACCCGACCCGAACTACCCTTGGGACTGTCACGAAAATGCAAAATCATCGGCTTCTTAGTTCGCTGAGCTAAATCAATAAATTGTTCAAAGACTTCTTTCTGTTTTTTCTGTTTTTCAGGTTCCGGAGTCCGATAGTAATCGAGCCCTACCTCCCCTATTGCCACAACCTTTGGCATTTTTAGAAGTTCTTCGTATTCTTTGGCCTCAAATTTTTCATTTAAATTATCGTTGGGGTGGAGTCCAACCGAAGCCCATATGCCCTCATGCTTTTGCGCCAACGCTATTCCCTGCCTCGATGTTTCTAAATCCGTCCCCACACAAATCATATTAACCCCAGCCTCTAGGGTTCGTTTTATCATTTCCTCTCTGTCTTTTTCGTATTGAGGAAATTGGGGATGGCAATGGGAATCGAAGGTGATTGACATTTATATAGTTTATAATATAATCATAGGGTAGCTTATAAGGAAGGGTGGGACATGGACGCAACGATACTGGTACGCGGACTACTTGCAATAGTTGCAATACTCGGCAGCTTACTAGTAATCCAGCTCCTGTCGTCAACCGGTAGGGCCGTTGAGACCGAGGAGCTCAATCAGACAAAGCAGGGCGAGACAGACTAGTTGCTCACCCATAAACATCAGAGACCGGGATAATCCCGGTCTTATTATTTTAATCTGGGGAATAAAACTTCTCCTTTCAAAATTCTGAATTTGTAATTACCCGGCAACACAACCTCCCTATCTGCTCCTATGGCCCTAAATATCTTGTCTGCCGTTTCGGGCATAAAAGGCACCAGCATCCAAGCAATGTTGTACAAAATAAAAACGGCATTGTTCATTATTACTAAAAATTCGGCTTCGTCATGTTTTACTGCCGCCCATGGTTTTTTATCATCAATGTATTTATTGGCATAGCCAATCAAATCCCAAGTCCTTCCCAGTGCTTCATGTAAAAGAAAATTATCTATGTTTTCAGTATAATTTTTAAAAAATTCTGCAGTCCTTTCTTTTACTTCCTTTTTAACCAAATCGTATTTATATATCAGCTCCCCGCTTAAGTTGCCATCAATTAGGGTTATCGTTCTCTGAACTAAATTCCCCAATCCATTAGCTAAATCGCCATTATATCTTTCTTCTAACTTTTTATACGAAAAATCTCCATCCTCACCAGAAGGAATTTCCCGCAATAAGAAATATCGAACGACATCGGTTCCATATTTTTCTACAACGGAAAATGGGTCAACAACGTTACCGATTGATTTCGATATTTTCTCGCCATCAACGGTTACATAACCGTGAACTATTATTTCCTTGGGCAAAGCTAATCCAGCCGATAAAAGCATGGCTGGCCAATAAATAGCATGGAAACGGGTTATTCCTTTTCCGACAAGGTGGGTAACTCTGCCATTCTCCCAATATTCTTTAAATCGAGCATCGGAATCGCCATACCCAAGAGCGTTTATATAGTTTGTAAGAGCATCAAACCAAACATACATTATCTGGCTGTCGTCACCGGGAACAGAAATGCCCCAGTTCTTAGCCCTTTCTTTAGAACGAGATATACTAAAATCTTCCAAGCCGCCACGAATAAATTCAAGGATCTCATTCTTGCGCGAACCTGGAGTAATTTTAAGTTCACCCGATTCTATCAACTTAAGAAGCTGTTCCTGATACTTCGAAAGCTTAAAAAAATAATTCTCTTCTTCAACTACCTCCGGCTTAACTTTATGCTCCGGGCATAATCCATTAATCAAATCTTTTTGAGTTTTAAATTCCTCACAACCCACACAGTAAAGACCCTTGTATCCTTTCTTATATATATCCTCCGAGTTACAGGCCTTCCAAAGTTTCTGGGCACCTTTTACATGTCGGTCCTCGGTCGTCCGGATAAAATCATTGTTTGAAATATTTAAAACTTCGGATAGTTTTTTAAACTTCTCACTATGGTCATCAACAAATTTTTTGACATCAACTCCTGATTTTTCTGCCGCTTGAACATTCTTTAAAGCATTCTCGTCAGTGCCCGTCACAAAAAATACATCCTTCTCTAATAGTCGCTGGTATCTGGCCAGAACATCACCCTGAATTAATTCCAACGCAAAGCCAATATGCGGATTAGCATTTACGTAAGGTATCGCTGTTGACATAAAATATTTATTCATTATTTATTCCCCATTTAACCTTGCTCCAAACCCTTTCATGAATATAATATGCCAACATACTAAGAAAAGCTGCGGTAAGCGTTATTTTTAATGACTCGGATATTCTACCCGTAAAAATATAGACAACGGTTAGCGTTACTAGGGTAGCTACGACGCGCCAAATTATTGTTTTTACAAGCGAACGTTTCGAAGTTTCATAAGACATATTATTTTGGACCAACAATCACAACAAACTCGCCGAGAGTATTATCCTTGTGGCTATTTAATTTTACCATTATTTCATCGACTGTGCCCCGATAGATTGTCTCAAATTGCTTAGTCAATTCTCTGGCTATCATTATTTTCCGATCTCCAATTTTAGATAATTCGCTTAATTCCTTAAGCGCCTTCAATATCCTATGTTTGGATTCATATAATACCACGGTTTCTTCAATTTGACTAATTTTTTTGAAAAATGTCTGACGGCCTTTTTTGTGAGGAGGAAATCCGAGAAAAACAAATTTGTCCGATGGAAAACCACTGATACTCAAGGCGCTAATCGCCGCATTCGGTCCAGGAATGGGAACAATTTTCAAATCAGGAATTGCCTCCAACGCTTTCATCGCCAAATAATTGCCTGGGTCGTTTATGCCCGGCGTTCCAGCATCAGTAACAAGAGCTAAGTTTTTACCTTCTTTCAAAAATTCAATAATCTGCTCTATTTTCTGAAATCCACTATACTGGTGATAGCTGATGGTTTTTGTAGGAATATTATATTTATCCAGAAGTACTCGAGTTACTCTTGTATCCTCAGCCAAAATAAAATCAGCGCTTCTTAAAACGCTGATGGCTCGCAATGTAATGTCTTCCAAATTCCCTATTGGCGTTGCTACTACATATAACATGACTAAGCAGAGGGTGGTGATGAGATCACAACTCCATTATGTTTTGCTTCTTCTTTGTGTTTGGCCAAATCCTCAAGCACCTCAACAATAATAGTCGCAACCGGAACTGATAATATCATGCCCGAGATGCCAGCCAATTGATTGCCGACAAGCAAGGCCATAATAACAACGACTGGATTAAGGCCTGTTGTCTTACCGAGAACTACCGGAACAAGAATATGATTTTCAAGTTGTTGAACAGCAACATAAAAAATAATAACCCATAACCCCATTCCAGGATCCTGCAAGAAAGCGAGGAAAATTGCAGGAATAGCCGCAATAACCGGACCGACAATCGGAACAATTTCAAGTAACATAGCTATTATCCCCATAAGAAGAGCGAATTTAATACCCATCAAAGAAAGTCCTATATACACTGTGAGGCCGACGATAAGAGCCAATAGCAGTTGGCCCTGTATCCAACGGCCGACTTTCATTTCTGATCGCCTCCAAAGATCCATTATGTAGGCCTCCTGAGCAGCTGGGGCAACTGATTCAATAAAATTCTCTATTCCTCGCTTCATCACGGATAGGTAAAATGCGATTATGATTACCGCGATGAAAGATAATACACCACCAAATACCCCAACAACAATACTTAGTACCGACTGTGAGGACTGCTGGAGATAAATTGAAAAGCTATCAAGTATATTTTGTATCTCGCTGATAAAATCAAAATACTGAGGAGAGCCCCGTTGAACATTTTCCAACGAAGTAGATAATTGATCCACGATACGAGGTAATGTCGTAGATAACTGGGAAATTTCATCAGCAATATATGGAACGGTTAACGACAAAACAAAAGTAATTAGGCCAAAAACCAAAAGATAGAGACCGAGAACTCCAAATAATCTAGGGAATTTTTTTGAGTCAAGCCAATTAGCAAATGGCGTCATTACCGAAGCTATAATAATAGCGAACATAAAAATAATAATGACGTCCTGAAGAATGTACATAAAAACAAAAAAGAGTATCAAAAGAAGACTCCTTAGAATGGTGGAGGTTGATATGTGAACATGAGCGTGTTCGTTTGGCATTCTAAAGATTTAATATTTTTTTAAACGGTTCCTCATCTTGAAATGGACCGATAAGAGCAAAATTGAGTTTCTTATTTTCAAAAACATCTCTAGCCACTAAATGAATATCTTCGAGGGTAACTCTCTTTATTCTATCGAGTTCTTCTTCTGGGGTCAAAACCTTCTTATGGAACAAGACTGAATCAGCGTAACTCATGGCCACTCCATCGGAATGCTCCAAGCCCAAAGCCATCGATCCTTCGGCATTATCCTTAGCCTGTTGAAGTTCTTTCTCGGTAATATTATCGACTTTCACCTTTTTCACCTCATCCAGAATAACCTTGACTGCCTCAAGGGCCTTCTCGTTATTCACACCGGCACTGATTGATAAATAACCGCTGTCAGTATATGGATTAATTTCTGCTCGAACATAATAAGCCAGACCTCGGCGCTCTCTCACTTCATAGAATAACCTAGAACTCATACCACCACCGAGAATTTTAGCCAGAACACCTAGGGCATATTTACGGTCATCAAACATATCAAATGCCCTAAACCCAAGAACGAAATGAGTTTGGTCGGTCTTTTTGTAACTAACGATTAAATTTGGTTCTTCCTGTTTCTCATTAACGGCCAGCTTGCCTATCAATTTTCCATGTCGGATATTCTTGAAATAATTTTCAACTTTATTCTTAACCTCCTCTGGATCTACACTACCAGCCACCGCTACAATTGTATTCTCGGCCACATAATGAGAATTAAAATATTCTACAAATTGATCACGCTTGAGAGCGGTAACAATTTCTTTTTCGCCAGCAATTTCCCATCCAGCCGGCTGATCGCCATACAAAAGTTTTTCAAAAATCTCGCCTACATATCGCTGAGGAAGATCTCGATACATATTTATTTCTTCGACGATAACCCCTTTTTCTATGGTAATCTCTTCCTCGGATAATTTTGAATTCAAGAAAATATCAAAAACAACATCCATTGTTATAGCTAACTTTTCAGCGCTGGCTTTAGCATAATAACCAGTATATTCTTTTCCGGTAAAAGCATTGTACTCGGCTCCGATAGAATCCAGCTCCCGAGCAATGTCCATTGTTCCGGGACGCTTCTCGGTACCTTTAAACATCATGTGCTCTAAAAAATGGGAAATTCCATTTATATCTTTGGCCTCATACTTAGAACCCGTACCAACCAAGACAAAAACTGTGGCTGTTTTGGTGGCCGGCATCGGTACTACAACCAAACGAAGACCGGAGGCTAGGGTGTAAAAATTATGTTTTAAGGCATCAGCACTCATATATTATTAACTATTATATAGAAATTTTTAATTTTATACAACTTCCTTGCGTTTTATCCTGAAAATAATAGAATAGCTCTAAAGTTCTTTTTACAAAGAGGCGAAAATGTATTCATACCTGATTTTGGGTCGCGGAGTTCTCAAAGCTGGCGTAGATTATCTTCTCCGGCAAACCGACACCGATTTAATAGCTATCCTTGATAAAGACAAGGCTGTCCTTCAGCTAGAT
>Ga0209515_10001850_pt1 | contig 34058 bp, 39 predicted proteins | sample Subgroupgradi54m_FD_187454 | JGI IMG/M metagenome (GOLD analysis project Ga0209515, IMG submission 187454) | Subsurface groundwater microbial communities from S. Glens Falls, New York, USA - GMW60B uncontaminated upgradient, 5.4 m (SPAdes)... ... | reverse complement strand
CCGGAGCGGACTCGAACCGCTTACCTGTCCGATGGCCATCGGACCGTTCTAGCTTTATCCTATTACCCCTGGTGGACCGGAGCGGACTCGAACCGCTTACCTGTCCGATGGCCATCGGACCGTTCTAGCTTTATCCTATTACCCCTGGTGGACCGGAGCGGACTCGAACCGCTTACCTCTTCGTTGCAAACGAAGCGTTCTACCAGGTGAACTACCGGCCCTAACAGGGGTAATAGGATAAAACTTTACTGCAAATTACTAGTCTATAAATCTTATATAGCCATCAGCTATGATTTCTTGGATAATAGCCCGACTCTTTTTCTTTTTTAACATATTCTCTAGTCCTCGGGCTTTGGCAGTGCTGGTACATCTCTTAAAAAAAACAAGCGTGACGGGTAGAATATATTTTGTTGCCTTCACGCAACCACTTTGATGTTCATTGAATCTACGATCAATATCATTGGTGCTGCCAATATAGTAGCGGTCATTACTACATTTCAGAATATATGTACCAATCGACATATAGCTTATGATTACCTGTCCGATGGCCATCGGACCGTTCTACCAGGTGAACTACCGGCCCCCTCTAATCCTCTATTTGGTGCACGCACGAGGACTCGAACCTCGGACCTTCACAATGTCAATGTGACGCTCTAACCAACTGAGCTATGCGTGCAAACGAAAGGTGTACAGATCAATGTAGCGCTCCCACCGCCAGGGCGGGGTCCCGCCAAGGGCGGGATAACCAACTGCCTGTCCGCCGAAGCTCTCGCCGTCGCGTAGCTATGGCGTAGCACGGTCAGCGACGGCGGAAGCTATACGCGCAAAATATGTCATTAAAGAGTATCATGGCGATTCCATTTTGAAAAGAGGGAGAGGGCACACGGGAATATCCACGATGCGCCCCCCAAATGTGCGAAGAAGGGGGAAGTCGTGCCAACCTTCCCGTGTGGAAGTACTCCTTCCCCCTCCTCGCCCCTGACAGAACTACAGCTATGGGTGGCGGCAAGACCACTCACCAACCCTCCTTTTGCTCGGAAGGGTTTGAGCGTGTCCTTGCGGACCAGAGCCAAGCGCCGGTCCGATTCCAAGCGGACGGGCGGGGGCCTCAAGATGAAGCGACCCCTTCTGTCAGACCACCAATAATGCTAGGACGATTCTGGAAAAAATCAATAGTAGATAAAAAGTAGGTAAAAAAACAACAGCCCGGGATTGTTTTTCAACAATAGCGGAGCTGTTTAGGGTAGTGTGCGGGATGCTTCCCAAAGGAAATGCTTTTGGCATCTCAACTTTGAGGATCCCATGCACGGGGAAGGTGAGGAAGAGGGCGGAGTCGCCGTCGAGGAGTTCCTGCAACGCTAGCCGCAGAAATGCAACTCAGACACCCTCGCATCTCACCCTTGGAGCATATGGCAAGTCGTGGCGGTACGACTCGAACCATGGGCGGTTGCTCCAAGCTTTTTTACTGGTGTGACCTTTCGACGGGTGAGGGGGAGTTTGCGGACTCCACCTCTCCTCCTCCGTCGTGACGTTTTTTTCCACCATATCACATTGCGTGATAGCGAGGGACCTACCAGAGTCACTCTCACATCCGTGGGGTGAGCACGGTCAGTGGATTTTTGCGTCGTCGATAAACTTTATCGCAGAGTGAGGGGCTGCGAGCAACCCCTCCTCCACATTGGTAGCGATGAATTCCAGGCGGTTACCAGCAGGAAGGCGACCGGGGGGATCGCCTTCCTCTGTCGGGTCGTGGGATTTTGGAGGTTGCCAATCGGGGTTGGAGGAGCGAATGCTAGAATGCATGACGCTTGTTCGCTCCTCCTCCCGCTCGCGAAAGGACCTAGCCACATGAAGTACCACGTATCTCCCAGAGATACGCTCAGACCGCACTCCGATGACCATCGGAGCGACTCCCGATCGTACTTCACCTACGGAGGAAGGTCGTCCGTCGTTTACCAGCGAAAATTGTGAAGAACTATGTATAGATTACCTTATTCGTGTATACTTGGGAATATCTTGTCAAGCCCCGCAACAAAGCAATTTCAAATGATTAATTTCGAATTTCGAATCAAACTCTAAATAAGCGAATTTTGAAACATTCAGCCATTCAAGATTGATTCAAAATTTGTAATTCAAAATTCAAAATTGATATCCTTCGCCATGACTACCGAGCTATACACCGCACCACTAAAAAATCTTCTCGAGCAGAAGAGTTTTTTGTTTATCAAAAAATTATTTTTAGAATTTCCAAAGGCAGAATTATATCTTGTTGGCGGTGCGGTACGCGACATGATACTGAACCGTGAAACAAAGGACTATGATTTTGTCGTAAGAAATGTTTCCATAACTCGTTTGCAGAAATTCTTGCAAAGTCAGGGCACCGTGAATTTGGTAGGTAAAAAGTTTGGTGTGTTGAAGTTTACCCAGCCCCACGGCGCTGGGGCTGGGTTTACCCAAGAACCAATAGATATCGCACTGCCGCGCACAGAGTTCAGTATCGGCAATACGGGACACTATCGTGATTTCTCTGTTCAGAGCGATCCGAACCTCTCGATCGAAGAGGACTTATCTCGTCGTGATTTTACTATTAACGCGCTTGCTTGGGATGTTAGGAAAAATTTGTGCATCGATCCGTTTGGCGGACTGTCAGATTGTAAGAAGAAAATAATTCGCGCCGTAGGAAAACCTGCCGCTCGATTTCAAGAAGACTATTCTCGCGTTCTTCGCGCGGTACGCTTTGCATGCACTTTCGGATTTACTATCGAAGAGGAGACCGAGCGTGCCGTTATTCGTTTTGGAAAAAAATTGAACGAGGAGATAGGGGCAGAAAAACATTTTACGAAGAAGAACGACAGCAATACGTTGCGCGTGGTGCCCTATGAGGTGATCGCAAAAGAAATGGTAAAAGCATTTACGTCAAACCCCGTGCGCGCACTCGATCTATACGACTCACTTGGTCTCTTCAAAACTCTCGCACCAGAGCTCCTTACAATGAAAAAATGTCCGCACGATCCGCGCTGGCACAGTGAAGGTGATGTATGGACGCACACGCGCCTCGCACTTTCGCGACTGGGTACTACTCAGTTTCGAAGTGAGTTTCATTGCGAGAGTGATACGCCACTTCTTGTATTTGCCACACTCTTTCATGATGTTGGAAAACCGGCAACGATTCAGGTTCCCGGGAAGGATCCGGTTGACAGGATTCGGTATATCGGGCACGATCGGGTCGGGGCTGAGATAGCACGACGCTGTATTGAGCGACTTCGTTTGGCTTCAGTGGAAGGAATGTCGGTCGATGCCGATACAATTCATTGGCTGGTGAGGAACCATCTCTTGATACTGAACGCGCCCATCGAGACGCTCCGAAACAATACAATTGAGAAGTATTTTTATGCCGATCCGGCACGTGGGCTCCTTTTACGTCAGCTCATGTATGTCGATGGGTCGGCATCTCTACAAAAAAATATGAGGCCAGGTCTCCAGGCCTACCGGCGTTTTAAGAAAAAGTTGGAATTATTTGACTCTAGAAATACCCGGGGTGCGCATCTGCCCCAAGCACTGCTTGATGGCGATGAGATCATGAAGGCGTGCGGGCTCAAACCGAGCGCACGAGTGGGCGAGCTCAAGCTGGCGCTTCGCGAAGAACAGCTGGCGGGGAGGATTAAGAATAAGCGTGGAGCGAAGATGTGGCTGAATAAGCAGCATGGGGCCACCAAAGCATCAAATTCAAAATCTCAAATCACAAATAAATCTCAAATCATAAAATTCAAAAATAGAGCCGGCAGTTTGTGATTTTGAATTTGTGATTTATTTGGAGCTTATGATTTTGAATTTGTGATTTTTATGCATATAACAGTATCATCAAGCGATGTCGGCAAGCGTCTCGACAAGGTAGTACCAGAAATGTTGCCAGACATTTCGCGCAACCAGATTCAAAAAATGATCAAGGATGGCTTGGTGACGGTGAACGATAGACAGGTTTTACCGCATTGTTTTTTGAAAGAGGGCGATGTGGTGCGGGTTACTGAAAAGAAGCCACAGGAGATAAAAAACATACAACCTGTTCCGGAATTCCGCGTTTTTTTTGAATGTGCTGATTACCTCGTCATCGATAAACCACCCGGACTCGTGGCGCATGCAGGAGCGCACACGACGACGCAAACCCTTGTCGATCAGCTCCTTGAGCGGTACCCAACATTACGACAAGTCGGTGAAGACCCAATGCGTCCCGGCATTGTGCATCGGCTCGATAAAGAGGCATCGGGAGTTATGGTGATAGCAAAAACCCAAAGCAGCTTTGAATCGCTCGTGCGGCAGTTTAAATTGCGTCAGGTAAAAAAACAGTATGCCATTTTGGTTTACGGACATGTCGAACCGACAGAGGGCGTTATCGATTTGCCGATTACGCGATCCAAACAACAATACACGCGAAGGGCAGCTGGACGGAATGATGGGCGCCAAGCGGTAACCCGCTATTGGGTCGAACGGCTTATCGGAAACACCTCCTTGGTGCGCGTGCAGCCGGAAACGGGGCGCACCCATCAGATTCGTGTCCATTTCTTTGCAAAAGGAAATCCGATTGTCGGTGATCCCCTCTATGTTTCTAAAAAAATCAAAAAAATAGCGTCGGGACGCCTTATGCTCCACGCTGAGCTGCTGGGATTCCACGACCTGGCTGGAGAATGGAGGGAATACACTATCCCGCCGAACGATGATTTTCAGAATATTTTGAAGCAGGTCGAGACGGCTCGGGACTAAGGGCCGGGGCTTGCCATTTTTAATAACCCTGCTATACTGCCCTCATTGTTATTATCAATGAATATGACAGCGACACAAACAACACAATCCCTTCTTGACGATGTTGTTCCCGGGATGACTATACGGGTTCACCAGAAGATTAAAGACGTTAACTCCAAAGGCGAGGAAAAAGAACGTGTTCAGGTCTATGAGGGTATGGTTATTAAGCGAAAAGGCGGGAAGCAGGCCGGCGCGACTATCACGGTTCGTAAAATCTCAAACGGTGTTGGCGTGGAGAAGATTTTCCCTATCAATCTCCCTTCGATCGTAAAGATAGAGAAAAAGAAGCAGGCCGTTGTGCGGCGTGCAAAGCTCTACTATTTGCGAACGTACAAGAAGAAACTCAACGAAAAAGCGCTCGCCTAACCCGCGAGCGTTTTTCGCTTGAGTATTTTTAATTGTTTGGTACAATGCATGAACTATGCGCGGGTGGCGAAACTGGTAGACGCAACAGCTTGAGGGGCTGTCGCTCGCAAGAGTGTGGAGGTTCGAGTCCTCTCCCGCGCACCAAGGCATGAGAATAAAAGGGGACTCCACGAACAGTGGAGTTTCTTGTAGGGACGGCTAGCTCCCTCCTTCGCTAAAGCTTCGGCGGGCAAGCAGTTGGTTACTCCAATAACAGAATCGTTGGTTCGCTACGAGGCAAGGAGTGTTTCGATGAGCGCGCGTAGCTCAGTTGGTTAGAGCATGCGGTTTACATCCGCAGGGTCAGAGGTTCGAATCCTCTCGCGCGCACCAGAACGAAGCGAAATTGAAATTTATATTGAGCGTGCTAGAGTCAGGAGAGTATTTTGGGCCGTTAGCTCAGCTTGCCCCGCCTTGGGCGGGGTAAATTAGAGCGGTCCGATGTCCATCGGACAGGTCACAGGTTCGAATCCTGTGCCGTCCACCACGGGCCTGTGGTATAATGGTAACACGAATCCATGGCATGGATTAGTTGAGGGTTCGATTCCCTCCAGGTCCAAAAATAAACGCAGTGAATTTAGAAATGGTGGGAATCGAACGGGCAGCAACAAAACAACGACAGCATGTCGGCAGTTTTTGTGCCGATCGAACTGCCGGTGGCAGTTTGAACGCTGCCCAGGGCAAGGGAAATACCATCCAGTGGATGGTACGACCGCGGAATTCCCTCCAGGTCCAAAAAGAACAAAGTGAATTTTATGATCGACGAATCACGCATTCCTGGCAGTCAAACACCGCTGATTGATGTATCAGATCAAGAGATTGGACATGGTGTTACGTCTGAAAAATTTCAGGAAATTACCCATAGGTGTATTGAAATCCTCGATCAATACACTCTATTAAGTTTGAGGCCAGAAGAGTTTGAAAAGGCCGAAAGAATTTTACAAGAGAATAGAAAGGGAAAGTTTGGCGCGAGCGCAATTCTGGAAAAATTTTTAACGCTCATGAGCGATATCTTGCAGCTTGAAAGTATCGACAAAGATATTCGTCATTGGCTCTACGATGAATTGCATGCTCTTCAGGAGACCGTAAACCAGAAGGGAAAAGTGGAGCTTGAAGACCTAAAAAAAGCCGTCTATCTATTGCGCGAATTTCTTACAGAGCAGCTCTATCCAGGTACTACCGTTCAAGAGATTCGTCAATTGATTCAAGAGCCGGCAGGTAAAAACGAATCGGCAAAAGAAGAAGAAATCCTGCCACCGCTTGATGTTGAGCAGGAGAAGCAGAAGCTTGCCCGTCTTTTGTATACTATTCGTTTCCAGTGGGAGTATTACCCCGATGTTCCCGGGATGCTGGGCCTCACCGGAGACAAAAAAAAGGATAAGAAAATTATTGAAACCAAGGAGAAAGAATTGGTTGATAAGTATTATAAAAAGAATTGGGAGGAGACGTTTAAGGAAATACACACACGTATTACTGCAGGAGAAGCGGCTTCGGATGAAAAGCTTTTTCTTATGCTTGAGTGGAACAAAATGAGAACCCAATGGTTTACTCACATTTCTCACTACGTTGATTTTGCAATTGCTCAAGGAGCGTCAGTTGAGAAGGAGTACGAAGAAGCAATAAAGCTCGAACATGATATCGAGAGGAAAAGAAATCCGCTCACAAAGAAGCAACGGGAGCAGATAATAAAGCAAGGAGGGCGAACAAGTGATGTCTCTCTGCAGGCGCCGGTAACAGAAGAGGATATCAAGAGGGGCGACGCGATCATCGATAGTGTGCTGATTGCACTCTATCCATTGATTGGACAGACAGACGAGCACGGCACTGTCTCAATAGATCGCGAGGAGCTTGAGAAACAACTTGGCATTAAATAGTAGCACCTATGAGAACGCCCCGACCTCTTAAGGCATGGGAGTTACAACGCGAGAAAGATGAATATGCCCCCCCGTCGTTAACCGATCAGGAAAAGGAAGATATTAAAATAAAGTACGGGCACTCGTTTTATGGTGCCTATTATGATTGGGCCCAGGACGCCGCGGCATATTTATCTGAAGATGATCAGCGCGCTTATTTTGATGAAATTACACGCCTTGCCAGAAGGAATCCACAGGATCCGGAAATTCAAATGGTAGTTGCTGATCGCACCGCCCGTGATCATGAGCAGGAGTTCAGGGAGGTTGCGGCCGCAATGCATTTCAAGAGATATTCATTTCTTACACCTGAGCAAAAAACACTTTTTAAGCTCGTAAGTTCTTATCGTTCACTCTCTCCTGAAGAGCAGCGAAGAATAGGAGAAAAAGAGTCCGCACTGGGAGTGGATTTGCTTCCCGAAAAGAAACGCAATCTTTTTAAACGCTGGGCGAAAAATAAATATCGTGGGAATTGGTTTGAAATTACGATGAAGATTATTGATCTGGCGGAAGATGGCTTTTTTGATGAACATGCAAAAGCGGATCTCCTCAAGCGCGCGCACGCATTAAAAGATAAAATTAATACACAGCGCGCCAACAGGAAAAAGAATCAGCCGGAAGATGTGAGTGAGGGTGACGCGCTTATCCAAAAAGCTCTCGAACAGCTTTTCCCTTCTATCATGGGACTCGAAGATGAGGATCGAAAAAAGGAGCTTGGAAAGCTCCTTGGAATCGTTATTGAAGGGAATCCTTAACGACCAATCCCCTCGTAGGTGAAGCCCGCGGATTCAACTATTTTTCTGTCTAAGATGTTCCGGCCATCGACAATGAGGGTACCGGACATTTTTGTTTTTAGGGCGGTGAGATCGAGCTCCTTGAATTCATTCCACTCCGTGAGAATGAGAAGCGCATCGGCACTGTCTGCTGTCTCAAGCGCGGTAGTAGAAAATATTATTTCGTTTGCACGGGCGAAAGTTTTTTTGAAGTGTTCCATTGCGCGCGGGTCGAACGCTTGTACCTGCGCGCCGTTGGCGAGAAGCTCAAACACAATACGCAAGCTCTGCGAGTCGCGCGTATCATCGGTTCCCGCCTTGTACGCAAGGCCAAGGACGGCAATGGTCTTCCCCTTGAGATTTCCGAGATGTTTTTTGAGTTTGTTAATCGTGGTCAAATAGCGAGTATTATTAACGGCAATCAACGCTTTTATCATTTTGAATTCATATCCCTCCTCTTCTCCGCGGTGGATAAGCGCACGGACATCTTTACCGAAGCAGCTACCACCAAAGCCAATACTTGCCTTGAGATAGCGGGTTCCGATGCGCTTATCGAGACCCATCCCATAGGCAACTTCGTTCACATCAGCACCAACCAGCTCACAAAAGTCAGCGATCTCATTGATGAATGAAAGTTTCATCGCAAGAAATGAGTTCGATGCGTATTTCATGAGCTCGGCGCTTTGAGGAATTGTTGCCAAGAAAACAGAGCCCTTATCGATAAGCGGCGCATATGCTTCCCGGAGTACTTTTTCTGCGCGGGATGAATCGACGCCTACAATAATACGATCCGGTTCCAGAAAATCGTGGATTGCCACTCCCTCGGCAAGAAATTCGGGATTTGATGCGACATCGCACTCTTTTTCAGGGACGATTTCATTTATAAGTTCTTTAATTGTTCGGACGGTTCCGACAGGGCAAGTCGATTTATTGACGATAACCGTGTATTCATCGATGTGTGTTACACATTCACGGACCGCGGAATAAACATAAGAGAGGTCTGCTTTGCCGTACTCACCAGACGGCGTTTGGACGCACAAAAAAACAAGGTCAGCGCCCGGAATCGCCTCGGCATAGTGGGTCGTAAACGAGATGCGCCCCTCACGGATATTTTTTGGGAGCAGTTCTTCCATGCCTTCTTCAAAGATAGGCGATATGCCGCTTTTGAGCTCTTCAATTTTTTCTTTATCGATATCGAGGCAGGTGACCGAGTGTCCCAGCTCGGCGAAGCAAACGCCAGTGACAAGACCGACATAGCCCGTTCCGATCATGGTAATGTTCATAGGGGTAGAGTAAAAATGTATATTCAATCATAACAATGGCTCTTTATTACGTCAAATCGCTATCTTTTTCCAGAGGAACCCCTTGAAATTTTGGAAAGAAGTGGTATACTATCCCCTATACCCTAACCCCTAAACCCTTGTCCATGACACTCAACTATTACGGTCTTTCGTGTTTTCGACTTATCAGTACCAGCCATGACGTTTCGGTGCTTATCGATCCGCTTGATCAGTCGTCGGGATGGAAAATGCCTCGTCTGAGCGCCGATCTTGTGCTGACTTCGCAAGGCCCAAATGCGGAAGGATCGTTCAAGGATAAAGGCGGTGAGAGCGCTTTTTCAATTACCTCTCCCGGTGAATACGAGGTGAAGAATATTTTTGTCTACGGTGTCGATGCAGTCAAAAAAAATCAGAAAGGGCAAACAGACGAGCATACCACGCTTTTTGTTTTGGCTATCGACGATGTGTTTGTTGGTCATCTTGGAGGGCTCGACAGGACGCTTACCGAGCAAGAGCTCGATCAACTCGGGAGGATCGATATTCTCCTCATTCCCGTTGGTGGAGGAGCCGCCCTCGATGCAAAGACAGCGCTGGAAGTGATTGGACAAATAGAGCCACGTATTGTCGTGCCTATGACCTATAAGCTTTCAGGTCTTAAGGGCGACCTTCATCCCGTCGATGACTTTTTGAAAGAATATGGAACGAAAGATGTTCAGCACGAAGATAAGCTGAAAGTAATGAAAAAGGATTTACCGACCGGAGATCAAAAGGTTATCGTTTTGAACGCCGCTTAACCATTGTCTGTGCTTGGCAATGAATCCGCATAAAAAAACAATTCTTTTTTGGTCACTCGTTATTGGAATTTTTCTCGTTATTTTTTTGTTGTGGATTCCCCAGTTTCTCGGAAATGTAACGATGCTGACCGCTACTTTAAAAGCACAGTCGACGAACCAGACCTCCTCATTTCAAAACGAATGGAAGGCACGTACCGATGAGTTAAAAAAGAATTTTGATACGCTACTGAAACAGACGGAGACGCTCACCAATACCGCGGATACAGAGAGTGCTGAATCGAAATCTTCGGAGGATCCGAAAAATGACCCCTTACCAATACAGAGTGAAATAAAAATACCCTAAACTATGAAAAAGGATACCGAAGAAAAAGTGCACGATACATCTATTGGCACGGTGCTCCCCAGAAATATTGTCGACGAGATGTCCGAGTCGTACCTTGATTACGCGATGAGCGTGATTATCGCTCGCGCGCTTCCCGATGTTCGTGATGGTCTCAAGCCGGTGCATCGTCGTATTCTGTTCGCGATGTGGGAGATGGGGCTGCGTTCGAGCGGGAAGTATCGCAAGTCCGCTGCCGTTATCGGAGAGGTGCTGGGTAATTATCACCCGCATGGCGATATGGCGGTGTACGACGCCATGGTGCGTATGGCACAGGATTTTTCTTTGCGCTATCCGCTGGTCCACGGTCAAGGAAATTTTGGGAGTATGGACGGGGATTCGGCGGCTGCATACCGCTACACCGAGGCAAAATTGCAAAAAATTGCCGATGAGTCGCTGCTCGATATCGATAAGGAGACCGTCGCCTTTATACCCAACTACGACGGAACAAAACAAGAACCAAGCGTGCTGCCTGCCGCAACACCAAATCTTTTGCTGAATGGAACGGTGGGCATCGCGGTCGGTATGGCGACAAATATTCCCCCTCACAATCTCCACGAGGTATGTGACGCGCTTATGCATCGCATCGATTGTCAGGATTGTTCACTCGACCATTTGTTTGAGCACATTAAAGGTCCCGATTTTCCAACTGGCGGCATTATTTACGACGTCAAAGCAATCAAAGAGGCGTACGCAACAGGACGTGGTGGTGTTGTGATGCGCGCAAAGACGGATATTGTTGAGATGAAGAGCGGACTCTACGCCATCATTGTCAACGAGATGCCGTACCAGGTGAATAAAGCAAGTGTTGTTGAAAAAATAGCAGACCTCGTTCGCGAGAAAAAAATCGATGGCATCAAAGATCTCCGCGACGAATCGAACAAAGACGGTGTGCGTGTTGTCATCGAATTGAAAAAGGATTCATATCCAAAAAAGGTTTTGAACGCACTATTCAAATATACTCAGCTTCAGGACTCCTTTCATTTGAACATGCTCGCGCTGGTCGATGGTATTCAGCCACGCATTCTCAATCTTAAAACGATACTGGAAGAGTTTATCAAATTCCGACGTGAGGTGATAACAAAGCGAACCGAATTTGAGCTGACCCGGGCTCGAGACAGGGCGCATATTTTAGAAGGTTTGTATCTTGCGCTTGAGTCGATCGATGCGATTATCAAGACAATCAAACAATCGAAAGACAAAGATGAGGCAAAGACAAATTTGATGAAGAAGTTTAAGCTGTCCGAGCGACAGGCGGTTGCGATTTTGGAAATGAAGCTGCAGCAGTTGGCAAATCTTGAACGTCTTCGCATCGAACAAGAGCTCAAAGAAAAGAGAGCGCTTATTAAAGAACTCGAATCGATTTTGGCATCGCCGAAGAAACTGATGGGTATCGTAAAAGATGAATTGACGCGTGTCAAAGAGGCCTATGGCGATGAACGGCGCACACAGATTGTCAAAGGTGGCGTCGATGCATTTACGCAAGAAGACCTTATCCCGAATGAATCCGCACTCGTCGTCATTACACGCGATGGATATATTAAGCGTCTTCCTCCCGATACATTTAAAGTCCAGTCGCGGGGAGGTAAGGGCATTATTGGTGCAACGACGAAAGAAGAAGATGTTGTCGATCAGATTATTACCTGTATGACGCACAACGATCTCCTCTTCTTCACGACGAGGGGGCGTGTCTTCCAGCTTAAGGCATACGACGTCCCTGTTGCGTCGCGTACTGCCAAGGGGCAGGCGATTGTGAACTTCCTTCAGCTCTCACCAAATGAAAAAGTATCGTCGGTACTGTCGCTCGCCGATCTTTCCAAGGCAGGGTATTTGATTATGGTAACGACCCAAGGATTGATTAAGAAAACAGAGCTCTCTGACTTTGCCAATGTTCGCAGGTCAGGACTCATTGCTATCAAACTGAAAGGCGATGATTTACTGGAATGGGTTAAGCCGACAACGGGTAAGGATGAAGTGCTCCTTGTCAGCGCACAAGGCCAAGCAATTCGATTCAAAGAAAAAGACGTTCGCCCAATGGGCAGGACTGCCGCCGGTGTGCGCGGTATTCGACTGAAGAAGAACGATGTGGTTATTGGTATGGATCTGATTACTGCTGAGCTGCGCGGCGCGAACGTTATGACGATTATGGAAAATGGATTCGGCAAACGTTCACCGCTCAAAGGGTATAAGGTGCAAAATCGCGGTGGGTCGGGTATTAAGACGGCAAAGATTACCGATAAGACAGGCATCATCGTTATGGCGCAGATCATCGATGGCACCGCACTTCCCGAAGGATCATCGGGTGACCTCTTGATCATGTCGGCAAATGGTCAGGTGATTCGTATCCCCATGAAGGCCGTCTCCGTGCTGGGGCGTGCAACACAAGGGGTGAGGGTCATGCGATTTAAAGAATCCGACGACAAGGTTGCGACGGTAACAATCGTGTAGAAGATTGTAGAAAGTAGAGGAGTAGTTTGCTTAGAAAAAAGAGGCCCCTTCCGGGGTCTCTTTTGTATTGTTGATTTATCTTAAAGAAACAGTAGGATGCTTTGACAAGGAGGGCGAACATCGTGAAAAATGGTCGCATTCCTCTGACCGATGAAGAAAAACAAGATCGTCGGGCTATCACTATTCTGCTTGGGGTGTTATGGCTTATGATATCAGCAGCCATTACCGCAGAAGTTTTCGCGATAGTCCCCTTTATTGTTTGGTACGAACGAGTTAGAGGACTTTAGTCGGCGCAGTCACACATTTTTTGAGTGACTGCGTTGGTTTTTACGCCGCCTTGTGTCCGCCGAGGTGGCCCGCAATAGGAGTTCCTTCATGACGGGGAGCTTGGTTGCTCCTTCCTCCTTTCATGACGGGGAGTTGTCCTTTCAGCGCATCATGTTTTTCTTTTTCTTCTCGCTTCTTTTTATCTTCCTCGGTTTCATCCGGGTCATCGTCATGAGCGATCCTATTGAGTTCCTGGGCATGTACTTGCTCCATGATGTGTTCGTGATCATCGATATGCACTGCACGAACGGCAGCTTTTAGTACCTTCTCAGCATTGTGGGCGGTCGTGTCCAGATAGGTGCCGGTCAATTTTTCTCCAACGATCGTGTGGTCAGATAGATCGTGGAGGAGCTCCTTCACGTCGTGTTTTGTCTGTGGTTTGCCCAGTCGAAGACGCTCCAGGCGTTGCAATATTTCTTTTCGTTTACCCGGATCTTTCACCGAGCGTTGAATCTGGGCCTTGGTGTGAGAAATATTGTGAATAAGGCCGGTACTTTTCATGATTTTCCCCGCTACTTTATTTGTGATAAGCATACGTTTTGATTAATGTTAGATATCTTCTTGATACAATTATACCATAGGGTATTTTCCCGTGAAAGGTGCGGGGCTTGCGAAAATTCAACAATTTGCTAGTATAGCTTTGTGTCTTACTCTTATTATTTGAAATATGGGATTACCCGGTAAACGACTATCATCGTCATCAAAACGTCGACGCGCATCACACTTTGCTCTTAAAAAGAAGGTGCTCGTTACGTGCAAAAAGTGTCAAAAAGAGATTATCCCCCACACGGTCTGTGTGACGTGCGGAACGTACAAGGAGCGCGCAGTGGTTGCCGTCAAAATGCCAAAATCAAAAGCGGTACCCGTTGTTGAGAAGAAAAAATAGGGGTATGTCCCACCGGTATCTTTCAAGAACACTCGCAGTCCAGACACTCTTTGAGTTTGATTTTTCCAGTTCAGAAGAGCGAGATATCGATGAAATACTGCGTTATAATTTTCAGGAATTTGCTCCTGAATTTAATGACGAGGGATTTGCTCAAGAGCTTGTAAAAGGTGTTCTTGAGCATAAAGAAGTAATAGACATCTCAATACAAAAGTACGCGACAGAGTGGCCACTCGAACAAATTACCGGAATCGATCGTAATATTTTACGTCTCGGAATTTTTGAGATGATGTTTCACGAACAGATACCGGCACGCGTTGCTATCAATGAAGCGATTGAAATAGCAAAAGCGTATGGTGGTGAAGCGTCCTCGAAGTTCGTAAACGGTGTTCTTGGGGCATTGTATAAAGATATTTTGCCGACGATTAAAGACAAGGAAGATCGATTGAAGAAAGTACAGGAAGAGAAGAAGGAAAAGAAAATTTCTAATTCACCTAAGCTCTAATTCACCTAATCAATACCCAATACTGCAATATTCAACCACGGTGTCTGGTTATGAGGTTTTGGGATTTAATTAGGGTAATGAGAACGCTGAGGTTACTATTGGTAGCGTATGGAAAAAGATTTAAGCGCGCTGGAAAAAAAGATTAAAATTAAATTTAAAAATATCGAGCTGTTGCGGCAAGCAATGGTGCATCGTTCATATTTGAATGAGAATCCATCGTTTCGTCTGGGGCATAATGAGCGTCTCGAGTTTCTTGGGGATGCAGTGCTTGAGCTGGTTGTTACCGATTATCTGTACCTCACCTTTCCCTCGGCGACCGAGGGTTCTATGACAAACTGGCGAGCTTCCTTGGTGAACAGTAAGATGCTCGCAAAGATTGGGGCATCGCTCGATCTCGATCCCTTTCTCTACTTGAGTCGAGGAGAGGGTAAAGATGCCGGGAGCAAAGCACGACAATATATTCTGACAAATGCGGTTGAGGCGTTGATAGGCGCCGTCTATCTTGATCGTGGGTATACCACCGCGGAGAAGTTTATTCATCGGTTTGTACTTCCAGAACTGCCCACTATTTTTGAGCAGGGTTTGGATGTCGATCCAAAGAGCCGACTTCAGGAGCTCGCGCAGGAAAAATTAAAAATCACGCCGCGATACGACGTGATGAAAGAGGTGGGGCCAGACCACGCGAAGTGGTTTACGATTGGCGTCTATTTGAACGCAGAGATGGTCGCACAAGGAGAGGGATCGAGCAAACAAGAAGCTCAGCTCGACGCCGCGAAGAATGGGTTAGCCGCGAAGGGGTGGCAATGAATAGGGATTAGGGGATAGGGTCTAGGGGATAGCATAAGAAAAAAAAGGTAGAGGCCGCTCCGAGATGAGGCGGCCTCTGGTTTATGGCGACGGTGACGGGCAGGGTGGGTCTAAGAGCCCCCATTGGGTGCAGGGTTTCCCCGTTATTGTCGGGGAGTAGAGGCAGCCCTGCAGGGTTGCTATCATCACAATCGCCACGATGAAAAATGGTTTCATCGTGACCTCCTGCGCCAGAATCTAGCAATTATTCCACAGAAAGTCAACCCATATGCCCCACTAATTCCTAGACCCTAACCCCTATAACCTAGCTATTTATATCCCCTTTTTGTCGAGTTTATCGACTGCCCGTACGATAATGTCGGCAACAAACTGTGGCGATGGGACGTCTTTAAAAACAAATCGTTCCCGCTCTCCCGCTGTCTGAATGTAGACATCGCCGTAGTTGAAGAGTGTTTCCATGAATCCCTTTGTTTCAGCGGTCACATCCTGTATGCGTTCGAGTTCGAGTTTCGACACACTGCGGTTGAACACCGTTTTTTGTTCGATATCGATCACGTGTTCACTGGTCACAATCCAGCGATCGAGGAAGAAGATAAAAAAATTATAAAAAAGGAATAGGGTAATGTAGAGATAGTAGATACTCGCGCAGAGAATGACAATGACCGGAATAAAACCGTCGTTAGGAAGCTGCGCGCCGGTGATATTCATAAAGAAAACGACGAAAGGGGGCAGGGCGAGTAGAAAAACCAACACGAAACTGTCGGCAAAAAAGACAATCGGATGTCGCCGGAGCTTGAGAAGGGTTACCTCACTTGGAGAGATGATACTCATAGGTGCGTTGTTTAGAAAAGGGGATGAGTTGCGAGGTGCCGGTATATTTTGTAAGTGATTCCCCGGTGACGTTCAGGATTTGTAGCGAGATGATGACATAGAGTATAATCATCATCCAATTCGTTACCGAAAAGATGTGGTAGCGCAGCGTGAAGGTAATCACAAGAACGCTGAATATGAACCAGATAAAAACAAGAGCGAGATAGAGGGTAAAGAGAAGAGAAAGCATGGCAAAATTTCTAATTCATCTAATTTCTAATTCACCTAATAAAAATTCCAATTTCAAATAGACAAGTACTACATTCTTTCTATCGTTGAGATCCCCAACAACGCTAATCCAACCTTTAGCGTATCAGCAATTTTTGCTACCAGCAACAGGCGTGCGGTGCGGGCACCTTGCTCTGCCTTGAGGATTGGTGTTGTGTGGTAGTAGTCGTTTGCTTTCTGCGCAAGATCGTAGAGGTAGTTTGCATGGATAGAGGGATTCCATTCGGCCGCTTTTTCTATTCTTTCATCAAAGGTGAGAAGAGCTACGATCAGTGCTTTTTCGTTGTGAAAATCATACCCTTCGACTTTCGACTTTCGACTTTCGACTTTCTGTCCTCCCGCCCTGCGGGCGATGCTTTTAAGTCGTGCGTATGTGTATAACAAATACGGTCCGGTTTTGCCGTGGAGTGCAATCGACTCTTTTGGATTAAAGATCAGATCTGACTTAGGGCCCACCATAAGCAGATAGTATTTTAGGGCCGATAGCGCAATGATACGCGTGCGCTTGTTCACTTCTGTCCGCGTCAGGTTTTTCTCTCTTTTCAGGATTTCTTTTTTGACTAATTGTTCAAGACCGTCGAGAAGCGTATCGGCATCTGCGGTTGTGCCCTCACGCGACTTCATTTTGCCTTCCGGCAGGCGCACCATCCCATAACTTAAATGGACGAGGTGGTCAGCATAGGAAACCTTTAGTTGTTTGAGCACAGCAAAAAGTTGCCTGAGGTACAAATCTTGTTCAGATCCAACGACATACGCAGAAGAGGATATGTTTGGCTTAAAATCTTTAAATTTTTTGAATGCCAAGTAAACATCCTGAGTAATGTAGATGGTAGAGCCGTCTTTTCGGAGTAAAATTTTATTGGGAAGATTGAACGCCTCAAGGTCAGCATACACTGCGCCAGTTTTATCTCGTTTGAATACACCTGCGGCAAGCCCCTTCATGATAATGTCTTTCCCTTGAGTATACATTTCGCTCTCAAGGTATGTTTTATCAAAAAAAATACCAAGGCGCCTGTACGTTTCGTTCATTCCTTTGAATACCCAGCTATTCATTTTTTTCCACAGTGCGTGTGTTTTTTTGTCACCCGCCTCCCATTTTTGTAAACATTCTTTCGCGCGGTCTTCTATTGAGGGGTCTTTCTGAAGAAGGGTGTTGTAGAGAACATAATAATCGCCAACAAAATGATCACCCTTCTTCCCTGTATTCTGAGGTGTCGGAACTTTCGACTTTCGACTTTCAACTTTCAACCTTTCTTCCTCGTACGCCACCATCGACTTACAAATATGAATACCTCTGTCATTGACAAGAGAGGTGCGGATGACCTTTGTGCCAAGAAATTCATTTAACCGTGCTACCGAGTCGCCAAGGACAGCATTGCGCACATGCCCGAGATGGAGCGGTTTGTTCGTATTAGGCGACACGTACTCAATAATAATTTTGTCTGGTGTTTTTTTGTGGGGGGTTCTCGTTGTGTTAAGGAGGAGTGGTCCGAGCGTGGCGGGGTTGAGAAAGAAATTAACATACGGCCCCGTGGCATGGACGACAGATATCTCAGAAGGAAGTTTTTTTATCCCATCCGCTACGATCTTGGCGATCTCAACAGGAGATTTTTTGAGTTCCTTTGCGAGCGTGAAACAGGGGAATGCCAAATCACCAAGTGTCTCATCGGGTGGTTGTTCGAGCGTGATTGAATCGAGTGTTTTTTTTGGAATACCAAACTCTGCGAACGATTTTTTTATCGCCGCACTACATAAAGAGCGCACGTCTGCATGAATTGATTCCAAGAGTGTAGCGCTCATAGGGCTAGAGAACTATTTTAACAAAGTGTCGTTTTCCTTTTTTGAGAATCATGCCTTTTGAAGCAAGCGCGATGATTGTTTTCACATCTGAGATTATTGTTTCATTCGCAGATACACCTCCTTGTTCGACAACACGGCGGGCTTCACTTTTGCTCGATGCAAGTTTTGCTTCAACCAGGAGATCAAGAATGTTCCATTCTTTTTTCGTTACGCGAACGATAGGCATCTCATCGGGCACTTCTTTTTTTTGGAAGAGAGTGATAAAATTTTTCTCTGCTTCCTGTGCTTTTTTTGTACCGTGGTACAGAGTCACGATCTCGTGAGCAAGGTGCATTTTTGCATCACGTGGGTTAAGGGTATTTTTTTTCATCGATGATTCTATTGCGGAAATTTCATCCATCGGCACTCGCGTAGCCAGTTTAAAATAACGACCAATCAAAGAATCCGGGATGCTCATGACTTTGCCATACATTGTTTCAGGTTCTTCCGTAAGAGCAATATAGTTATCGGCGGTCTTGCTCATTTTCGCCGAGCCATCGGTTCCCTCAAGGAGAGACACCATCACGACATCTTGTTCTTCCTGATGATATCTTTTTTGGATTTGCCGCCCCATGAGAAGATTAAATTTTTGATCAGTACCGCCGAGCTCTATATCCGCTTTCAACATTACAGAATCATACCCCTGAAGAAGTGGATAAAATGCTTCTCGGGCAGAAATATCCCCGCCATCTTTGAGACGCTTTTTAAAGTCCGCACGTTGTAAAATTTGCTGAACAGTTACTTTTGATGTCAGATCGGCAAATGCCATGATGCCAAGCGTATTGTACCACTCACTATTATACCGCACCTCCACGTTTTTCATGGTAAGGATACGGCCCGCTTGCGCGCAATAGGACACCATGTTTTTTTTGATCTCATCTTTCGTGAGAGGCACGCGCTCCTTACTTCTCCCGCTGGGATCACCGATTTCTGCCGTATGATCACCGATCAATAGGATAACGGTATGTCCAAGATCCTGAAATTCTTTAAGCTTAAGAAGCGCAACCGAGTGTCCAAGATGAAGCAAATTTCCAGTTGGATCAATGCCAAACTTTATGCGAAGATTCTTACCGCTTTGTATTTGCTTTTCAAGGTGTTCTTTTACGATTACTTCCGCCACTCCTCGTGTCAGAAGTTCTGTAATATGGTCGATTTTTTTCATAGGAGTATATAGTGGTAGGACTTTTGGATATCATACCCATTTTGGTTGTAAACTGCAATGGTTCTTGATATGCTCACTTTGGCAACGAACGTAATAAATATTCGTTATATGAGCGAAGACACTAAGAATTTTGATCAGATGCCCATACAGCAGACAAGCGACGCGCAAGACGCATCACCGAAACCACGATGGCAAAAACCATGGTTTTTACATGATCTGGGTGAAATCGAAAGAACAGCCCAGGAGCTCGGGATTGACCTTCAGTCGTTAGTCGCGGCGTTTGCCAAAGGAGCGCTTGCAGAGCTCAGTGATGCTGATTGGGTAAACATGAAAAATTGCGATTCTCACGATCCCTCATGGACGATTGAAGAGGTGCGCGAACATCTCAAAGTGAAACGGGATTTTGGTCGGATAGAACAGGGCATACTTGCGGGTCACTCATTGCCCGCCCCCGTGGTCCTGTATCGTGACAATGAACCACCGTACCTTATATCGGGTAATTCTCGATTATTAGGCTGCCGTGCCCTCGGATTACGCCCGACCGTCTTTGCCGTCAATCTATGAAAGTATGAATGAAAAATTTACAGCACAATTGCAGAAAACTACCCCCGATGATTTGTACGAGATTTCTTTGAAATCCTCGATTGCAAAAAGTGGAGAGGTTTTTATTTTTGAAAAAGGAGAGATGGCCGATCTCTTTGATAAAACACGAGCAGAAACAATACGAAAGAGTTTTCTGGAAAACAATATCAAAGTAAAGCAAATCACGAACATTCCGACCCTGCCAAAGTTTACTGAGAGTGATGCGTTTGTGAATACTGTGATGACGTTTCGTTATGTTCCCAAAGATATTTTTGCAATAGAGCATGAAATACTGATTTTTGATGATACGGTTGCCGTTTATAATAAAGAGGAGCTTCTCATTATCAAAGATAGCGCTTATGCGAATAATCAAAAGCAACTATTCGCAAGTATCTGGGAGCAGGGGCAATCGCCAACGCTTGAGTTTGAATATACGCCCAACCACTCGTTTTATAAGAATCTTAATTATTTTATCGATGATGTACAGATCATCGTGTGGCCCGATGCCGATGCGAAGAATTCGTACAAGGATTTTTCAGAACAACAACTCGATGATTATATAAAAAGTATCATCTTATCTGACCCGTATTATAAAGACGCCAGCTATATCATTGCGTTCATCTGGTCGCTTCAGGGTGAAAAAATGATCGATATGTGGAAGTTTAACGACAACCATGTCGATGATCGCTCGGGTCCTTTGGGCGATGTGCGCGTGTATCGAGAAGGAGTATTGTGTAATGATATGGGTCTTGCAAGCGGAAACACGCTCCTTGTCTTGGGCTATGAAGAAAAAATGAGACGGCAGTCAAAAGATTTGAAGAGTTATTTGGATGGCCCACCCCCAAAACTTCCACTGGAAATTATGAATGGAAAAGATTTTTTTGCCGCTTAAGTATGGGCCACTACATAAAGCTCAAACCATCATCAATAAAACCATCGCAGGATTTCTTGAAGAAAGGAACGATGGACTTTATCTTTGATTGTTTTAAAAGGGGACAGCTCGAATTATTGCCCTCACCACCGATAGTGCGTCGTGACCCTGATCACGAGGACTCATACATTGCTATCGATGGTCACAATCTATTAGCAGCGCATGAGTTTTTTGGTATCGAGTGTGAAGTGTTTCTTGTCGATTCGCCGACGGATTTTTTATCCAATCCAGATAATGATCCAGACATAGCTCAAAGAAACAAAGACCTTGCAGAGAAGTTTGAATCGTGCGTCGATGAAGCAGAAAAAATAGATTGTACGTTTCAAATATTGATAAAAGAGTATCACTCAGTATAGCTATGCGTACAAACATTTATTATTGGAAGTGCGATAATCCTCTCCCCGTTGAGGAGAAGCTTGTTTATAACGATAAGTATAAGCTTGCCGATATTACCGATATGGTGCGAGATATTGCAAAAAATCATTTCAGAGAAGAGCCACTTAGCGTTGAACCAAATGATCTTGCCGGGAATCACTACGCATACGATATCACCTATCCCGACAGAGAAGTTTTTTTTCGCTCCGATGACGGCAAGATCGCCGATGACTACATGGATGCTGAGGAAGCGGCAATGGATTTGGCGCGAGAACATGGTATTCCTGTTCCGACTGTCTTTGCGACCGATACCTCAAAAAAATTATTCCCCGTGCGATATCAGTTGATGGAAAAAGTATCAGGAGAAAGAATGTCGAATTTTTATCAAGACGGTACGCTCGATAAAGGAAGCGTGAGTCGAGAGCTCGGACGGCATCTCGCACGCCTTCATTCTATTCCACTCGATGGATTTGGATTTTTCAATACGGAGATTTTGAAAAATGAAAACAGAGTTATTGGGCTTAACAAAACAAATAGGGAATATTTTGGTACAAAGCTGGAAGACCACCTAAGATATCTTCGCAACACACAGTTTTTAACGAGCCAGGAAATAAGAGATATTGAACAGCTTATCGAAAAGTTCGGAAAGTATCTCAACATTCAGCAGGGGTATATGGTCCACAAGGATATCGCTTTTTGGAATATAGTTGGTACCTCAACCAAGATTAACGCAATCGTCGATTGGGACGATGTTATCTCTTGTGATCCGGTTGATGACCTTGCGGTAGTGAGATGTTTTTACGGTGAAGATATTTTCGTGCCACTGCTTAATGGGTACAAAGAAATTACTCCACTTCCTGATGATTTCTATCCCCGCTTGTGGCTGTATATGATTCGCAATATGTTGTGGAAGGCGGTGTTTCGAACGTTCATGAAGTATTTTGAGATAGATGTAAAAACAACGCTGTTGAATCAAGATAAAAAGAGTACGCTGAAAGAATTCACCCGCAATCAATTATTTTTGGCAATCAACGAGCTTAAAAAGATATAGGATCTGGTAGTGCGGTAATATTGACACAAAGAATTACTTTGTATATACTTCTGGCATATGAAGACATCCGCATTAAGCATTAAAATCGATCCAAAAGTAAAACGAGACGCAAGCAAGGTCGCAGACGAGCTCGGGTTCTCTCTTTCCGCTATCGTAAACGCGTCGCTAAAAAATCTCGTCCGCACAAAAACAATTTCATATTCGCTTCTTGAGCCAACTCCTCTTTTGCAGAGTGCAATTGCTTCAGCTCGAGCTGATCGTGCACAGGGCAAATCAATCGGCCCATTCTCTTCAGTGAAAGATACGATGAAATCATTGCGCTCATAAAGTTTTGACCCTATGAGTATCAGCTATAGCCGTGGTTTCAAGAAGATGTTTAAGAAGTTGCCAGCACGGCAGCAGGACCAATTTGAGGAGCGCCTCACTTTCCTTATAGAGAATCCTTACCATCCATTCCTTCATAACCATCCATTGGCTGGTCCATGGTTGGGGTTTCGAAGCATCAACGTTGCGGGCGATCTTCGCGCCGTCTATGAGGAGCTTATTAATGGGGAGATTGAGTTCGTGGCAATAGGCAGTCACAGCGAACTTTATTCGTGAGCAGGCATATGCGCATCTATATTGCATTTACAAATTGGGAGAATAAAGAATTGCTCGACCCCCTAAAGAAAAGGGGTGCGCTCGTTATTGCAGAAAAGATACTGACTCAGCAGGAGTTTAGAGATATTGTTCGTGAGTACGACGGGGTTATTATCGGACGACTTCACGTTATCGATAAAGAGGTGTTGGATAATTCTTCACTGAAATTCGTTGGAATCTGCGGAAAAGGGACTAACAATATTGACGTTGAAGAGTGCAGGCGCAAGAATGTCGCGGTGTTTTATACCCCCGAGGCAAATATTGTCTCTGTTGCCGAGCATGTGATGACGCTCATAGTGGCGCTTTCAAAGAATCTTGTGAAGTTGGACAAAAGCGTTCGGGAAGAACAATTTGATACGTATCGACACTCAACCGTTGAGGTCAAAGATAAAATTTTAGGTATTATCGGCGCAGGAGCAATCGCCCAGGAAGTCATCAAACGAGCACTTGCGTTCGATATGAAGATTCTCTGTCATACGCCACATCCCGAGAGTCATCATGATCTCGATGTTGCATTTGTTTCATTAGATGCTCTCTTAAGAAATTCTGATTTCGTCTCGCTCAACATTCCACTAACGGATGAGACGAAGAATTTTATTGACGAGAAGGAGTTGTCGCTCATGAAGAAGACATCTTTTTTGATCAACACCGCGAGGGGTGGCATTGTGAATGAGCATGCGCTTGTCGATGCTTTGAAGAACCACGCCATTGCAGGTGCCGGGATCGATGTCTTTGAGGATGAGCCAACACACAATAATGAGTTGTTCGAATGTGATACCGCCATCCTCACTCCACACGTCGCCGGCGTTTCGAAAGAGGCACTCTACAGAATAGAAGAGCATATAGTCAACGATATCGTTGCCTTCCTAGATAACAAAGAACCGAAGTATCGACTGGTTTGACGTATTCCGTAGTCGGCGTATTATATGAGTATAGGGGTACCATTATGAAAAAAATAGATTTAAAATCAGTTGTGTGGAAAGAGGGCGATTATTATATCTCTCGTTGTTTAGATGTGGAGGTCTCAAGTTTTGGCAAGACAAAAAAAGAAGCGCTTGCTATGCTAACTGATGCCCTTGAATTGTATTTTGAGGATGAACCGCTTCCACAAAAAACTGAACGAGTAAAAAATCCAATCATCGCTTCTGTTTCATTGAGTCATGCCTAGACCTTATCCATTGTGGCTTGTACTGAAAGTCCTTGAACAGAAGGGCTTCTTTTTTGTTTCTCAAACAGGGTCACATGCAAAATATCGTAAAAAGGGGAGCCCGGCACTGACTGTTATCGTTCCAATTCATGGAAAGGAAATACCTCATGGCACATTTCGTTCCATTGTTAGACAGGCAAAATTATTGCCAGATGATTTTAAAAAATAGCAGCATGCTTACTCTCGAGGAGCTCGAAAAAGACATACAGGATATTAAAAAAAGAAACCTCCGAGTGGAGGCGGATAAGGCGTGGGAGACAAGCACCGTGCGCAAATGTGCCATTCTTGTTCTTACCTATATCGTCATGGTCGTATTTTTTACTGTGGCTAAAATTGAGCGGCCATTTGTTAACGCCATTGTGCCGGTCATTGCATTCGCACTCTCGACTCTTTCCCTCTCGCTCATCAAAAAGTGGTGGACTGTACATATACACGAAAAAAGAAAAAAATGATGAACGTGTTCATGATTTTATTCGAGCGGGAGATGACGTTTATGATACTGGTGTCTAAGAGCCCATCAAAAAACTATCCCCGTGTAAGTTCTTCCGGCTCCTTTCCGCCCACTATTGCCTCAAAAATGCGCTGAACTTGTCAGAAGACATCAGTATTCTTTCGCGCTCATCATCATTTTGAAACAATAGTAAATCGGAAATGACCGGGAAGCTAGCTATTTGATAGACTCTGAGGAATCTGCGGTTGTGCCTGAACGCCTTTTGGGTTGGGGCCGTACTTGTTGTCGCCGAGTTGACTATCGTCGAGCAAGAATATAAGTAAGACAATACTCCCAACAAGCGGAACGAGTTTTATAAAAATCCACCATCCATTTTTTTCCGTATCGTGGAGGCGGCGGACAGTTACGGCGATAGATGGAATCAGCATTGCCAATATGAATGCACCCACTACCACCGGAATAACACGCTTATCGCCAAACACCTCTCCAAGGGCTATCCCCGCTACTATGATCGCAAGATTTATTAACGTAAACACCCAGTATTCCGCGCGCTGGGCACGCCCGCTAAATGTCGCGTATTTTTTCCATGCCGCAAGGTAGTAGTTCATACGATTAATTGAAAGGATTAAGAAATTTTTTGCAGTTGCTCTTCGAGCGTTTGTATCGACGCGAGATAGTCGTCACGTTTTTTTGTTTCTTTCTCAACAATATGCTTTGGAGCACCTTTGAGAAATTCCCGATCGCCGAGACGATGGTTGAGTGTCGTCAGGAGACCCTGGAGTGTTTCGATTTCTTTTTTTATTTTTACCTGCTCTTCCTCGGTCTTTCTCATGCCGAGAGGTAGGTACACTTCCATGTCGTCTGATACTTTGAGGAATACGGCGTTGTGCGGTTTCTCATCTGTCGTAAGAAGGGTGAGAAAGTCGAGGCGAGCGAGACGTTTTATGGTTGGCTCATTATCGGTAATGAGAGATTGGAGACGTTTCGTCCAGATAAACGATTGGATTTTTTGCGACGGCGGGATGCCGTGCTCTGCCCGTGCGTTTCTGATACTCTGAATGATTGTTTGAATGAGCGCGAATTCATTCTCGGCCTTCTCATCGATGAGTTTTTTGTCTGCCGCGGGCCAGGGGTGAATCATGAGCGTGGTGGGATGCTCATCTTTTTCATGCTTTGTTTTAGGATGAACATTTTCCCGAATATGCTGGTAGAGCACCTCGGTTACAAACGGGGTGAATGGATGCCAGAGCGCAAGGAGTTTCTCTAAAATACTTAGCAAGAGTGTATGCTTTCCTTTTTCAATCTTTGATACCTCACAATACCAATCCGCCAATTCATCCCACGTGAATACACGGAGTTCTTCGGCGGCGTGCGCGAAGCGGAATGTTTCTATGCTGTGGGTGACACTCTCAATCGTTCGAGCAAGACGCGACAGAATCCATCGGTCGGCGAGTGTATGGTGGGCCGGAGTGCTGGCCTCTTCTATTTTTTCCTCCATGCCAAACTGTAAAATAAATCGACTGATGTTCCAGAGCTTATTGATGAAGTTGCGGTAGCTGGCTATTTTTTCTTCACCAAGCAAAAGATCATTTCCCGGTGTTACGCCAACAAGGACACTGAGGCGCAATGCATCCGCGCCATATTTGGGGATGACATCGAGAGGATTGATCGATGTCTCATCGTTGGACTTGCTCATTTTTTTGCGATTGATGTCCAATACCAATCCATGGAGGTATACGGTGGAAAATGGCTCTTCGTGGAGCGCGTACTCTGACATCATAATCATGCGCGCAACCCAGAGCGGTAAGATGTCGTACCCCGTTTCCATTACCGAGGTTGGATGAAATGTCGCCAAATCCCCCTTCTTGATAGCTTTGCCGTGTTTTTCCTCGGCGTTATCGGGCCAGCCGAGTGTTGAGAATGTCCAGAGCGCCGAGGAAAACCATGTATCGAGCGTATCTTCATCGTGGCGCAGCGAGGTATTTTTGCATTTCGGGCACTCTGTTGGGGCTTCATGGGCAACGATCACTTCTCCACACCCACCAAGTTCCTTCTCACAGTAGTACACCGGTAAGCGATGCCCAAAGACAATCTGGCGAGAGATACACCAATCGTGGAGATTATTCATCCACTGAAAATATTTTTTTTCAAATTGATTTGGCAGAATAGTGATACGCCCGGACTGAACCGACTCAAGAGAAATTTCCTTGAGCGATTTGTCCGCGGGTGCCGCTATTTTTTTATTGACATCGACAAACCACTGCAACGATGGGAGCGGATCGACCGGTGTGCCACAGCGATAGCAAATTGAAAGGTTGTGGGTATAGTGCTCATCGATGTGATCGACAAGGCCTTTCTTTTTCAGTACCTCAATTATTTCTGCGCGGCTCGTACGGGCATTCTTCCCGGCAAACGAACCGGCAGCATCGGTAAAGGTGCCATGTTCATCAATTATCTTTGTAACGGGTAGATGGTATTTTTGCGCAAGCTCAAAGTCCTCGAAAGAATGTCCGGGGGTAATAGTCATGGCGCCACTGCCAAATTCCTTATCGGCAACAGCGTCGGCAATGACGTGCGCGCGAAGCGGCCCCTCTATCCATTCGACATCAAACTCTTGGCCGATTAACTCCTTGTATCGGGGATCGTCGGGGTGGACGACGATAGTTTTGTCTAAAAATTTTGTCTCAGGGCGGACGGTACCAATAACGACAGGCCCGTATTTCAGATAGTAAAATGGCGTTGCCTCTTCCCTATATTTTACCTCATCGTCGGCCAATGTGGATTTGCACCCGGGACACCAATTGACAATTCTGTTACCTCGATAGATGAGGCCATCGGTGTACATACGAATGAAAATTGTCTTCACTGCGTGAGAGAGTCCTTCGTCGAGGGTGTAGCGTTCGCGGCTCCAGTCGCAACTCGACCCCATTTTTCTTATTTGGTTGCGAATAGTAGAGCGTGATTCGTCGACGTATGCTTCTATGCGAGCAATAAAGTCCTCGCGCGAGAGGTCGTGTCGCGTAATCCCCTCTTTTGCCATCTGTTTTTCCACCTTATTCTGTGTCGCAATAGATGCGTGATCGGTACCCGGTATCCAGAGCGCTTTTTTGCCATTCATTCTATTAAAACGAATCATCAGGTCTTGGAGAACAAGCATCATGGCGTGCCCAATGTGGAGGGTTCCTGTCGCATTGGGCGGTGGCATTGCTATTGAGAACGGCTCTTTTGCAGAAGGGAGGTTATCGGGATTAAAATACCCAGACGCTTCCCATGCCTTATAGATAGCGTCTTCAAATTGCGCAGCGCTGTATATTTTTTCGAGTTCGGTCATACGGTTTTAATTACTAAGCTCGCTCGTTTATCATTCCACCGCTGTCATTCCCGCGAAGGCGGGAATCCAGAATTTATATGCCGTCTTGTGCTAACTGGATCCCCCGATGGCCATCGGGGGATGACACAAGAAAAGAAGTAAGTGTAAGGAGTATATGTAAAGGTAATTCAGCATAATTTATTTAAAACCAACTAGAGCATCTGTACAGCAGATACCTTTATGCTAGTATTATAGCATAAATTGTTCCTTTGTTCAAGAAAAAATTTGGGCGCCCTACTCAATGCAGGACGCCCAGGTTACAGATGCCACGATGGCCGCTTTTTTTTGGGGGGTATTGATTTCCCCCATGGAGAGGTCAATGTCGTAATCGACATATTCCTCTCGCAGAACAGCGGGGATTGGCGGCATCCCTTCGTAGCTTTCGAACATGTTAACCCTCCTCAATGTTCGCATGAGAATAGTATCGTTCTTTTGAACGAATGAGAAGGGGGATACTCCGCGAGGCGCGGTATTTTATAACAGACACTCGGTCAGTCGGAAGATACTATAAGATTGTACGACGCATAAAATGAATCGTAAAATATTATAGTGAAACAAATTTAGCGAAATGAGTCGTAAAATATGGGCCAGTAGCTCAGTTGGTTAGAGCATGCGGCTTATATCCGCACGGTCGTGGGTTCGACCCCCACCTGGCCCACCAGTATAAAAAAAATACACCAGCCCATTGTTCTTATCGAACGGGCCGGCGTATAAAACTCATGAGAGGACCTAGTCCTTGACGTAGACAACGTCATTTGGATTGAAACAGCACATGATTTGTAAGGATAGCTCTTCTGCTGTCCCGCCGCCGTCTTCATCGCGTTCGATGATGATAGCGCGCAGGTAGCTATCTTTGTAAATGTAGGCAATCTCTCGTCCAATCTCCAGTAAGCCGAAATTTGTTCTGCGATATCCCGCGGTAACCAGCTTACGGCTTGATTCCTCCACGGTACTCCTCCTATTTTGAAGCGTGAATTAGGTGGAGAATAGCAGAGAGAGAGTTTTAGCAAGCCCCTATTTATGCGAAAAATTATTATCGGTATCGATGAGGTTGGACTCGGTGCGTGGGCCGGACCGATTTATGTAGCTGCTGTCTGTTTCATCTCAAACTCCACAATTCCGCCTGACGTTATTATACGCGATTCTAAGGCCATGAATCGAGCGCAGAGAGTACGCTCGTCGTTTTTTTTGAGAAAAAACACTTGTTTTGTCATTTCGCGAGTATCGCGAGAGATTATCGATACACTCGGTGTTCGCAAGGCAACAATCCAGGGGATCATTTCTGTTATAAGGAAAATGAGACAAAAAATACGCGCCCGGTTGACGGTAAACGCTAGGACGAATACTCTCCTGCATTTTCAAATTGATGGCAAAAAAATATGCTCCATTTCAGAAAGCCACGAGTTCATCGTTCGAGGTGATGGTACGATAGCGGAAATTTCGGCCGCATCGATCATGGCGAAGGTTGCGCGGGATCGCCACATGAAGCGGTTAGGCACGATCCATCCCGAATATGGATTTGCTAACCATGTAGGATACGGGACAAGGGAGCACCAACGTGCTTTGAATAAATACGGGATATGTGATATCCACCGCAGATCGTACGCACCCATAAAGAAAGTTATGCACAGCGCCAACAAAGTTGTCGTGGTATAATATATACAAGGAGGCAAAAATAGCTTCCTTCGAAAACAAAACAAACAACCTGCGTTGTTGTAAAATAGAACAACGGAGGTTCGAAAATAAAGGTGGGTCAAAATAACCCACTCAAAAAAAGAAACCTGCGCGGGCATCGAAAAAAAAGAGCGGCGCAGGTTTCATAAAAAGCTAGAAAATCGGGGGCGAGAGAAAAAATTATATTATCTAATAAATACCGGCAAGTGTTCGGAATATTTTTGTTACTCAAATATCGATAATAGTTTAAAATCTATGGATGGACTCCTATTAAAAGGAGGAACGGCGCTTATCAATGTTCCTGAGTTGCTTAGGCGACTTGGTGTGAGTTCGGGGCAAACTATTGCTGATCTGGGCTGTGGTGGGGGGGGTCATTTTGTTGCTCCGACTGCACTGATGGTGGGCTCTGCCGGCACGGTCTATGCCGTTGATATTCAAAAAAAGGTACTCCATTCGCTTGAGGCAACGCTTAAACTCCAGAATATTGGTAATGTTAAAATAATCTGGAGCGACTTAGAGTGTATTGGAGCGGCAAATATACCTGAGAAGTCGTGCGATGTTGCTATCCTGGCCAACGTCCTTTTTCAAAATAAGAGTCACGCAAACATCTTGCACGAAGCTATGCGACTAGTAAGAGATGGTGGGCGAGTGGTGGTCGTCGACTGGAAGCAAACGGGCGCGGCGTTCGGCCCTCCTCCTGAAATTCGCGTATCACCTGAGGCAGTTATTAAAATCGCGAAGGATTGCAATCTTGAATTTGTCGAGCTTTTTGATGTTGGTGACTTCCATTACGCGGCTGTTTTCAAAAAATAGCATTGACGTTTGCGAAATGACTCGGTATGCTTGGTGTGTTAATAATAATTATCACACCATTTTTGGTTTACTACTATATGATGACAGGACTTGCCGATCTTATGAGTGTTCGTTATTGGCTGACGCCAAACCCGGGAGTACTGAGCGATCAGACAGCTCTTTTTTTTGCTATTCTCTTTGGGTTTTTTGTTCTCTTTAAAATTCTTCTTCGTACCATGGGAAGGCAGTACATCGTTTCTCTTTCTAAGCATCATAAGCAGCTCGTTTTCCGACTCGAGAAGTTGCTTCTCACTATGGGCGTGCTTGGGTTTCTCTGGTTATTCTTTGCCTATGAAATCATTCCATTTTTTTCCGGGCGGTATTGGTTTATTGCATGGGCACTTGGTGTTGTTATCTGGGCCTATTATATTTATTACTATATTTCTGTTGAAATCCCGGCGCTGGTTACAATAGACAAGGAGCGTGAGTCCGCGAGAAAATATGACCATCAGAAAGGTAGGCGGTAGGAGTGCTCTATGGTGAACGTTCGTTCATCTATGGTGGGTTCTCTGGGTGAGGACGAGGCGGTTGAATATTTGAAGAAGCAGAGATACACAATTGTCGAACGTAATTTTCGCACTAAGGGTGGCGAGGTTGATATTATAGCAAGGGTGAACGATACCCTTGTTTTTGTTGAGGTGAAGGCGCGTTCATCGGCGCGCTACGGGTTTCCCGAAGACGCGGTTGGCCCCGCAAAAAGGCACCGCATGGCACGGGCAGCGAGGCGATACCTTCTTTTGCACCCCGTTTCACAGGATACGTACATTCGGTTTGACATCGTCGCCCTTCAATACGGATCGGTAAACGGCGGCGAGGGCTTGCGGCATATAGAGGATATCGACATCGGCGAGGGAGTTTACTAGAACCTTTCACACTATGGTATAATTTGGTATACTCTTTACAGGGAAGTGGATAACCATTCATCTCATTTTTTCATGGGTAAGTTCTTTGTTTTTTTTACGGCTGTTATTAGCGCTGCATTCGTGCTGGGCTGCGGAGCGTCTGTCCATGCGCTTGTTCTCTCGCCGACCGTTCTGGAGTATGACGTGGCGAAGGGCTCCACCCTTTCTCGTACGATACATCTGAAGAACGATACGTCCTCGCCGGTGACGGCCAAGCCAACCGTCTATGCGGTTACCTCACAGGACGAGCACGGTTTTCCTGAATTCGCGCCCCTAACTGACGATGTCCCTTTGAAAAAATGGATATCGTTTGGCACTATCGATGCCGTAGCGCTCGATGCGGGAAAGGAGACCGATGTGCAGATTCTCGTGACGGTGCCCGCAGAAGCTGCTCCCGGAGGATACTATGCGACCGTGACGTGGGATGTGAAACGTGAGGACGGTACTATTGGGCTTGTTCCCAGTCCCGGAGTCAATATCGCGCTCTCTGTCCCGGGGCCTGTTACGCAGAAGGCGAGTATAGCGCAATTTTCTCTTGAGAAACAAAAAGGATTGGGGCTCTCTCTTCCACTCGTGTTCCTCACAAAAGTTCGTAACGAAGGCGGTGTGCACTTCACTCCCGAAGGTACGATCGAGATAAAGAATATATTCGGGTCGGTCGTCGCGCGCGTTCCTGTTCTTTCTCAAAAGGACGTTTCACTCCTCGGGACACGTCATAATGGTAACGTGCTGCCTGGCGCAACGCGTATATTGTACGGAACATGGGGAAATGCATTTGCGTTCGGTCCCTATACTGCGACACTTGTTTTGGACACTCACGGTGCGGGAATGCTCTCCGCCCAGACATCGTTCTTTATTACATCACCCGTTCTACCGTATCTTTGGTACGCGATTATTTCGCTCGGTATCGTATTACTCCTCCGTTTTATTCTCACGCTCATTCGCACGTTTCACATAAGGTAGAATTTCCACAGTTGAGTACAGTTCTAGGCGGTCCGATGGCCATCGGACCAACAGGGCGAAATGTGCCAACAGTGGAAATTGTATAAAAAATAAGTGTATGACTCAAGATTCTGCCGTTAATAAAGGGTTTCAGCTGCTTGGTATTTTTGTATTATTTTTGATGCTCTCTTTTACCGTACTTTCGCAGACCCGCGTTCAGGCGGCAAATCTGAGTTCACTAAGCGATACGCTTACATCATCGAAGATAAGTACCGTATCGAATCACACGATCACCTTTCGCGCCGCTACGTCCGTGAGTTCTGGAACCATCGTTGTTAATTTAACAAACGTAGTTGCGAGTATTGGATCGGTTGACGTTACCGATGTCGATCTTACATACGGTGGTGTCGACCAAACACTCGCTGCGAGCGCTGCCGCAAACACCTGGGGTGTGTCGGTTGGCGGTGGAGGTCTGACGACATTTACCTATCCGACCTCATGCTCATCGCCGTGTGCTCCAATTGCTGCCGGAGCAACGGTGATCATTCTTATTGGAACGAATGCGAATAGCGGCAATGCGCAAATGACAAACGTTGCTACAGCCGGCAGCAAGTATGTGAGTATCGTTGCCGGATCGAATGTCGGACTCTTTGCGGTGTCGCTTCTATCAAATTCGAGTATCAGTGTGAGTGGTACTGCAAATATTCCATCGGGTACGTCGTCGACATCGTCTTCGAGCTCTTCGAGTACCACATCGACTACGACAACATCTTCAACAACAACGGCGGCACCTGCAGCAGAAGCAGCGCCCGTAGCACCAACAGCTCAGCCAGCAGCTGATACCACATCGACTACGACAACAACGGCGGCACCTGCAGCAGAAGCAGCGCCCGTAGTACCAAAAGCTCAGTCAGCGACTGACACCGTTCCCACATCGCCACCAGCAACACCTGCGACGGCCCCGGCGGCGCCTGCAATTCCAGCGATACCCACACCAATCGGGCAAGCCGAGAGTATTGTTGTCCCGTCAGCTGGCGCATTAACATCATATGCTGTTGGAGCGATCAATTCAGTTGGTGGTGGAGGCGCGCAGGCACTGATACCATCGGGAACATTTCTGACAGCGAACGGTGATCTAACACCAGTTATTGTTTCTGTCACACCAATGCCTTTTGATGCTTCTCTTGACTGGACAGGATGTACTAATCTGAAAAGTACAAAAGTTCTTGGAAAAATTGTCTATAGCTTGCAGGCACAAAACAGTGCGCCAAAAAATCCTGGCGATGTTGCGGTATTTGGACAGCGCCCGGTTCAGTTTACTATTAAGTATTCTCAAGAAGATATCGAGCGGCAGGGGTTTGATGAAAGCTCGCTCCGTGCTTTTGGTTTTGATCCTGAGGATTGCAATCAGAAAGTTGCTTTTGTCTTGGATACCGAGAAGAACACGGTTACGATTACCGTCGTGCCGCATACATTTTTTGCATTGACAGGGAATATTATCCCTGGCTTTGTCGAGAAAGAAACGGTCGCCTATCCGACATTTGAAATCACGCCGGTGGTTTCTGATATTAGCGGGCAGGATTTTAATCTGACTAACGCTGAGGGGAATACCGCGCTCGGGCTGAACGGAGATCAGTTTGCGGCAAAGGAGAATAGTTTTATCTACCTTTGTCTT
>Ga0209515_10001849_pt1 | contig 34067 bp, 29 predicted proteins | sample Subgroupgradi54m_FD_187454 | JGI IMG/M metagenome (GOLD analysis project Ga0209515, IMG submission 187454) | Subsurface groundwater microbial communities from S. Glens Falls, New York, USA - GMW60B uncontaminated upgradient, 5.4 m (SPAdes)... ... | reverse complement strand
AAAAAAGTTGTTCATTATTTTCATCTTGGTTGTCAGATATTAGGTTTATCTGTTTGTACAACTCATCTTTGGCTTTATAAAAAAGTAACATTTTGGGATGACCGCAAAATGAAAATATTACTGCTTGATCTTTTACTACTCCAATGACACAATGTTTTTGAACTTGTTCATCGTCAATTGGTTTGTTTTCTCGGTTAATATTCTTCAAAACTGTTTCTAGGGAGTTTTCATTGATATTTTGAGGTGCTTCATAATAACGAGCTTCAATTTCATCAATAATATTTTGTAATTTGATGATATCTTTGGTGGTGGTGTTGTTCAACTCACAAACAGCAAAAAAATAACCCTTTTGTCGCTCTTTTTCATTGGAGGGCTCAGTAATATGAAGTAGCACGTGGGATTTTTCCCGGTTGCCGCCTTCGATAAAAAACTCGTGTAATTGTAACTTGTATTCCATAAACGCCTGTAGTATACTATATTTATCGTCATAAGTCTAATAAATATCAATAGAAAGATGGTGCGGTTTTTGGTCTATTTAAAATTGAAAAGAATTTAATTATGCTTGAACACCTTTTTGGTTCATTAACACGAATAAAACTTTTACGTTTGTTTTATGGAAATCAAGAGAGAGCGTATTTTGTGCGTGAACTGTCCAGAGCCATTGAAATTCAGCTAAATGCCGTTCGTCGGGAACTCGCCAATCTGGAAGAAATTGGCATCATAAAACAAACAGAATATGGACAATCAAAAGAAGAAGAGGCTGGTACGGAAAGATCAAAATATTATAAAATAAATACTGGATTTTTTCTTCACGAAGAACTGGGTGCTTTACTAGAAAAAACCCAACTTTTGGAAGAACGTAATTTTATTGATTTATTAAAAAAACGAGCCGGTGATATAAAAATGATGATTTTGACTGGATTTTTTACCAACGCAACTGAAGTTGGAACAGATATTTTATTTGTCGGCGATATCAAAGTAATGGCCGTGGCCAAAGCGATTCGTGATTTTGAAAAATTTTTAAACCATGCTGTTCGTTATACTATTTTGGATGAAAAAGAATTTTCTGAAAGACGTGAAATTGGCGATCGTTTTCTATATTCTATTTTTGAAGCCAAACATATTTTTGCGGTAGATGAATTAAAATTAGGCTAAAGTTTTTATGTACTTACTGATTGATAATTCGTCAAATGATAAAATTCTTATTCACTACTGTTTGAACACAAAATGGACTCAACGTGAATTTAATAAAGACAACGATCTGTTGGTGTCTGTCCATCAATTATTATCAGACGAAGATAAACAGCTTATTGATTTGGGTGGTTTGGCAGTAGTGGTGGGTAAAGGAAAGTTTACGGCTACTCGTATTGCGGTCACTGTAGTCAACACTTTGTCGTATGCGTTGCACATTCCAGTTTTGGCAGTTGACGATTGGTATGAAGATTTAATTCAAGATATTCAAGCGTCGCCAGTAGGGCAATATGTTAGCGCTCAGTATAGTGCTCCGGCCAATATTGGTGGAGGTAAACATTAAGGACATGTTATCAGATTATCAACGATATCGTTTTTATGAAATTTTGCCTGGTTTGTCGATCTGGCTTACTTTGGTAATCGGTATTTTATTGTCCTTTTTTTATCCATTGGTTGTTATTTATGCTGTTATAATTTTCGATGTTTATTGGGTATTGCGCGTGGTTTATTTTTCTTTTTATCTTATCTTATCTTGGACTAGATTTCGTAAAGCTGTTAAGACCAATTGGTTGTTCAAGTTAAAAAATGATTTTCCAAATTGGGAAACCAAAAAAAATGTGGTGTTTTTACCTTTGGCTAATGAAGGTTATGAAGTCATAGCGGGGACACTTCAAGCTTTTTTAAATTCTAGTTATCCGGCCAGTCAGCTGTATCTGGTTATTTCAGGAGAAGCGCGTCGTCAGGCCAATTGGGACAAAGTACAAGCAAAAGTGAAAGCTAATTTTAGTGGTAAATTCGCGGATATTTTGTATTATACTCATCCGGATAATCTGCTCGATGAAATTCCCGGTAAAGGTTCAAATATTCATCATGCTGAACTGGAGTTTAAAAAATATGTTGATATTCGTCAATGGAATTATCTCAATGTTATAATTTCGGTATTTGATGTTGATACAGTTGTGCATCCACAATATTTTGCCCATCTTAATTATATGTATTGTTTGCACCCACATCCAGAACGGAGTTCTTTTCAACCGATTACTTTATATAATAACAACATGTGGGAGTCGCCATCGATATTGCGGGTCATGGCTTTTGGGACTAGTTTTTGGATGTTATTTTCTTTAGCCCGTTTGGATGGTTTGGTGACTTTCTCTTCGCATAGTATGAGTTTGAAAGCGGCCCTAGAAAGCGGTGGTCATGCCAAAGATATTGTCAGCGAAGATTCGCGGATATTTTTTCAATGTTGGTTGCATTATGGTGGCAACTATAGTGTTACTCCTTTGTATATTCCAGTTTCGATGGACACGGTGCGTGATGAAAGTTTGTTTAAAAGTTTAAAGAATTTATATTTACAACAACGTCGTTGGGCTTGGGGGACAGAAAACATTCCTTATTTATTATGGCAATTCAAAAAACATCCAGAGATAAATTGGTGGAAAAAAACCACGATTTTATTTCATGAGTGGGAGGGTAAATGGAGTTGGGCGGTAGTATCGATACTTTTGACATTATTAGGACGTTTGCCGTTGTGGGTAGCCAGTAGTGAAGTGCGTCAAAGTGCTTTGTTTTTTAACGCGCCGCACGTATTAGAAAATTTAATGAGCATAGCTACCTTTGGTTTAATTTTTTCTGCAGTGATTAGTATGCTGATTTTGCCGCCACGTCCGGATAGTCATCCGAAATATAAATATTTATTTATGTTGTTGCAATGGATGTTGGTGCCGGTTTCTTTGATTATTTTTTCAGCAATACCTTGTATTGATGCGGTTACTCATTTGATGTTTGGAAAATATTTAGGTTTTAATGTTTCGGTTAAAAAAAGAGCAGTATGAAAATTTTTAAAATAATATTTCTCACAATACTTTTATTGATAATCGGTGTGGCTGGTTTTGGTTATTGGTCGATTCGTTCTGGTAATTTGCAAAAAGTAGTAGTCAAGGAAGTCTCTGCTCAATTAACAACCAATCCAGCTGAGAAAAATTTATTACAAACTATTTTAGGTTTTGAAAAACCGCGCACTTATTTAATCTTATTTCTAAATAATACTGAGATACGTCCCGGTGGCGGTTTTATTGGTGCTTATGCTTTGTTGCAGATGGACAAAGGTATTCCTCATTTACTAAAAGTAGAAGGCACAGAGATTCTAGACAATACCGGTAAAAAAGATTTTGAATCAGTGGCACCAGATCCGATCACAAAATATTTGAAAGTATCGAGATGGTATTTTAGAGATAGTAACTGGTCGCCGGATTTTGCTATTTCATCACAAAAATCAGCCGAATTGTTTTTGAAACAAGGAGGGTTGGGAGAGATTACTGGTATTGACGCAGTGATTGGTTTTACCCCATCTGTGATTGAAGAAGTTTTAAAAATTCACGGTCCAATCAAAATTAACGGAGAAGAATTTAACGCTACAAATTTTACTGAAAAATTGGAATATGAAGTAGAGTATGGATACAAGTCAAAAGGAATTGAATTTGCTCAACGTAAAAATATGTTGCGTGATTTGGCTTATTCTTTGCTGGACAATTTACGTTTTGATGTCTTTACAAAATGGCAAAAATATTATGATTTGTCACAGCGTTTGTTGAAAGAAAAACAAGTGGTATTTTATGCGCAAGATAATGATGAACAAAATATTTTTATTAGTAAAGATTGGGCGGGAAAAATGAAACCAAATGTTGGTGATTATCTATTGTGGGCGGATGCCAATCTGGGAGCTCTAAAAACTGATGCAGTTATAACACGTGAATTAACTTACATTATTGCTCCAACTAGTACCGATAAATTTGTGGCTACTGCCAAGATGAAATTTATTCACCAAGGTAAGTTTGATTGGCGCACTTCGCGCTATCGTGATTATGCTCGAGTGTATGTGCCTACTGGTAGTAAATTTATAAAAGCGTCAGGAACTATGGAAGCAGAAAAATCTATTAAAACTGGAGTAGTCGATCAGGGGATAGAAAATGGCCGTCAGTGGTTTGGTGGTTTTATTGCCATTGAGCCTGGTCACACCGCTGAGTTAAGTTTTCAATATTATTTACCAGAAAATGTTGCCACTGCTATTAAAAACGGAGAATATGATCTGTTAATCCAAAAACAAATTGGTACAAATGGTGTTAAATTGACTTTAGAACTAGATTTTGATAAAAAATTAGTATCCGCTATTCCTGGAGAAAATCCAAATAAATATGGTGATAATCGTTATGATTTGTCGGCTGATTTAAAAGAAGATCGGGAATTTAAAGTAATAATGGGGAAATAATATGTTTATTAAAAAAATCGGGATTGATCTGGGGACGACGAACGTTTTGGTATATGTACCTAAAAAAGGGATTGTTTTGAACGAACCAAGTGTAGTGGCGATATCCAAAGCAGATGGCAAAGTGTTGGCGGTTGGTTTGGAAGCCAAGGATATGTTGGGGCGTACTCCGGACACTATTATCGCTGAACGTCCACTCAAAGATGGGGTGATTGCCAATTATCAGATCACTGAGGCGATGTTGCGTTATTTTATCAATAAAGCTTTGGGTGGGGCGCGCCTATTTCGACCGGAAGTCATGGTGGCGGTACCGGCTGGGATTACTTCCACTGAAAGACGAGCGGTGATTGATGCGACGATTGCGGCGGGGGCACGAGCGGCTTACATTATCAAAGAGCCAATTGTGGCGGCGATCGGGGCGGATATTCCGATTGGAGCAGCTTCTGGTCATATGATCATCGATATTGGTGGTGGAACTGCGGAAATTGCAGTGATTTCATTGGGTGGAATTGTTGCTAGCAGATCAACTCGTGTGGGTGGTACGAAATTTGATAAAGCTATTGTGGAACATATTCGTCAAAAATATAATTTGGCGATTGGGGAACGTACTTCTGAAGAGATTAAAATCACCGTTGGTTCAGCGATGTTTATGGACAAACCACTGTCTATGGAAGTCAAAGGGCGAGATATGATTCATGGTTTGCCACGTATTATCACAGTGACTTCAGATGATACTACGGAAGCTTTGCAACATGAACTTGGCATATTGATTGATGCGATAAAAAAAGTTCTTTATGATACTCCGCCAGAATTATCGGCGGATGTGATGGATAAGGGTATTATAATGTCTGGTGGATCTTCAATATTGCGCAACTTGACTGAATTGGTAGCTCAGGCAACTGGGGTGCCGACTTATTTGGCGGAAGAACCGTTGTTGTGTGTGGCGAAGGGGACGGGGATTGCTTTGGATAATTTGGATAGTTATAAACGTAGTATTTTGGCGACTAAATAGATAACTTCTGTGTTTTTTTCAGATGCGTATTTTTCAGACAAGTGAGAGAAAATATTAATTTTTAAACACGTGTCGGTTTTGCTTGGCAAAACCGCACTCTCACTCACTCAGGCTATGAAGCCTGAGTTCCGTGGCGGTTTAAAAATTAATATTTTCTCTCACTTGTCTTCTGTGGTTTTAGATATATTTTATGTTGATTGGGATTGATGGTTCGCATGCTAATAAGGTTCAGCGTACGGGAGTGGAGGAATATTGTTGGCAGGTTATTCAGGAATTAAAAAATATTATACCTTCGGATACGAAGGTGGTTTTGTATTCTAATAAAAAATTATTACCGGAATTGGCGATGTTACCAAAGAATTGGGAAGTGAAGATTTTGAATTGGCCATTAAAAAAAATGTGGAGTCAGTTTCGATTGGCGTTTGAGCTTTGGAGAAATCCACCGGATGTTTATTTTTCTCCTGGTCAGTTGCTACCGTTATTTTTGCCGAAAAATTCGGTGGTGATGGTGCATGATAGTGCGTTTGAGGCATATCCATCGGCTTATAGATTTTTTGGGAGACAATATTTGAAATGGATGAATCGTTTGATAGTTAAAAAAGCTAAATTAATTTTGACTTCGACTGAATTTAATAAACGGGAGATGTTGAAATTTTACGGTCATTTCCTCGCGGATAAAATAAAAGTTATACCTTTGGCCTATAATTCAACAAAATATAATTTAGAAAAACCAGCTGGTGAAAATCTTTATGGTCAGTACATATTATCAATTGGCCGGCTTGAGGAAAAAAAGAATACTAAGAGAATTGTAGAAGCATTTAGTTTAGTAAAAAAACAATTTCCAGATTTGAAATTAGTTTTGGTTGGCAAGCACGGTTTTGGTTTTGAAGAGATACAGCAGGCAATAGACCATAGTGTTTATAAAAATGATATTGTTTTGCTTGGTTTTGTGCAGCCAGAAGATTTGTTAAATATTTTGAAAAATGCTCAAGTGTTTGTGTTTCCATCTTTGTATGAAGGGTTTGGAATCCCTGTTTTGGAGGCGATGGCGGTGGGTGTGCCAGTGGTAGTGAGTCGAGGTAGCGCACTAGAAGAAGTTGGCAAAGAAGCGGTGGAGTGTGTAGATCCAAAAAGCGTAAAAGATATTTCAGAAAAAATTATTATTTTATTAAAAGATAAAAATCTTCGTCAACAAAAAATAAATTTAGGTTTAGAGCAAGTAAAAAAGTATTCATGGAACAATACTGCCACACAAACTTGGGAAGTATTAAAAAATATAAAATAAATCAAAATACTTCGCTTAGCAATAAAAAATCCAACTTTTTCAAGTCGGATTTTTTAACCCCATAAATTCAGTTCTCTCTTGAATTTATTGGGAGGGAGGTGCACGGAGCGCCTAAGGCCCTCCACTATTCTTTTTTGCACCTCCAAAATTGTTCACCGAGTTTTTGTGCCAAGTCCGCCATGCGGTCGGCACGTTCAACATCGGTGGTTGGTTGTTGGCGAACGACGCGCAGTTGCGCAATCCGTTCGCGGATTTCTGCCTTTGGTGTAGCGGCGTTCGCCAGGGCGATGTAGCCCAGCATGTGGGTTGCGTGCAACCCGAGTTCGCCGCCGCTTCCGACCATCGCTGTCCAGATTGTCAGAGCTCGTTCGCGAGCAATGGTGTCTCCAGACACGCGCCACCAGACAAACGACAGGTTGGCCAAGATGTTCTTGGTCACATCCTCTTTTGCCTGGTTTTCTTCTACCTCTTCCAAATACTTTGCGCCACCGTACTCCTCTAGGACTTTCCTAGCAGAATCGTGTTGGCCGTTGCCGTAGAAGTTCGTCACCAGTCGGTGAACGAACATTAGACCAGCTTGATTGGCGGTCATTTTGCCCTCCTTAGGACTGTTTTAATTAATCCTTGACAAAACAGGTCATAATAGCAGATTTTTTGCATTTGGTCAATAAGGGCTGTGTAAAACTTTTGACGATTATTCAAAAAAGTGTTATATTAAAGTTAATTTAAAATTATATTACAAAAATAAATATTAATAATATGGCAAAACACAAATTTGATTCTGCCCCAGCACCAGCGGGAGTAACGGCGGAGGTAAAAAAAGGAAATGTATCAGTGGAAGAAGGGGCTGGTATAGAAGTGGCAACAGGTAATCATAACGATATCACTGTTGAAAAGTTGTTTGATAAAATGAAACAAGAGTTGCAAGAAAAAAGAAAACTGGCCAAAAAAGAAGGTAGGAGCGAAGCTGAAATAAAAACTATCAAATTCGACAAAAACTCAGATACTTACAAAGCATGGATACTAGCTTTTAATGAAAACCAATTGGATCTTTTGACTAAAAAAGAAGACGAACTTCAGGCACAAATTGAAGCTGTTGCAGCAAGCGGAAAAGAGGTATCAGAAGATTTATTTGAAAAATGGAGAGTTGTTTCTTTAAAAATAGCTGAAGTTTCAAATGCTAAAAGAGCTAGAAATGAATTGTCAAGACAAAATATTGACTCAACAACAGAAATTCAAAGATTGAGTGATCAAGAAAAACTAGTTGGTGTACAGCCGGCGATGGAAGCTAAAATTATTGATTTACAAGGAATGTCTCATGTGGCTGATGTTCAGATTGGGGCTTTAGATGATTTGACGGTTGGAATTGGTGATAGTGATGTTTTGGAAGAATATGCTGGAAAAATTCAACCACTAGGTAATCATGAGAGTTTTTTTCTAAAACAAGATGAGCAGGCCGAAGTATCTGGTGGTAATAGTGGTACTGAAAGAATTAGATCATTTTTTTCAAAAGAATTAGAAAAAGAAGCCAAAAAAAGAATTAAAGGGCCAAAAGATTCATTTACAAAAAAAGATGGATTTGTTGCTTCGTTAAATGATTATGTTGGTGACGATGCAGTTTTTGCTACTCTCCTCTTAAAAGATGCAAATTTTGTAAAGTCTGTACAAAATTATTTTAATACTGAAGTTGGTATAGTAGGAAAAGCTGCGGAAACAGCCGCACTTCAATTTGTTCATACATTAAAATCAGCTCGTGAGAAATATGACGAGTTAGTTGTAAATATGAAAATTCAAGAGACAATGAGAGTTGAAGAAGAAAAACCACCTGAAATTCCGGAAAATTTACTAAATATTAGTGTAATAGAAGTAAAAATTGAACAATTAAAGAAGAAATCTGCAGAAACCAATTTCTTTTTTGGTGGAAGTGAAAGAAAAGAAATAGCAAAACAAATAAAAGAGTTAGAAAAAGAACTGGCTGGGATAGCTGAAAATTTGGCTAAAACCGCAACCGAATTATTACAAACAGCTGGGGCGAATTCTGATATAGAAACGCTCAAAGCTGTTGCTGAAGAAGCGGCTGATTTAAATAAAAATGTAATCTCAGGTAATATAAAACCTGGATCTAGTAAGTTTAATAAATATGCTAGAATAATAATGGCTGCAATGGCTGGATTAACTTTTGCTTCATCAGTTGGTGAAGTTGGTGGTAAGGCAAATAAAGCAAAACCACATGTTGGCGGTGAAATTAAACCAGGTGGAATAAAACTAGGTGGTGAGAGATCAAGTTTTGGTGGAATGTCTGGTATGTCGGAAATGCGATCAGACTTCCAAGAACAAAATGGGATGACAGAGGCTGTTGTCACATCTGAAATGCCATCAGCGTCACCATTTGACGGTGGTTCTAGCGAACCGGCACCAGAAGTAGCCGGTGGATTTACATCTGCTGGGGATCTTCTTACACCTGCTTCAGATATTGCTGTCCCAGCTCCAGGCACATACACATTAAGAGGTAAAGGTGGACGTGGACACGGTGGTGTAAAAATTGCATCTGTTGATGTCGGTGGCGGTGGCGTAAAAGCTGAAAAATCTGACGCGGCTCCTTTAACTGCGTCATCGGAGGCTATTCCAATGGAAAAAAAGAAATCTTTTGATAATGCTGGCTATGACAATCTTGATTTTAGTAGAGAATGGAATGGTGATTTAGGTAAAGCACATAGGATAGTTGAAGAAATACAAAAACTTGCCCCAGTAGCCAATGACAAACAGAAAGCAGTTTTTAAGAAAGATTCTGCCGGTGCTATTGTACTGTGTAAAATGTTTTTGGGAGAAGATGGACATGCTGACACTGAGAGAGATGAAGCAGAGATTACATTGAAAACAGCCCAAAAACAACACGATGCTTTGGATAAAAATCTTCCTAAAGAAAAAGATGTAGAAAGTTTGGCCTCAAGAGTAAAGGGGGCGGTTGATCAATTAGCCAGTAGGTTTGCAAGTTTGACTGGAAGTAATAGAGAAGGGGCGGAGGTTGTTGGTGATAATGGTGCTTTGGAAAGAATACAGATGGTCGTAAAAAATATTTTGGCTACAAAACAAATTAATGAACGAGATAGGGATAGTTTGAGAGGAGTAAGAGTAAATTTGGATAGATTGTTGTTGGGAGAAAGTTTGACTCGAGGAGAACGAGCTGCGGCCAGTGAACTAATCAAGGCGACTGATATATTATTGCAGGGTGTTCCAAAATCTGATACCCTTTGGAAAGCTCCGCTAGTTGGTGATCTGACTGGTGCTCAAGTTAGAGCGTTGAGAGGTGGTATAGATAAAAAAGCTGGAATGTAGAAAATAATAAAATAGAACAGTTAAAAAACCGGCAAATAGCTGGTTTTTTAATTTTTGAGATAGGTTGCCAAAAACGTGATCTTTTGCTACACTATTATTAACTTTATGCAGTTTATCGGCCAATCGCACATAACCTCTTTTTTTGATTTAGCCGTGCAAAATGACAAGCTCGGTCAAGCTTATTGTTTTGTCGGTGCGTCACAAGTTGGCAAACGCACATTGGCCAATATTTTGGCTAGTCAAATTTTAAATGTTGAAATAGCCAAATTAAGGTTCAATCCGGATTATTATTATATCGAACGTCTGGTAGATGAAAAAACCGAAAAAAAGAAAAAAGAAATTTCCGTAGAACAGTCGCGCGAATTACGAGAAAAATTTTACAATCGTTCTTGGTTGAATGGTTATAAAATCGCGATTATCGACGAAGCCGAACTACTTAACGAAGAATCCGGCAACGCTCTTTTGAAAATCATCGAAGAACCGCCTGCCAAAAGTATTATTTTTTTATTAACGGAAAATGATACGCTGTTGTTACCGACCATTCGTTCTCGTTGTCAGGTGTTTCAATTTGCGCCGGTATCTGATGCAGAAATTGACAAACTAATCACTTCGGTTAGTGATATTCAAGACACCAAAGAAATAATAGAATTATCTTGGGGACGACCTGGTAGAGCGATAGAATTGTGCCAAGATTTTGAATTATTTGCCAGTTGTCTAAAAGAAAAAACTCGTTGGCAAAAAATTCTCACTGCCCCTATCCACGAACGCTGGCAAGCAATGGAAGATATTTTGAGTGAAAAAGGTGGTTTGGTAAAAACGAAAGAGAAATTGGATCCGATTGTAGATTTGTGGATAATGTTGTGGCGGGAAAAAATGTTGGCCGAAAAAATAGTTGACGATCAGTATCGCATTATCATCGATGATTTAAAAAATATAAAAAATTTATTGTCGGCCAATGTCAATCCGCGTTTAGTAATTGAACAATTTTTAACCACATTTTAAAATTTATTTATAAACTTCTATTTAACTCAACATAATTTATGAAAAAAATACCATTACTATTGTTGGTGCTAATAGCCGGTCTGTTGACTACTGGTGCTGGCTGTTTGCAATTTGGTGCTTCTTCAGCTCAAGGTCCAATGGGCATGTATCAGTCGGCTGACAAAGGTGAAACTTGGAAACAAATCATCGCTCTACCGACTGTCACTGGGGTTAAAAGTATCGCTGGTATCAAAACCTATCGTCTGCATACTGATCCCAGTGATCCCAATGCCATTTATTTAGCCACTCGTGGACAAGGTTTGTATTATAGCTATGACAATGGTGTTAGTTGGCAAACTGCGCCGGCGATGAGTGGCAAATTTATTTACGGTCTAGCTGTCAATCCAAAAAACAAATGCAATGTTTTTGTGAGCGATGGACAAAATATTTTTAAAACTGATGATTGTTTGCGTACTTGGACTAATGTATATACCGAACAACGTCCTGATCAGAGGGTAGTGTCAATAGCGGTTGATTTTGGAGCTAGTAATACTATTTATGCCGCTGAATTAGGTGGAGATATTTTGGTAAGTAATAATTTGGGTACTAGCTGGCGCGTTTCTCAGCGTTTCAATTTTCAATTGCAGTATTTAGTAGCGGATCAGTTTAATCCTGGTCGAGTTTATGTCGCTGGTTATACCAATGGTATCTATCGTTCCGATGATTCCGGTTTAACTTGGAACAATATGTCGGCTGGTTTGGATAGTTTTGCAGATGCTACCAAATTTTATCGATTGGCTCTGAATCCCGGCAAAAAAGATAGCTTGTTCTGGGTTTCAAAGTATGGTATTTTGCGATCTGATGATGCTGGTGTCACTTGGACGGATCTGAAATTAATTACGCCGCCTGGCAGTGTGAATATTTATGCTTTTGATATCAATGCTAAAAATCAAAATGAAATGTATTACACAGGCACTATTTTGGGAGATAGCAACGTACATGTGCGTTCCACATTTTACAAAACTACCGATGGTGGTAAAAATTGGGTAACTAAAAAACTTCCCACCAACACTATTCCAGTGAGTATCTTGATCAATTCAGTCAAAGATAATGTGGTGTCAATGGGCTTTTCTATTTTAGATTAATAAATTGTCTATATGCAAATTAGTGATTTTAAGGAGGACTTTGAAAATGTTTTAGAATTTCTCAAAAAAGATATTGTTGGTCTGCGTACTGGTCGGGCTTCGGTAGCGATAGTAGAAGATATCTCTATTGAGGCTTATGGTACTTATCAGGCACTCAAAGCACTAGCTTCAATCTCGATAGCCGATGCTAAAACAGTCAATGTCGAGCCGTGGGACAAAACAGTTTTGGGAGCAATTGAAAAAGGGATTCGTGATTCTGGCATTGGTGTTAGTCCCGTCAATGACGGTCGTTTAATTCGAGTAATTTTACCAGATCTGACCACCGAACGCCGTCGTGAATTGACCAAAGTGTTGCATGAAAAACTAGAAGGTGCACGCGTATCATTGCGGAAAGTACGCCAAGAAGTGCGTGAGTTAGTTGAAGGCGAAGAGGAAGACAAATCAATTAGTGAAGATGAAAAATTTAAATTATTTGAAGATTTGGAAAAAGAAGTCAAAGAATACAACGATAAAATAAAAAATATTGGTGAAAATAAAGAAACTGAAATTAATATTATTTAAGTATGCCAAAAGATTTAGAAAAGGTAGTTTCGTTGTGTAAAAGGAGAGGGTTTATTTTTCCTGGTAGTGAAATTTATGGCGGTTTGGCCAATAGTTGGGATTACGGACCACTTGGACATTTGCTAAAACAGAATATTAAAAAAGCTTGGTGGAAATTTTTTGTCCAAGAACGCGCGGATATGATAGCACTTGATAGTGCAATAATTATGAATCCAAGAGTTTGGGAGGCATCTGGTCATTTGCAAAATTTTAGTGATGAACTAGTCGAATGTAAAAAATGTCACCATCGTTTTCGTACTGATCATTTGCTCGAAATAGCCAGTTTAAAACCGGAATATGACAAGGGTGAATCCAAAACTATTGCTGAAGTATTTTGTCCGGATTGTGATGGAAATTTGACTGAACCAAAAAGTTTCAATTTGATGTTTAAAACTTTTTTGGGTACCAATGAAGATAGCGCGACTACTGCCTATTTACGTCCAGAGACCGCTGCTGGAATGTTTGTAAATTTTAAAAATATTTTGAATTCCACTCGTCGTCGTTTGCCATTTGGAATCGCTCAAATTGGCAAATGTTTTCGCAATGAAATTACCCCTGGGAATTTCATTTTTCGCACCCGTGAATTTGAGATTGGTGAATTTGAATATTTTATTAACCCAAAAGATTGGGAGAAAGTTTTTGAAATGTGGTTGGGGGAAATAAAACGCTGGTGGAAAGATATTATGCAAATAGATATGGAAAATTTGGTTTGGCATGAGATTGAAGATGGTGAGCGCGCTCATTACAGCAAACGCACTGTCGATATTGAATATAAATATCCATTTGGAGTAAAAGAATTACACGGGATTGCTTATCGCACTGATTTTGATTTGTCTCGTCATGAAAAGGTGAGTGGGCAAGATTTGCACTATACCGATCCGGAAACTAATGAAAAGTTTTTACCCCATGTGATTGAGCCGACTTTTGGTATTGATCGGATGTTGCTAGTATCATTACTTGAAGCCTATTCTGAAGAAGAAGCACCGACTGCTAAAGAAGGTGAAACTGAAGCTCGCATTGTGATGAAATTTCCAAAACACCTTGCGCCAATTCAGGTTGCGATTTTACCGTTATCCAAAAAAGAGGAATTGTCTAGTGTGGCGCGTGAGTTGGCCGATGATTTACGCAAAATTTTTAGTGTGGATTATGATGAAACTCAAAGTATCGGCAAACGCTATCGTCGTCAGGACGAGGTTGGTACGCCATACTGTGTTACGGTGGATTTTGATTCGTTAGTCGATAAAAAAGTCACGGTGCGTGATCGTGATACAATGGTTCAAGAAAGAATTGATATTACAGAATTGAAAAATTATTTAATTAGTAAATTTTAATTAAGAAAAAGTTTCGAATATTAAATTATGTATAAAATTTCCAAATTAAAAAATAAAATAACCTTGATCACCGTGCCACTCAAAGGCACCAAGGCGACAACGGTGTTAGTATTGGTACCGGTAGGGTCACGTTATGAGCATAAAAAGATTTCTGGTATTTCACATTTTGTGGAACATATGATGTTTAAAGGTACTCAGAAACGTCCGGACGCTCAGGTGATTTCTCGTATTTTGGATGCTTCAGGAGCGGATTATAATGCTTTTACCAGCAAAGATTATACTGGTTATTATGTAAAGATCGACAGTACCAAACAAGCAATTGCCTTTGATCTGATTGCGGATATGATTTTTAATTCCAAAATGGAAGCGGCTGAGATTGAAAAAGAAAAAGGAGTGATTGTGGAAGAGTTACGAATGTATGAAGACAATCCAACAATGGGAATCGGTCTGCTGTATGACAATGTTTTGTTTGGCGATTGTCCACTTGGTTGGGATGAAGGTGGAAGTGCAGAAACGGTGCGTGGTATTACGCGTGATGAATTGTGGAATTATTATCAGGCGGCTTATAAAACCGATAATATGGTTTTGGTAGTTGCTGGTAATGTTGATAAAAAATTGAAACAACATTTGCAACATTTTTTGAGTGCCGATTCAGTCAAAAATAAATCCAAGGCAGTTATTCGGAAAAATAATTTTGAAAAATTTGTTTGGTCGACTGAGAAAAAAACTTTGGCACAACGGGTGGCAGTAAAGGAAAAACCACTCGATCAATCTCACGTGATTATGGGTTTTCCCGGATTACATCTCAACCATCCGGATCGTTATGCAATGTCGGTGTTGTTGAACATATTGGGCGGCGGCATGAGTTCCAGATTATTTGTGGAGGTGCGTGAAAAACGTGGTTTGGCCTATATGGTACGCACTGGTTCTAGTAATTTTCGCGATGTCGGCACTTCGTATATTCAGGCCGGATTGGATCCATCACGTTTGGGAGAAGCGGTAAAAGTTATCAAGGAAGAATTACAAAAAATTTGCGATACTGCAGTGACCGAAAAAGAACTCAAAGATGCCAAATCAAATATTTCCGGTCGAACGACTCTACATATGGAGGATTGTAGCGCACAAGCTGAATGGTTTGCTAAACAGTTTTGGATGATGGATAAAATTTTGACTTACGAACAAGTGTTGCAAAAAATAAAAGCCGTGTCTGTCAAGGATGTGCAACGACTGGCTAAAAAGATTTTTGATTGGTCGCAGGTGCATGTGGCGGTGATTGGTAATGTCAAAAAGGACCAAATAGTTAATTTATTTAAATAAATTATATGTCTGTATCCAAAAAAGTTTACCTGTTTGCGAACTGGAAGATGTATTTGGATTATGATGAAAGTAATATTTTGGCGAATGCTTTGGTGGTAGCTTCGACAGATTTTGCCAAAAAAATAAAAATGGTGATTTTTTCGAGTGCCCTTTCTTTTTATCCAGTAGCCCAAGTGTTGAGTGATGTTGGAATTGCCAGTGGTGCGCAAAATGTTCACTTTGAAGATAAGGGTGGGTTTACCGGAGAAAATTCGGCGGTAATGTATAAAAATGCCGGCGCAAAATTTTCTTTGGTAGGACATTCAGAACGTCGACATTTATTTGGTGAAACCAATCATGAAGTGCATCAAAAAATGGAAGCATCTTTGTCGGTTGATTTGATACCAGTATTGTGTGTAGGCGAAACATCCAAAGAGAGAAAAGCAGACAAAGCCAAAGATGTGGTAGAAATCCAATTACGAGCAGCCTTGGATAATTTAAAATGGAAACCAAAATCAAAATTATTCATTGCCTATGAACCGGTATGGGCGATAGGTACCGGCAATCACTGTGATCCGATTGAAGCGGAAAAAATGTGTGCAATGATTGTGAAAATGGCCAATAGCTTGGCTAAAGAAACTGAAGTAGTTTTATTGTATGGTGGTAGTGCCAATGGTGGCAATATTAAAGAATTTTTAAAACAGCCCAGTATTAGTGGGGTTTTAGTTGGTGGTGCATCTACTAAGCTTGACAGTTGGCTCCAAATTGTGCAAAATGCCAGCTAAACTATATGTTTAATATCTTGTTTTTATTAGTCGTGCTGATTTGTCTTGGGGTGATTGTTTTTGTTATTTGGAAAAAAACTCCACAGCTATCCAATTTAGATGTGGATAGTTTGCCACAGGAAAAAACTTCACGCAAAAAACATGAAATTATTACCAAACGAATTGAAGCACGCAGTCGAGAAGTAAAGATAAAATTAGGAGATAAATTGCGTCCATTGGATAAGCTGTGGCGTCAATCCCAATTAAAATTTCGGGTATATGTTGGTAAAATTGAACATTTGATTCATCACGAACAAATGATAAAAACAAAACAAGAACAGAGTTTATTAACATCGGAAGAAAAAGAGGTTAAACTAAAAAATCTCATTCAAGAAGGAGAGAAAAATTTACAATTGGATAATTTAGATAAAGCTGAACATGCTTTTATTTCTGCGATTAAAATGAATGTAAAAGCGGCAGCGGCCTACCGTGGTTTAGCTGAAGTTTATCTTCAAAAAGATTCCACCGAAGAGGCCAAACAGACTTTTATATTTTTATTGCGGTTGGAACCAGAAAATGATGCTGTTATGGTTAGATTGGCGGAAATGGCTGAATCACAAAATAATATTGAAGAAGCGATAGAGTATTATCAACGTGCAGTTGTGGCCAATGATTCATTGTCTCCTCGTTTTGCTCATTTAGCCGAATTGTTGTTGAAGGTAAATCAACCACTAGTAGCTGTAGAAGCTATTTTACAGTCAGTAGAGCTTGAGCCCCAAAATCCAAAATATCTTGACTTACTGATAGAAACTGCTATACTATGTCAAGATAATAAATTGGCCACCCAAGCTTACCAAAATTTACGTTTAGTAAATCCGGAAAATTCAAAACTAGCTGATTTCAAGGGTCGTATTGATAAAATATAAACAACGCCGTTGTAGCTCAGATGGTAGAGCATTTCCATGGTAAGGAAAAGGTCTCGGGTTCGATTCCCGACAACGGCTCTGGAGAAAAAACGCCGACTTAGCTCAGTTGGTAGAGCAACGGTTTTGTAAACCGTAGGTCTAGGGTTCGAATCCCTAAGTCGGCTCCAAATAGTCTTTTAAAATGCGGGCAGATACCAAAGTGGTTAACTGGGACAGACTGTAAATCTGTTGGCTCCGCCTTCGAAGGTTCGAATCCTTCTCTGCCCACCAAAAATAAATTATTAACCGAACATATGTCACAAGAAAAATTGGCAAAGTTGGAGTGTTCAGAATGTAAGCGTGTGAGTTATTTCACAACTCGCAACAAAAAGATAAAGACACGCTTGGAATTGAAAAAGCACTGCAAACATTGTAAAAAACACAACGATTTTAAAGAAACAAAATAAGCCTTTTGGTTTATGAGTTTTTTTACTTCACTGTATAATAGTTTATATAATTTTAAATGGCTTCGTGACCAGAAGAATAATTCGAGCTGGGCTTGGGGCTATTTTTTTCTGTTAATAATTTTGGTGTCGGGATTGTCTACGATTTCTTTGGGCTTTAAATATTTTGAAGTAGCTCCAACTATTAAGAAAACCGCCTACAATGAATTACCGGAATTTCAAGCAGAAGTAAAAAATGGACAATTGCAAGTGAGTGGATTGGTTCAGCCATATATAAAAATTTTTGAAAATTTGGTGATAGTGGTAGATACGGTTTCAACCGGCACAGTGAATATAAAAAACTTTGCAAAACAAGAAGGTCAATCGGTTCTGTTGGCCACCAAAGATGCGGTTGAAGTGTATAGCGCTAGTGATAAATCTGTTAAAAGTCAGGCGATAAAAGATTTTGATGGTTTTAAAAATGATCGAGCTGGAGTTTTGAAGAATATTGATACCATATTTAGTACAAAAATGATTTGGATTGTAACGGCTATTACTTTTATTCTATTGTGGCTATTCTTAGCTGGCAGCAATTTGCTCAGCATATTATTTTTTAGCTTTTTATTTTACACTATTGCTAAACGATTAAAGTTGGATTGGAGATTTAAAGAAGTTTTTACTGTGGGGTTATTTACAATAACATTTCCATTGATTTTGACTCAGGTATCTCCAAGTTTATATCTAAACGGAGTGTTTACGTTGTTTTTTGTTGGTCTGATGTATATGGTGGTTATCAAAAAAGATAAGGTGGTAAAAGAATAAAAAGTGGTGTATAGTATTTTTGCTAACAAATAGGGGCGTAGTGAAATGGTATCACAACAGTCTCCAAAACTGTTTTTCACGGTTCGAGCCCGTGCGCCCCTGCAAGTAAAAATCAGATCAATTTGATCTGATTTTTTAATTGACGTTTTTAGCTAAAAAACGTATGATATAGCTTGAAAATAAAAATAATGAATCAGTCACACGCTCTAAAAATCCTTCAATCAGGCGACAACGTATTTCTCACCGGCTCAGCCGGCAGTGGGAAGACTTTTTTGTTGAACCAATTTATTGATTATTTAAAAAGCAATAAAACTAAAGTAGGGATTACCGCTTCTACTGGTATTGCTGCTACCCATATCAATGGTCGTACGATTCATTCTTGGTGCGGTATGGGAATTGCCAAAAAAATGAACAAAAAACAAATTAGTAAAGTGCTAAAAAGACAAGATTTATTTGATCGAATAAAAAACGCACAGGTTCTAATCATCGATGAAATATCCATGCTCGACGCCGCCTGTTTGGATTTAGTGGACAAGATTTGTAAGTCAGCCAAAAATCCGTTTTCACCATTTGGAGGACTGCAAATTGTTTTGTGTGGAGATTTTTTTCAATTACCTCCAATTGGACAAGATGCTAAATTTTCTTTTCAGGCATATTCATGGACAGAAGCGGGCATCAAAGTTTGTTATCTAGACGAGCAATTTCGCCAAGACGATTTGGAATTTTTAAAAGTTTTAAATAAAATTCGCACTAATGAAGCGGGGGAAAAAGAATTGGCAATTTTAAAAAGTAGACTACATAAAAATGTGAGTCATCTGCCGAAGGTTACCAAGCTCTATACTCATAATGTTAATGTAGACATGCTCAACGAATTGGAATTGTCTAATATTGACCAAGCGGAAAAAATATTTCAAATGGTGGAGCAAGGACCAAAAGAACTAGTTGATTTTTTAAAAAAGAGTTATCCGGTTGCTCAAGAATTGAAATTAAAATTGGGGGCGGTAGTGATGTTTATAAAAAATAATTATGAAGCTGGATATGTGAATGGCACTTTGGGAGAAGTGGTAGGTTTTGACGATGATGACTTTCCGGTGATTAAAACAAAAAATAAAAATGCTTTGGTGGCCAAACCGGTAAGCTGGAACATCGAAGAAGACGAAATAATTTTGGCGAGTATCAAACAAGTGCCATTGCGTTTGGCTTGGGCGATAACAGTACATAAAAGTCAGGGAATGAGTTTGGACGCAGCGGAAATAGATCTTTCAAAATCATTTGAACGTGGGATGGGCTATGTGGCTTTGTCGCGTGTGCGGGCGCTGGATAGTATTTGTTTGAAGGGTATCAATGAAATGGCTTTAAAAGTAAATGAAATTGTAGTAAAAAAAGACAAAGAATTTAAAAAATTATCAAATAAAAATAAATAAAGTGTCTATGATATTGTCTAAAACTGTGGTAATTTATCTATAAAAAATATGCCTGAAATTATAAAACTTCCACAATCAAAACGTATTTTTGATGTCGTTGTAACCGTTGTCTTATTCTTATTGTTATCACCATTATTTGCGTTTATTGTTATTTGGATTATTCTTGAGTGGATTTTTATTAAAGATTCTCGTGGATCGTTTTTGTATATGGAAAAAAGGGTTTCTCAAGGTAAAAAATTTAATTTTTACAAATGGCGAACATTCAAAACAAAAGTATTGGATGAAGCGCTAAATAGTGGCCGAGTTATTCAAACGACAGAATTGCAGAGTGATCCAAAAAATCTTACATATTATGGGCGGTTTCTCAAAAGAATATATATGGATGAATTGCCGCAACTGTGGAATGTATTAAAAGGTGATATGACGTTGGTTGGTCCGCGTCCTACTAATTTAGAAAATTCTGAATATTTTAAAAAATCTGGAGATTTTTCTCGCGAAATAATGATTTGTGGATTAACCGGACCTTTTCAAGCGCAAAAAGGTCATGCTATTTTATCTCAGACTAATTTGGATAAAGAATATGCAGATTTCTTGATTAAAAATCCAGGATGGAAAATAATTTTAAGAGATCTAAAAATTATTTTTCAAACTATCATAATCGTGTTAGAGGCCAAAGGAATTTAAATATGTACTTCTTGTATATTTTAGAATGTGCAGATGAGACTTTGTATACTGGTATCACAGTCGATTTGGAACGTCGAGTGAGAGAACATAATACATCTAAACTTGGTGCAAAATACACTCGCTCACGTCGACCTGTGAGGTTAGTTTATTTTAAAAAGTTTAAAAATCGATCGTTGGCTTCAAAAGCAGAATACAAACTGAAAAAGCTTTCAAGAGAGGAAAAATTTGAATTATTTACCTAAAGTCTTTTTCAAATGTCACCTGATCAAAATTGTATTTGCCAGCAAAGAATTTTATAATTTGTTTAGTGATTTTCTCTGCAGTTTGTAGACAAGCCGTAGCGCCTGGAGAGGGTGTGACATTAAAAATTATATTATCACCGATTATTTCGGCGGCGCCCATGAGCAATTTGTGCTCTTTTTTATTTACCAATTGTGGACGAATACCGCCGATACCTTTTTGAGACTTTAGATCACTTTGTTTGATGGTTGGAATAATTTTAGAAATAGTTTTTAGAAAATATTTTTTACCATATATTGGTAAATTGTAAGCGGCATTTTGACCGATAAATTTTAAAACATCCCAATCACTATGAATTTTTAAAATACTCAACAATGTGTCGAGATCAAAACCGCTAGAACGAATAAAATCTGGTAAAGTTTTGAGTGAACCTCGCTCTAACAATGGTAGAGCTAAGGCGGTTGGACCAAAACGAGTTTCTTCTGGGTTGGCAATATCTGGATCACCATGAATAGCCGCAAATGGTAGTTTTTCATTTTGGACAGTATAAACTTTGCCATATAATAATCTATGAGTCGAAGTCATATAGTCACCGATAACTGGCAATAATGAATATTCTTGACCATAACCGAGTGCTTTGGCAAATAATAAACTATGTGTGCCTAGTGCAATTATTACGACAGTGGCAGTGTACGTATCGTGGTTAGTTTTGATTTTATATTCGTTAGCTTGTTTTTTGATTGATTCTATTTTTGTATTAAAAAAAACATCGATGTTGATATTGGTATTTTCTTTGGCATCCTGTAAAAATTGGTCGGCCAATTTTCCATAGTTGACGGTAAAACGATCTTTGGAATATAGAGCACAAACTGGAATTTTTGGATCGCGTCCTTCTATAACTTTTGGTTCGATTTTGGCAATTTCCTCTCTATTTAATTTTTTTAAATTGGGAAATAATTCTTTGAATTGTTCTAAGCGATTATTTAAAAAATTTACTTCTTTTTCACCGACCGCCAAGACCATACTTTGGGTCGGTAAAAACAAGCCATCATTTTTATTTAATCGATGAAGATATTTGGCAACCATTGATGCGCCCTCGTTGACAATCTTGGCTTTTTCTAAAGTGTAGTTGGTTTCGATATCGCCATAATGTAAGGTTTGACTGTTACGTAGACTATTGGTGTTGGCTTGTCCGAGGCTAGAGTTTTTTTCCAATAAAGCAATATTTTTGATGTCGGTGTATTTACTTAGAAGATATAATAGAGATGAACCGGTAATACCGCCACCGGCGATTATTATATCGTATTGTTTATTGCTCATATTTTAACATAATGTAATAAAATACTGCCACGTTTATTTAATTGTTTGCTTGATTTTAAACGCCACTGACTTATTTTTTTTGTTTCAAATAAAGGTAGACCTGGGCCAAATGTTAATGGTTCGATAGTGAGATATAATTCATCAATTAGATTATGTTCCAGGCAGTAAGAATAAATTTGTGTTCCTCCTAGGATGCAAATTTTTTTATATTTATTTTTTTTAATTATATCTTTTAAAGATTCTATGGCTGGATTGCAATAGGTGAGTAGTGGTTGATTTTCTGGTTTTAAAGATCTGGTCAAGACGATGCAGTTTCTTTTGGATAATGGTTTAACAGCCATTTTATAGGTGGAATTGCCCACTAACACTGCCTCGCAAGTATCCAAAATTGTATGCAAAAAAATTTTGTCTTCTTTACAAGTCCAGTTGGAAAAATGATATGAATTTTTGGCGATTTTGCCATCTATAGTGGTCGCGACTACCGCAATATATTTTGACATATTTTTATTTTATCAGACTATAACGCCGTTGACAAATAGTGTTGTTGGTGTTAATTTATTTGGTCATCGGTAGTTCTGGTATTTTGCCAGAGCAAAAGATGATTTTCAGATATAGGAGGCGACAGATGCGCAATAATAGTTGGGCTCAATTGTGTCATGGTTGGGACATTCAGGCTGGAGTTGAGAATAAATTTCTTTTATCCGGTCATGACGTTACGTATGGCTATCGAGTGTCGGAAGTGACGATCGAAGGTCAGGTGTTCGTGCGGGAGCTTAGTGCTTACATGGCCGAACGTAATTTGACGCCGGCCACCGCTCTGCAAGGTATAAAGTATGGGCTGGCGAATTTGCGGGCACAGTTTGACCATCCTTTGGTCATTTGCGGCAAAGGTGGTTTGGTGCTTGATCAGAATGATCTTCCTCAGGTTCTGTACTTGTCTTGCACGGCGGGAAATCATGCTATTTTCATCCACCGTCAAGCCGAGCGGTTGGACCGGCATGTTCGTTTGCTTGTTCTGGATAAAGCCAGTTAGCGTTACTAGAAATTGATTGATACAACTCGATCATTTCCGAATTTGGCTGGCTACAACTCTCACGCGTTTAGTGCTCGGCATAACCGAGTACGACGCGTGGGGGTTTGTAATTTCATCTAGACGTGAAATTGTTTTAATGGTATATTGGTAGTTATGACTCACTTAAATTGGTTTAAATCTCATCAATGGAAACACGGTGATATTGTTAATGACAAAAGTTTGCCTGAATCACATAAATCCGTACCGATTCCAAAGTCCGCTTCTTTTTGGAGAAAAATGTTGGCTTTTTCTGGTCCTGGTTATTTAGTAGCCGTCGGTTATATGGATCCAGGTAATTGGGCCACTGATTTGGCCGGTGGTGCTAAATATGGTTATGCTCTATTGTTTGTTGTATTATTGTCCAGTTTATTTGCCATGGTACTACAATATTTATCGGCTAAGATTGGTATTGTTACTGGTCGTGATTTGGCTCAAATTTGTCGTGATAATTTTGGTAAACGAATATCTTTTTTTCTGTGGTTGATGGCCGAGGTCATGATTATCGCTTGTGATCTAGCCGAGGTTATTGGCTCAGCAATTGCTTTAAATTTATTATTTAAAATTCCATTAGCGTTGGGCGTGATTATAACGGCTGCAGATGTTTTTGTGCTGTTACTATTACAAAATCGTGGTTTTCGCTATTTGGAAGCTTTGGTTATTACTTTAGTTGGTACTGTAATGGTGGCGTTTACTTTGGAGCTAACTTTTGCCCAACCAGTTATCAGCGCGTTGTTAAATGGTTTTATTCCTACAGTCAATTTATTTACTGATAAAGAAATGCTGTATATTGCCGTAGGTATTTTGGGGGCGACTGTGATGCCACACAATTTATATTTGCATTCAGCAATAGTACAGACTCGTGCCTATGAAGAAACTGAAGAAGGCAAAAAAGAAGCTTTAAAATTTTCGGCCATTGATTCAACCGTTGCTCTGACCTTTGCTTTTTATATCAACGCCGCTATTTTAATTGTTTCAGCGGCTACATTTTATGTTCGCGGTCTAAATGGAGTAGCTGAAATTTCTGACGCTCATCAACTATTGTCGCCGTTGCTTGGCACTACTTTAGCTTCCACATTATTTGCGGTGGCTTTGCTCGCTTCAGGACAAAATTCGACTATTACTGGAACTTTGGCTGGGCAGATAATCATGGAAGGATTTTTAAATTTCAAATTAGTTCCTTGGTTGCGTCGCATGACTACCAGATTGATTGCCATTATCCCTGCGGTAATAGCGATTCTAATCTATGGTACCACTGGCCTGACAAAATTATTGATTTTAAGTCAGGTGGTTTTGAGTCTACAATTACCTTTTGCCGTTTTCCCATTGGTATATTTTACTGGTCAAAAGAAATGCATGGGTAATTTTGCAAACAGTCGCTTGTTGAATATTTTTGCTTGGTCAATTGCTTTTATAATTGTGGCTTTAAATATTTGTCTGTTAGGTTTACTTTTTACCGCTTAATTAATTAGTATTTTTAATATACTGTTGATACTTTTTTTAGTATTCTATGAAAATTATTTTTTTAGGAACAAATGGTTGGTATGATTCGATTACTGGAAATACTATAAGTACATTAATTGATAGTAAAGAAGCTTACATTATTTTAGACGCTGGTTTTGGATTGGTTAAAGCTCGGGAATATATCAAAGAAGATAAACCGGTATTTTTATTTATTACTCATTTTCACATAGATCACATTTGTGGTTTGCACGCTATCTCTAGACTAGAATTAAAGCAGCAGCTCACAATAATTAGCCACGTTGGTTTGAAAAAAATGTTGAAAAATGTTTTTAGTCATCCATATACAATGCCATTATCAGGTTTAAATTTTAAAGTAGAAGTGTTAGAACTAAAGGAAGGTAGTTATGTTCAGCCGATAAAATTTGATTGTCTTAGTTTGGAACACATCGATTATACTTTTGGTTACAGATTTTATTTGGAGAATAAAATTGTAACATATTGTAGTGATACTAAACCATGCACCAATGATTTAAAGTTGGCAGCTGGTGCCGATCTATTGATTCACGAATGTGGTTATAATGTGCAACCAGAGAATGATTTTTGGGGGCATACCGATCCTGAAGGGGCTGGGGAAGTAGCGGCCAAAGCAGGAGTAAAAAAACTCTGTCTGACTCATTTTGGACCAAATGCCTTTGAGACAAAAGCCAAAAGATATACCGGTCAAAAACGTGCGCGAAAAATATTTAAAAATACTCTAGCTACTTTTGATGGTATGGTTGTTGTTTTATAAAAAAATAAAAAATCCACCAAATAAACTAGGGTGGATTTTTTATTAATCGCTACAATAAAAATTTTATTACAGTGGTTAGCCGCGGTCCTTGGACGCGCGGGCACGGGTTAGTTTGAGTCTGCGCCACGATTTGTGGTGAAAACTACATTTGTTTTCTTTTTTGACCGATACATGAAGCCTCGTAGCTGGTCTAGCTCATCTTCATCAGTCCCGATGTCTTCGAGGGTGGCGCCGGCCTTGTCGAGATAAACAAGTAAGCGCGTCACTCGATCATCGGATTTGGGGAAGATGTAGCGACCCTCTCGCAAACGCGTCAGTAGACGATGAGCATGGCGTTTTTTGGCCACCAACACCCATTCGTTCCACTTTTCGATGCGCTCTTGTTTTGGATTCACCCAATACTCGAGCAACTTGTTCGCAAGCACAGGGGCTGGCCAGTCGTGCCAAGCTCGATCTGGATAGTGATAGAGGCCTTCCTCGAGCACTATACAGCAGCGCATTATGTAACCATCTTTGATCGATTGCACGTCGACCTTCAGGTCTTCAGTGGTGAGTTCGAGCACCTCCATCCATTGGGTCAGCAGTTTGACTTCTTCGTTGAGGTAGCCAGCACCGTTACAGGCCTCCTTGATCGTCGGCATTCGCAAATTGAGCTGTTTCCACCAGAGGCGAAGACAGATAGTCTGCATTTCACGAAACTGTTCGTGAGTGATGTTGAGATCATCGAGAGTGAACTTGAAGCGGTGGTTGTTGTTGAAGATTGATTGTTTTCCGAGCAGTTTGTAGCTAAGCCATGCGATGGCTTCGCGAGGGTTGTTGGTTTCGTTCTTCAACCCGATGAAACGGTTGTACCGACCTTTCAGCTCACGTTGGTGCGCAAGGCGACGGACGACGACGAAGAACAGGATGATGACGAGGACGGACACAAGGACGATGTTCATGGATACATTCTCCAAAAAAAGAGGTTGGGAAAGAGCGATTCTTTGCCAAACCTAGCATATTTTTAATGTTTTGTCAACCCCGGTTGAACTAAAAAAGTCCCAAAAATGAAAATTGTTATGCTGTTGAACAAAAATGATGTGGATAAGTTATGTTTGACAGGAGTTTTTGTTAGGAATATAATATACCTACACCTATGGTATAGGTATATTTAAACTAGGCTAATAAATAATAAAAAAATTATGATCGAACCATACAAAGCCAAAATAAAATTAAGTCTAAAAAAGGCACAAGGACAATTAAAATTATTGGATAAAATGGTTGAAGAAGATCGTTATTGTATTGATGTAGCTCAACAAATAAATGCCGCGATTGGTTTACTGAAACAAATCAATGTTACAATTTTGGAAAACCATCTCCAGACTTGTGGCACTAATAAACTCAGTTCCAAAAGCATAGAAGAAAAAGACCAATTTATCAAAGAATTAATTAAAACTTTTAATTTAACCGGTAAATAATTTTTATGCCTAATTTTATTGTTCCAATCAAAGGGATGCATTGTAAATCGTGTGAAATATTAGTCGAGCAAAATTTAAAAAAAGTTTGTGGTGTGGTAAAAGCTGATGTTGATCACAAGACTGGTCAAGCCGTAGTTTATTTTGATAATATTAAACCAGCACAAGAAAAAATTGCCGAGGCAATCGAAGAATCCGGTTATAAGATTGGTGTTAAAGAAAAAAACGGTTGGCTGTCCAAAGATGCTAGTGATTATCAAAATTTATTTTATGGTGCTGTGGTATTATTTATACTTTATTATGTAGCCCGTGGTTTTGGATTGTTTAATGTCAATGTTAACACTGAAAATAGTGGTTTGGGCGTAGTTTTTTTAGTTGGTTTGGTAGCCGGTATTTCTACTTGTATGGCGATGATCGGTGGTTTGGTGCTTGGAATATCTGCTCGTCATGCTGAACTTCATCCTGAAGCTAGCGCGCAACAAAAATTTCGTCCGCATCTATATTTTAACTTTGGTCGTGTAGCTGGGTTTGCCATACTGGGTGGTGTGATTGGTTTACTTGGTTCGGCGTTTAAAATATCCACTAGTTTTTTGGGTATGCTGATGGTTGTGGTTAGTTTGGTGATGATTTTCTTGGGCTTGAAATTGATAAATATTTTTCCTTTTTTACAAGATAAAAATATTGCTTTACCAAAAAGTATTGCCAAATTTTTTGGATTGGGAAAAGAAAACAAAGAATATAGCCATCGTGGCGCAATGATTTCTGGTATGGTTACCTTCTTTTTACCTTGTGGTTTTACTCAGGCAATGCAACTTTATGCGGTGAGTTCTGGAAGTTTTTCACAGGGGGCAGCTATCATGGGTTTGTTTGCATTGGGCACAGCTCCTGGGTTGCTTGGTATTGGCGGAATTTCTTCTATCTTTAAAGGCAAAAAAGCGCGTATATTTTTTGCGGCGGCCGGTCTCGCGATAATTTTATTCGGTTGGTATAATATTGGTAATGCTAGTCGTTTGTTTGACACTGGATCAAAAAATATTCCAACTTCCGCTTCCGCAACTACTACTACTGATGTACAGGTTATAAATATGACTCAGAGGTCTGGTGGTTACAGTCCCAATGTTTTTACAATAGAAAAAGGCCGTCAAGTAAAATGGGTAATTGATTCTAAGGACGCTTTTTCTTGTTCTAGTTATATTGTGATGCCCAAATTTAGTATTGGTCAGCCTTTGAAAAAAGGTGAAAATATTATTTTTTTTACTCCGACTGAAACCGGTGAAATATCATTTTCTTGTTCGATGGGAATGTTTACTGGCAAATTTATTGTTGTGGATAAAAAAGGGTGATCGGTTATTGACCTGCGGTATGAGAATTCACAGTGCTACTATTCATGTTATTTAAAATTTATTATATATGAAAACAATTCATCTCAAAATTGCTGGCATGCACTGTGAGTCGTGTGAAAAAATAATTTCAATGGAATTGTCTAATGTGCCAGGGGTAGTGAAATCAAATATTGATTCTAAAGCTGGACACGGAATGATACAAGTAGAAGATTCGGTAGTTGAGAGTGCTTTGATTGCTGCTATAAAGGTTGCTGGATTTGACTCGGAAGTTCTAAAAACTGAAAAAGAAGAATCTGAAACAATACAATTAAAAAAAAAGATTAGTGAAGCTCCGTTTAAAATTAATTTAGAATTGACAGTCACAGCCGATGGCGAAGTTACTTCAAATATTCCGACTACAGCGGTAGTACAAACTGTTTTTAAAAATAAAAGTGGCGATGAAAGTATAAATTTAAGTTTGGGCGGAATGCATTGTGCTTCCTGTTCATTGTTAATTGAAAAAAGTTTGAAAAAAGTTCCGGGTGTAAAACAAGCCAATGTAAATTTTGCGGCGGAAAAAGCTCGGATAATCTTTGATTCCAGTAAAGCTAGTGTGGATAATTTTATTAAAGCGGTCAAAGACGCCGGCTATAGCGCAGAATTATCCAGCAGTGATCCTGAAGTCGATCGTCAGAAAAAAGCTCAAGAAATAAAAGCGTTAAAAAAGAAGTTTTGGTTTAGTTTTGTCTTTAGTGTGCCGATGCTTTATTTCATGATGTTTGACTTTGTGTCTTTTTGGCCAGGACGAGTGGTGACGCCATACATTGGAATTATTTCGTTAATTTTAACTTTTCCAGTGCAGTTTATAATTGGTGCTGGGTTTTATAAAGGACTCTGGAGTGGTTTGAAAATGAAGATGTTCAACATGGATAGTTTGATTGCGATTGGTACGAGCACCGCATTTTTTTACAGCTTGTGGCAATTTATAAATTATATAATAATAAATAAATCAGCTGTCGGCTTGAATGGCGCAAAAATTCCAGAATTATATTTTGAAACAGCGGCATTTTTGATTACTTTTGTTATTTTGGGAAAATGGTTGGAAGCGCGAGCCAAAGGTGGCACTTCAGAAGCCATTAAAAAACTCATGGGAATGCAACCAAAAACCGCACGTGTGATTCGTGATGGCGTAGAAAAAGATTTGCAACTGGATGAGGTTGTAGTTGGTGATGTGGTAGTAGTTCGCCCAGGAGAAAAAATTCCAGTAGATGGGGAAATCGTCAAAGGAAATTCAAGTGTTGACGAAAGTATGTTGACTGGCGAAAGTATGCCAGTAGAAAAAAATGTTGGTGATAAAGTTGTCGGTGCGACGATAAATAAACATGGAAGTTTTGAATTCAAAGTTACTAAGGTAGGACAGGAAACAGCTTTGTCGCAAATTATCCGATTGATAGAAGATGCTCAAGGTAGTAAAGCGCCGATTCAAAATTTGGCGGATCATATTGCCGGTTGGTTTGTGCCAGCGGTTTTAGTTATTGCGGTGATTACTTTTGTGGTTTGGTTTTTCTTTTTGGGAGCTGGACTGACCTTTAGTTTGATGGCCTTCACTTCGGTGATTGTGATTGCTTGTCCGTGTGCGCTTGGTTTGGCTACTCCAACTGCGATTATGGTTGGTACTGGTAAAGGAGCCGAATATGGTGTGTTGATTAAAGGTGGCGAACCACTCGAAGCAGCTTGTAAAGTGAAGGCGATTGTTTTTGATAAAACCGGCACACTTACCAATGGGCAACCTGAAGTGACTGATATTGTCCCAGTTGGCGCTCACGATGAAGACGAGGTAATTATATTTGCAGCTGGACTTGAAAAAACTTCTGAGCATCCATTAGCGGAAGCAATTATAAAATATACACAAGAAGAAAATATTTCTTTTTCTAGCGCAACAAATTTTAAAGCGATTCCTGGTCATGGTGTTGAAGGAACAATCAATGGTAAAAAATATTATTTTGGCAATAGAAAATTAATGACTGATGTTGCCAAACTTAGTGTGGAAAATATTGAACGCAAAATGCGCAAACTGGAAGATGGTGGTAAGACGGCTATGATTTTGGCCAATGAAACTGAAGTGGTGGGATTGATTGCGGTGGCTGACACTATCAAAGAAAGTTCGTTTGAAGCGGTACAACAATTACAAAAACGTGGTTTGCAAGTATATATGATTACTGGCGACAATCGTCGTACGGCGGAAGCGATTGCTAAACAAGCTGGTATCAAAAATGTGTTGGCGGAAGTGTTGCCTCAAGACAAGGCTAACGAAATTAAAAAACTACAAGATCAAAAGATGCGGGTGGCGATGGTAGGTGATGGTATCAATGATGCGCCTGCTTTGGCTCAGGCAGATGTCGGTATCGCGATGGGTTCAGGAACTGATGTGGCGATGGAAACTGGTGGAATTGTGATTATTAAAAATGATTTGCGTGACGTACTCACTGCGATAGATCTGAGTAAAGAAACTATGAGTAAAATAAAACAGAATATGTTTTTTGCACTGCTTTATAATGTTATAGGTATTCCGATTGCCGCGCGTATATTTGTTTCCTTTGGTTTGGTTTTGAAACCAGAGTTGGCCGGACTCGCGATGGCCTTCAGTTCTATTTCCGTTGTTTCCAATTCACTGTTACTAAAAAATTTCCGTCCTCGAAAACATAATTGGTTTTCAACAGTTGCTCCGGTAATTATGGTGCTATTTTTTACTTTTATATTTTTACAGTTTGGCCGTTTGAGTGGAATGAAATAAAATATTAAATAAGAAAAAACAAAGCCCCGTATTTGCGGGGCTTTGTGGTTGACAAAATAGTGATTTTATGGTATTTTGACGAGTCGCTTTGTTGTCTTTGTTATGCTTAGAGAAAAAATAAATTATTTTTCTAAGCATGGCCGAGAATGAATCGGTCAGTTGTGTGTGCCAAGTGGCACAAGGAGTGGATATGAATCCAAAGAAGAAGAGGTTGTTGGAGTTGGTTTTGGCTCTGGCTGAGGTTGACGATCAGACTTTCGAGACCGTCTGGTCGTTGGTGTTTAGCACCAAGACCGAGTGGCAGCGTCTGATCGCTGGTACTCGCATCAGCGAAGTGGTCGGTCAGATCGAAGCGCGCATGCCTATCGAGGCGGATCCGATCTCTGACGGTGTGTTGGAGGTTGCTTGTCCCAATGGCAAGTTCGGCGAAGACGCCTTCCACCTGGTGCTGTCGAAGTATCAGCCTGTCGGTCCGGGTTCGGCGCTTCTGCACATCGCTGTGCGTGCGGTCGGCGGTGGTTCCAAACTCGTCATCACCGACCATCCCTGGACCAACCACGACGATAGTCACACCTATGTGGCTGTCTATGACCAGGAGAGCGGGACGATCTATCCCGAGCTCATCGGTGATCTGGATTCCAGTCACACGTTCCTCGTCCGTCAGAAGTAGATCTCTACCCACCCCACTTTGGCCAATCCTCATGGCCTCCACCACGGTTTTTCATTGCTGATAGAATCTTGTAGGACACCGTCCTCGATTCTTCACCCCGTGGGTTTCTATATCCACTGCATGTCAAATGTTCGCTTCGGCGAGCAGACGACATGCAGTGGCTTGTCGTTTTTGGCTATATTTGGCTTGTAATTATTTCTTTGCTATGCTAATATAAACACGCCTAAATCAGGTGTGTTTTTGTTTATTATAGAGATGTTATGTCATTTTTTACCAAAATATTTGGCGATCCAAATGCTAAAACGGTCAAAGAAATAATGCCAATTATAGAAAAGATAAATTCTTTGGAAGTAGAGATGGAAAAATTATCTTTGGAACAATTAAAAACTAAAACTAGTAAATTTAAAGAACGCCTAACCAAAGGTGAAACTCTAAATGATTTATTACCGGAAGCATTTGCAGTTGTACGCGAAACTTCCAAACGGGTTACCGGTATGCGCCATTTTGATGTTCAACTTATCGGTGGTATCGCTTTGCATCGTGGACAAATTTCGGAAATGCGTACAGGTGAAGGAAAAACTTTAGTAGCCACTTTGCCAGTGTATCTAAATGCCTTGGCTGGACGCGGTGTGCATTTGGTGACGGTCAATGATTATTTGGCTAAACGTGACGCGGTCTGGATGAGTCAAATTTATCATGCACTCGGTTTGTCTGTCGGTATTATCCAACAGCAATTAGTTTCTTATAAATACAATCCGCACAAACTACAAATTCTCGATGCCAATGGTCAAGATGCGATGAGTGAAGGTGGTTCTATCGATAAAGAGCGCGATGCCAAAGGCGCTTACAAAGTGGAATACGAATATTTGGAAACTTGCAGTCGCAAAGAAGCTTATGCTTGCGATATTACTTATGGTACCAACAATGAGTTTGGTTTTGATTATTTGCGTGACAACATGGTGGGAAGTTTGGAAGAAATGTCTCAGCGTCCATTTTATTTTGCTATCGTCGATGAAGTTGATTCAATTTTGATTGATGAGGCGCGCACTCCTTTGATTATTTCTGCTCCAGCCGAAGAAGCGGCGGATATGTATTATAAATTTGCCGACATTGTAGCGCGAATGGAACTCGATGTGGATTATAATGTTGATGAAAAAATGCGGGCGTCCACTTTGACGGAAGCTGGTTTGAAAAAAGTAGAACAAGCTTTGAATGTAGAAAATATTTATGCCGAAGGTGGGATGACGATGGTGCATCATATTGAACAGGCTTTGCGCGCGCGAGCATTGTTCAAACGTGATCGTGATTATGTAGTAGAAAATGGAGAAGTGATTATCGTGGATGAATTTACTGGACGAAAAATGCCAGGACGTCGCTATAGCGAAGGTTTGCACCAAGCTATTGAAGCCCAAGAGCATGTGAAAATTCAGCGTGAAAGTCAAACCATGGCGACCATTACTTTTCAAAATTATTTCCGTCTGTATGAAAAATTGGCTGGTATGACTGGTACAGCCGTTACCGAGGCAGAAGAATTTTCCAAAATTTATAAATTAGAGGTGGTGGTGATTCCTACCAATAAAGATAATTTGCGAGCAGATCATCCGGATAGAATATATCGCACCGAAGAGGCAAAATATCAGGCCATCTCAAAAACAGTTAAAGAATTGCAGAAAAAAGGACAACCGGTTTTGATCGGTACAATTTCGGTTGAAAAAAATGAAGAACTGAGTTTGTATTTGGAACGTGAAGGTATTAAACATGAAATTTTAAATGCCAAAAATCATGAACGTGAAGGTGAAATCATTGCTCAAGCGGGACGTGCCGGTGCAGTCACTTTGGCTACCAACATGGCCGGTCGTGGTGTGGATATTATTTTAGGTGGTAATCCACCTATCAAAGAAGAAGGGGACAAAGTACGTATTTCTGGTGGTTTGTTTGTGATTGGTACCGAACGTCATGAGAGTCGTCGTATTGATAATCAGTTGCGTGGTCGCGCCGCTCGTCAGGGTGATTCTGGTGAGACCCAGTTTTATCTTTCTACTCAAGATGATCTGATGCGTATTTTTGCTGGGGATAGAATTCGCAGTGTGATGAAGACATTGGGTGTACCAGATGATATGCCAATCGAGCAACGTTCCATTACGCGTATTATTGAAAGCGCTCAGAAAAAAGTAGAAGGTTTTCATTTTGATTCTCGCAAACATTTGCTGGAATATGATGATGTCCTCAATCGTCATCGTGAAGTAGTCTATGGAAAACGTCGTCAGATTTTGGAATTGTTTGATAAACAAAAAAATGATCAATCTGCCGGTGATAAAACATTACAAACACTGATTTTAGATATGATCGAAGCGGAAATCGAACAAGTTGTTTCTTATCATACCAATGCCGAAGATAAAAACGAATGGGATATAAAAGAAATTTCTGAAGTTGTCTCTACTATTTATCCAATATCTGAAG
>Ga0209515_10001848_pt1 | contig 34072 bp, 34 predicted proteins | sample Subgroupgradi54m_FD_187454 | JGI IMG/M metagenome (GOLD analysis project Ga0209515, IMG submission 187454) | Subsurface groundwater microbial communities from S. Glens Falls, New York, USA - GMW60B uncontaminated upgradient, 5.4 m (SPAdes)... ... | reverse complement strand
ACGTCGGTGATCGGCAACGACGCGTTCCAGGAGGCGGACACGATCGGGATCACGCGGCCGATTACGAAGCACAGCTACCTGGTGAAGGACGTCCGGGACCTCGCCCGCGCGGTGAAGGAGGCGTTCCACATCGCTTCGACCGGGCGGCCCGGGCCGGTGCTCATCGACCTGCCGCTCGACGCCACCGTGGCCGAGGCGGAATTCGCCTATCCCGAGTCGGTGAACATCCGCGGCTATCGATTGCAGGCCGCGCCCCCGATTGACCTCGAGGCCGTTCGCACGGTGGCCGAGGCCATCGCCCAGAGCAAGCAGCCGCTGATCTACGCCGGGGCCGGCGTCCTCCATGCCGGGGCGTCCGCGGAGTTGGCCGAGCTTTCGAGGAAGGCGCGCATCCCGGTCACGACGAGCTTGCTGGGTTTGGGGACGTTTCCGGAGACCGACCCGCTGAGCCTCGGGATGCTGGGAATGCACGGGTTCGAATACACCAACTACGCCGTCGCGCAGTGCGACCTCCTCATCGGCATCGGCGCGCGGTTCGACGACCGGGTGACCGGCAAGCCGGATGAGTTCGCCCGGCGCGCGAAGAAGGTCCACATCGACATCGACCCCTCGTCCATCAACAAGACGGTGCGGGTCGATTACCCCGTCATCGGGGACGTGAAACGCGTACTCCAAGAGCTCAATCGGCTCATCAAGCCGCTGGACACCCATGCGTGGCTGGCCACGCTCGAGGAGATGCGCAAGCAGTATCCGCTCACGTACCGGGAGAAGAAGAAGGTCCTGCCCCAGTACGTCATCCAGCAGATTTCCGAAGCGACGAAGGGCAACGCCATTGTGGCGACCGGGGTGGGGCAGCACCAGATGTGGGCGGCCCAGTTCTACCAGTTCAATCACCCGCGGTCGCTCATCACAAGCGGGGGCTTGGGGACCATGGGCTTCGGGTTGCCCGCGGCCATCGGGGCGCAGTTCGGCCGGCCCGACGCCATCGTGTGGGATATCGACGGCGACGGCAGTTTCCAGATGACGTCACAGGAGCTCGCGACCGCCGCACAGCACAAGCTGCCGATCAACGTGGCGATCATGAACAACCAGCACCACGGGATGGTGCGTCAGTGGCAGGATTTGTTCTACGAGGGCCGCCACGCGCAGACCCGCCTCAACGCGGTGGATTTTGTGAAGCTCGCCGAGGCGAACCACTGCGTCGGGATTCGGGTGGACGCGAATGCCGACGTGCGGCCGGCCATCGACCGGGCGATGACCATCAGCGACCGGCCGACGGTGATTGAGTTCATGGTCGAGGAAACCGAGAACATCTGGCCGATGATTGCTCCCGGCAAGCCGCACGATCAGATGCTCGGCACGTACGAGATACTCAAGAGGGAAGGGGGCACGCCGCAGCCCCGGCGCGCCGAGCCGGACGAAGAGGCGAAACTGAGCCTCGGCTAATTCGATATCAGATATCAAAACGCGTTTTGATATCTGATATCGCCTTAAGATGAACGAGAAACACACCATCACCTGCGTCGTCGAGAACCACTTCGGAGTTCTCGCGCGCATCTCGGGCCTCATCAGCGCACGGGGCTTCAACATCGACTCCCTGACGGTGAGTGCCACAGAGGACCCGACGATTTCGCGCATGACGATCGTCGTCGACGCGGACGCCCAGAAGCTCGAGCAGGTGAAGAGCCAGCTCAACCGCCTCGTGGATGTGATCGGGGTGCAGGAGCTCAAGGAAGGGGAGTTTATTGACCGGGAGCTGCTGCTCGCGCGCGTGAGTGCGAACGGCAACGCCCGGGCCGAGCTCGAGCAGGTGGCGAAACGCTTCGGCGGCAAGCTCGCGGATGCGAACGACCAGTCCGTCGTCATTGAGGCGATCGGCGACACGAAGGTGCTGGACCAGTTGGTGGAGCAGCTGAGGTCCTACGGGATCACCCGGCTCGTCCGCACCGGCCGTGTCGCCCTCGAAAAGCAGTGATTGAGTGATTCAGTAATGAGGTGATTAAGAAAATGACACATGCACGCATGACCTCGACTCATTTGACATCACACGCACTTACTTAATCACTTAATCACTCGAATGGTGCCGTGGCCGATTGCGCTCTTGACCCTCTTCTACGGCGTGATCGCGACGCTCTCGGCGGCGACGATTTGGCAGATCGCAACCGGCGCGGTGGCGAAGCCGTTGCTCTGGCCGATCCTGTGGCTCATCGTGTCGGCCGGAGTGATGTGCGGGCTGCCGCTGCTGAAGCCGTGGGGACGCGGCCTCGCGATCGTCGCCTCCTGGCTCATGGTGGCGGTGACGCTGGCGATCGCAGGGCTCGTCGTGATGGCGGGCCGGCCCGTGTTGGGGCTGCTGGCGACGGTGAGCGGGACGGTGCACGTGGTTGCGATCCGGTACCTGCGTCGACCGTCGGTGAAGGCGTACTTCGGCTCGACGGCTCGACAGCAGTAGGCAGTAGGTGGAGATTGGAACGATGGCAAAAATCTATTACGACAAGGACGCGGATCCCGGGGCGCTGAAAGGGAAGACGGTGGCAATCGTCGGCTACGGGATTCAGGGCCGGGGCCAGGCGCTCAACTTGCGCGAGTCAGGCATCAAGGTCATCGTGGCCCAGCGGCCTGGCGGGCCGAATTACGATCTCGCCAAGCGGGACGGCTTCACCCCGCTGCCGGCCGCCGACGCCGCCAAGCGAGCGGATCTCATCGTCCTCCTCGCCCAGGATACGCTCCAGGCGACCATCTTTCGAGAGTCGATCGCACCGCATCTGAAGCCGGGGAAGGCGTTGGGGTTCTCGCACGGATTTGCGATTCTCTACCGGCTCATCACGCCGCCGAAGAGCGTGGATGTCGTGATGGTCGCCCCCAAGGGCCCAGGCAGCCTCCTCCGGTCCCAGTACCTCGAGGGGAAGGGAGTGCCGGCACTCCTCGCCGTGCACCAAGATGCGACGGGACGCGCGAAGGCAATCGCGCTGGCGTGGGCCAAGGGGATCGGCTCGACCCGCGCCGGGGTCTTGGAGACGACATTCAAGGAAGAGACCGAGACCGACAACTTCGGCGAGCAGGCGGTGCTCTGCGGCGGGGTCTCGGCGCTCATCAAGGCGGGCTTCGAGACGCTCGTCGAGGCCGGCTACCAGCCGGAGCTGGCGTACTTCGAGTGTCTGCATGAGCTGAAGCTGATCACCGACATGATCTGGGCCGGTGGGATTCAGGGGATGCGCAAGCGCGTCTCCGATACGGCGAAGTGGGGGGATGTGAGCTGCGGCCCGCGCGTGGTCGACGGCCGCGTGAAGGAGACCATGCGGCAGCTGTTGCGTGAGATCCAGTCCGGCGAGTTCGCCAAGCAATGGATTGCCGAGCACGAGGCCGGCCGGCCGAACTTCACCCGGCTAATGCAGCAGGACGACCGGCACCAGATCGAGCAGGTGGGCGCGCAGCTGCGCGCGATGATGCCGTGGATTGGAGCCGGCAATAAGCAGACAGCAGTAGGCAGTAAGCCACAGAGAACCACCAGAGCCGACACGCGGAAGCGGTCGGCCCACCCCGGCCAGAGCGAAAGGCGGGCCGGGGTAGCGAGGAGTCGGTGATGAAGCGGTCGGTCGGGGTGACGGTGTGGGCGGTGTTGCTGATCATCGCCGGGCTGTTGGGAACGGTCGGGGCCATCGTGTCGCTGTCGATGGGACAGCGGTCACTCGATCAGCTCACCCAGTCGGTGGAGCGGCTCAAGACCTTGCCGACGGGCATCGAAGAAGGGCAGATTCCCCCTGAGCAACTGGCGCCATTGCGCGTGCGATTGGAAGGCTTAGTGCAGCAGGTTCGCAAGGCGACCGAGTCGCCTATCGTGCGGACGACGACGGCGCTCGCCTCGCTCCTGAGCCTCGTCGCGCTCGCCGCCGGCATCGGCCTGTTCTTCCTGAAGCGCTGGGCCCGCACCGCAGCGATGTGGCAGGCCGGATGCTCTGTCGTGCTGGCCCTCTTCGTGACCTGGTTCTCCCCGCAGCGAGAGCTGACTGACGCCACGCTGCGAGTGTATGAAGGGCTGATCGACTCTAAGGCGCAGCAGATGATGCAGACCGGCCAGGCCATCGGCCAGTGGCTGGGGTTGATTCTTCTCGTCGCGTGGAATGGGCTGCTCATCTGGTACTGTAGCCGGCCGACGGTGAAGGCGTACTTCGGCTCGCCACCGCCTGAGGGCGGGGTCCCGCCAACGGCGGGAACAGCAGTAAGCAATAGGCAGTAACGAGTCACGTCACCGAGCCACGATTCACGAGCGACGAGTCACGGATGTTCGAGGGGCAGGTGCAGGACCCAAAGGTGTTCATCGCGGTGCTTCGGGAATTTCATGATGCCCCCGCGGCGAATCGCGGAGGACTTGCGAACGCGATGTCAGACGCGATTATTACCAAGCGAGTCGATCTGGCCGCGGTACGACAGGAACTGCTCGACGCCGGCGCGCATGAATTGCTTGATACGCTCGATCGGCTCATCGATCTCATTGAACCCTACATTGAAGAAGGCGGAGTTGAAGAGTGAGGGGCAAGCGAATTTTCGATTTTGGATTTTCGATTTTAGATTGGGTAATCCAAAATCCGAAATCTAAAATCTAAAATTCGTAGCGGAGATCTATCAGATGTCACGACGAATCATCATCTTTGATACAACGTTGCGGGATGGGGAACAATGCCCCGGGGCGAGTCTCACCCCGCACCAGAAGCTTGAGATCGCCCACCAACTGGCGCGGCTGGGGGTCGATGTCATCGAGGGCGGCTTCCCCATCGCCTCGCCCGGCGATGCCCAGGCGGTGGCGATGATCGCCCAGGCGATCCGGGGTCCGACGATCGCGGCCCTCGCGAGGTCGCTGCCCGCGGATATCGATGCGGCGGCGGCGGCGCTGGCGCACGCCAAGAAGAAACGCATCCACGTATTTCTCGCGACCTCGCCGATCCACCGGAAGTACAAGCTGCACAAGGCCCAGGAGGAAATCCTGCGCCAATCGGTGTGGGCGGTGAAGTATGCCAAGCGCTACAGCCGAGACGTGGAGTTCTCTCCGGAAGATGCCTCGCGGACCGAGCCCGAGTTCCTCCACCAGGTCATCGAGGCGGTCATCAGAGCCGGCGCGACGACGGTGAACATTCCCGATACGGTCGGATTTGCCATCCCCGAGGAGTTCGGCCGGCTCATCCAGGGCATCACGGAGCATGTCCCGAACATCGAGCGGGCCACGATCAGCGTGCACTGCCACAACGACCTGGGGCTGTCGGTGCCAAACTCGCTCGCGGCCATCACGCACGGGGCGGGCCAGGTGGAGTGCACGATCAACGGGATCGGGGAGCGGGCGGGGAACGCCTCGCTCGAGGAGATCGTGATGTCGCTCAAGGTGCGGCCGGATTTCTACCAGGCCACGACGGGAATTGACACCAGGCAGATCTACAAGACCTCGCGCCTCGTCAGCACCCTGACCGGAATCATCGTGCAGCCCAATAAGGCGATCGTCGGCGACAACGCGTTTCGCCACGAATCCGGCATCCACCAGGATGGCATCCTCAAGCACCGGTTGACCTACGAGATCATGCGGCCCCAGGATATCGGCGTTGGGGAGAGCAAGCTGGTCCTGGGCAAGCTTTCCGGACGGCATGCGTTCACCAAGCGGCTCCACGCGCTGGGGTTTCGGCTGGCGAAAGCCGAGGTCGATGGGGCGTTCGAGCGGTTCAAGGCGCTGGCGGATAAGAAGAAGGAGGTCTTTGACGAGGACCTCGTGGCGATCGTCGAGACGGACTTGCCCGCGGCCCAGGAGATCTACAAGCTCGCGTACGTCCACACCGCTTCTGGGAGTGACACGGTGCCGACCGCGACCATCCGGCTCTCGAAGGAAGGGAAAGAGCTGCAGGACGCGGCCTGCGGCGATGGACCGGTGGATGCCTGCTACAAGACGATCGATCGGCTCACCGGTGTGTCGCCGGAGCTCGTCGACTACAGCCTGCACGCGGTGACGAAGGGCAAGGATGCGTTGGGCGAGGTCGTCGTCAAACTGCGCCACCGGGGAGTGGAGGTGACGGGACGCGGCACCTCGACCGATATCATCGAGGCCTCTGCGAAAGCGTACCTCAACGCGGTCAACAAGCTCGTCTCCTCCGGGACGCGACGCGCGTACGTTCAGCGTCGACGAGCCCTCCACCCGTGATTCCAATGCGGAGTGCGGAGTGCGGAGTGCGGAGTGCTCTCGCTCTTTATTCCGAATTCCGAATTCCGAATTCCGCACTGGGACGATGACGCGCCTCTTCGGCGTGATCGGCTCTCCTGTTGGCCACAGCTTCTCCCCGGCCATGCACACCGCAGCGCTCGAGGCGCTGCGGTGTGATGCGCTCTATCCCTCCTTCGAGGTGCCGCCTCGATTCCTGAAGCCCATCCTGCGCGCCCTGATCCAGGCCGGGGTCGAAGGGTTGAACGTCACGGTGCCGCTGAAGGAGGCGGTGCTGCCGCTCATGGACCGGCTGCATCCGACCGCGCGAGCGATGGGGGCGGTGAACACGATCGTCGTGCGAGGTCGACGGACGATCGGGTACAACACCGATGGGGTCGGCTTCGTGCGCGCCGTGAGGGAGCTGGGGTGGCGTCCGCGTGCGACGTGCGCCATCGTGTTGGGAGCCGGGGGTGCGGCCCGGGCGGTCGCCTGGGAGCTCTCGCGCGTTGCCGGAAGCTGTGTCGCGATCGCCAACCGCCACGCCGCGCGCGCGCGCCAGCTCGCCCGGTGGCTCTCCCGACAGCGGCCCCGCGCGTGCGTGTGCACGGTGCCGCTCAATCGCGTCTCGCTGGAGGAGGCGGACCTCTTGGTCAACGCGACGACGGTGGGGATGCGCGCGAGCGACGGCTTGCTAGTCGATCCGCGCCGGCTCCATCGGGGCCTGCTCGTCTACGATGTGGTCTACCACCGCGAGACTCTACTGGTGCAGGCGGCTCGACGACGGGGATGTGTTGCGGCGAACGGCCTCTCGATGCTACTATACCAGGGAGCCGAGTCGCTGCGGTTGTGGTTTCACCGCGCGCCGCCCATCGACGTGATGCGCAGAGCGCTTGAAGGTGCGCTGAAGGGAAATCACCAATGATCGAATCACCACACAGCCCTTGTGATGATTGGTGCTTGGGTCTTGGTGACCTCAGTTCGGAGCGTGGGATTTGGTGATTGGTTATTGGACGATTTGGTTTGTGTGTGGCTGTCTGCTCGGGAGCTTTTTGAACGTCTGCATCTTTCGGATGCCACGGGAGCAGTCGGTCGTGCGCCCGCGCTCTCGATGTCCGCACTGCGAACATCCGATTGCCTGGTACGACAACATCCCCGTCGTCAGTTTCGTGATCCTGCGGGGCGCGTGCCGGCAGTGCCGCCGTCCGATTCGCTGGCGGTACCCGATCGTAGAGTCGCTCACAGGGCTCTCGAGCGTGGCGGTCTTCCATCGCTTTGGCGTATGGCCCCTAGGTCTGGTGTACCTCGCATTGGTGTGCGGGCTGATCGTCTCCAGCTTCATCGATCTGGAGTTCCAGATTATTCCGGATGAGATCAGCCTCGGCGGGTTGGCCCTCGGCGTGCTCCTGAGTCTCGCGATCCCATCGCTGCACGGAACCGACTCGCGGTGGCTGGCCCTCGGCCGCTCCGTGATCGGATTGGTCGTCGGCGGGGGGTTGCTCTACGGCACCGGACTCGTGGGAGATTTCCTGTTTAAGAAAGAAAGCATGGGCGGAGGCGATATCAAACTGCTCGCGATGGCGGGATCACTCCTGGGCTGGAAACTCGTGGTGCTGACGTTTTTCCTGGCACCACTGCTTGCGGTGATCCCCGGGTTGGCGGTACTCGTCTTCAAGCGGTCGCACGTGATCCCCTACGGGCCGTTCCTGTCGCTGGCCTTGGTCGTCTCGCTGTTTGTCGGCCACGAGATCATCCAGCGGTCCGGTGTGGAGGAGACGGGACGGATGCTGTGGATGTTCTACGGTCCGCAAGGAGCTTCACACTAGATGTTACGATTTCTCACCGCAGGTGAATCGCACGGCCCATCCTTGGTGGCCATCCTCGAGGGGATGCCGGCGGGCGTCCCCATCGATCTGGATGAGCTCCAGCGCCAGATGCGCCGGCGCCAGCTCGGCTACGGGCGCGGACCGCGCATGCAGTTTGAGACAGACACGGTCGAGCTGCTCTCCGGAATCCGCAGGGGAAAAACACTCGGCAGCCCGATCGCGCTGACCATCAAGAATAAAGACGCCTCGATTGACCGGCTGCCGGTCGTCACACAGCCCAGGCCCGGCCACGCGGATTTGACCGGGGCTATGAAGTACGACCACCGGGATATCCGCAATGTGCTCGAGCGGGCCAGCGCCCGAGAGACTGCGGCGCGCGTGGCCGTGGGAGCGCTATGCAAGCAGCTGCTCTCACCGCTGGGCCTCGAGCTCGGCAGTCATGTCGTGGCACTCGGCTCGATTCGCGCCAAGCCCTCAACGCCGACGGTCGCGCGGCTTCGGAACAACGCGGACCCCACGCCGCTGCGCTGCCTCGATGCCCAGGCGACCAAGCGGATGATCCGCGAGATCGACCGGTGTGTGAAAGCCGGTGACACGCTCGGCGGGATCTTCGAAGTCCTCGTCGAGGGAGTGCCGCCTGGCCTGGGCAGCTACGCTCACTACGACCGGCGGCTCGATGCGATCCTCGGCCGGGCGATCCTCTCCATCCACGCGGTCAAAGCGGTCGAAGTCGGCGATGGCGTGTTGGCCGCGTCGCTGCCCGGTTCGAAGGTCCAGGATGAAATCTTCTACTCCAAGGCCAAGGGGTTCACCCGTTCGTCGAACCGCGCAGGCGGATTTGAGGGCGGGATGTCGACCGGGCAGCCGATCGTCGTGCGCGGATTCCTCAAGCCGCTCTCAACGCTCCGCAGTCCCCTGCGCTCGGTCGAGATCAACACGAAGCGTCCGGTCGTGGCCACCGTCGAGCGCTCCGACGTGACCACCGTGCCGGCCGCCGGCGTGATCGGCGAGGCCATGATCGCCTTCGAGTTGGCGCGTGCGGTGCTGGAGAAGTTCGGCGGCGACAGCCTGCGCGAGCTCAAAAGGAACCACCAGAGCTATCTCAAACAAGTCCATCAGTTCTAGAATGACAAGATTAGTTATGTGTCGGTTCACTACAGTATTGATTCTCTGCGTTTTGATGTTAGGAGTCACGTTGGTGGGCTGTTCCCCACCCGTTACGGTGGCACAAGTCGAGCAGGCGATTACAGCAGAACTACCGATTGGTTCAGATTACTCACAGGTGATTCAGTGGCTTAATTCTCGGAAGTTTTCACGGACCATTGAACATTCTAAGCTTGATAAAGAGCATCAAGAAATGGCAAAGATTCCCAATACATCGGTAGGTTTTTTTGTAACTGGCGACATTTTCATAGTATTTTCGTTCGACGCCAACGGCAAATTAGTCTCCCACACGGTGCGAGAGGTCTTCACAGGACCCTGAAATCAATCTGATGGCTCTCATTTGCTGTCTGCTGTCTGCTGTCTGCTGTCTGCTCACGATATGAACATCATTCTCACAGGGTTCATGGGGACGGGGAAGACCTCGGTGGGCAAGCGGCTCGCCAAACGGATGGGGTGGCGGTTTGTGGATGTGGACCATCTCATTGAGACGAGCGCGAAGATCTCGATCCCGGAGATCTTCGCCCAGCGCGGCGAGGCGGTGTTCCGGCGCTTGGAGCGCCGGTGGATCAGTCGCACCATCCATGATCGCCACCAGGTGATCGCGACCGGCGGCGGAGCGTTCGTGGACCCCCAGAGCCGCGCGCGGCTGCGCCTGAGCGGTCCGGTGATCTGCCTGACCGCGACCCCCCAGGCGGTCCTCGCGCGCGTGGGTCGCAAAATTGCCACCCGCCCCCTCCTCGCGAAGAGCCGCGATCCGCTCGCGCGCATCCGCACGCTCCTGCGTCAGCGCGCGCCGGCCTACGCCAAAGCGGATCTCGCCATCGACACCAGCCACCTCGGGGTCGAGGAGGTCGTCGAGCGATTGTGGAGAGAGCTGGCGCCATACCTGTGCCGAAGCTGGCAGTACGTCCAGGAGCACGCCATGGAGCTGGCCCATCGCTACGGCGGCAAGTACATCGTGGTCGTCGAGGATCGGATCATCGCCTCTGGCCCGACCCAGCTCGAGGCCTACCACAACGCCCCGCACCGAATGACCGGGAAGCGGGACGCCGGCATCTACTATATCCCCCTCCCCGAAGAATCCCTCACGGCACTCTGCACGACATGACCGCGTGTTCCATAAAGTTCTCCAAGAGGATTTTGGATTTCGGATTGTGGATGTCGGATTGGAAGTGTTGTCAATCCGCAGTCCACATTCCGCAATCCGAAATTCTCGAGTGATGCCGCGTCGCGCTGCCTCTTCTTCCGGTCTGCGGCGGGTGGACTTCCCCTACCTGAAGGACGCGCAGGGCCGGTTTGCTCCGATCGTCTACCTGCAGGTGTGGACCGGCGACCGCTGGCTGTACCTGCAGGCCTACGTGGATTCCGGGGCGTCGTGGAGCGTGTTCCACCTCGATGTCGCGCAGCTGCTGGGCATCAAGCTCACCAGGGCCAAGCGGCGCTACGTCACGCTCGGCAACGGCAGTGTGTTGCCGATTTACCTCCAGCGCATCAAGGTGCGGTTTGCCGGGGAGGAGTTCATGGTGCCGGCCGGCTTCTCGGACGCCCTGCGGATGGGGTTCAACCTGATGGGCCGCGCCGGATTCTTCAGCCGGTTTGCCATGTCGTTCAACGACCGCGCCCGCCTCCTGACCGTCACGCGCCTCTCGAAATAGACCCACTCAACGAGCTTGAGTTTTTTAAGTTATTAGTTTAAAATACTCATCATGCGATTTATTCACCGGGCTCTCGAATCAGCGCTCCTGAAAGCCTCTCGACAGTTCCCCGCGCTCCTGGTGACCGGACCTCGCCGCGCGGGGAAGACCACGCTCCTTCGGAAGCTCTTTCCGAACGCCTCCTATCATCTGCTGGAAGACCCGGACGTGATCGCACGCGTTCGGGCCGATCCTCGCGGATTCTTGGAGGACGTACGGCCCCCCGTCATTTGTGATGAGGTGCAGCACGTTCCAGAACTCTTCCAGTATCTTCGCACACGCATCGACCGTGTCCCACGACGATGCGGCCAATGGTTCCTCACGGGATCTCAGGATGCGTCCTTGATGCGAGGGGTGTCAGAGTCCATGGCCGGGAGGGTGGCGGTGTTTCACCTGTTGCCCTTGTCGCGTGAGGAAACGGCGAAGGTCTCCATGTTCCGAGGAGGATTTCCTGAAGTGCTGGCGCGGCCTTCGGCGGCCGAGGTCTGGTTTCGCTCCTATGTCCAGACGTATTTGGAGCGTGATGTTCGGGCGATTAGTTCGATACGGGATTTGAGCACGTTCCGTCGCTTTCTCGCGCTCTTGGCCAGTCGCTGCGGTCAGACGTTGAATAAGACCGACTTGGCTTCTCCGCTCGGAGTGTCCGTTCCGACCATCACCGAGTGGTTGAGCATTTTGGAAACGACGGCGCAGATTCTTCTCGTCCCGCCATTTTATGAGAATTTCGGCAAGCGACTGGTGAAGTCTCCCAAGCTCTATTTTGTGGATTCGGGTCTCTTGTGCCACCTCCTCGCGATTGACACGGAGAGGGCGCTTGCACGCTCGCCATTTCGTGGTGGGATCTTTGAAGGGTTTGTGGCCTCGGAGATCACCAAGCACCAGGTGAACACTGGTGGGAGCAGGGCGTTGTATTACTTTCGAGATCAGCAGGGACTGGAGGTGGATTTCGTCTGGCCGCTTGGGAACCGCAAGGTGAGGCTCGTTGAGGCCAAAGCTTCCAGCACGGTGACGCCGGAGGCCGCAGTGCCGTTGGAGCGCTTGGGACAAGCGATGTCAAAGACCTATGTGGTGGACAAGCGGGTGGTGTATCAACGGCTACCCAGTGAGGGCACGTCGGTGTCAGTCCTCAAGCCGGGCATTCGTGCGGTCGGTGTAGAGGATCTGCTGAAGACATGACCCGCCCTCTCCACCGGAGCGGTTGATCGCGAAGCTGGAAGGCGGTTTGATTGGCGGGCGGTTGAGGATCGAGAAGGCTGGCAGTCGGAAGGTCGCGTGAACGCCAGCACGTTCAGTGGACGCGTGCATCACATCGGTGGTTATTTGTTTCTCGTGTTCGTCGTATGGTAAGCTAGACCCTCGATAAGACGAGGGTGTGCGAGTCCCATGGCATTGACAGCTCGCGAACAACTCATCCTCTTGAACCTGGTTCCCGGAATCGGGTCGATTCACATGCGCCGGCTGCTTGAGGCGTTCGTGGACCTGGACCGGCTGTGGACGGCCAGCACCCAGGAGCTCCAGCAGGTGGAAGGGATTGGACCCGTGCTGGCCCAGCGTCTCGTCGCGGGCTGCCGGGACGAGGCCACGCTCCAGCGCGAACTGGCCCTGGCGAAGCGCGAGGGGGTCACGATTGTCACGCTGGAGGATGCCGCGTACCCGAAGCCTCTGCGGACGATTCCGGATCCGCCGCTGGCGCTGTACGTCCGCGGCACGCTTGAGCCGTCCGATGACGTGGCGGTGGCGGTGGTGGGCGCTCGAGGCGCCTCGGGGTATGGCCTCCAATGCGCCGAGCGGCTGGCCTATGATTTGGCGCTGCGCGGGGTGACCGTCGTCTCCGGGTTGGCGCGCGGCATCGATGCGGCGGCTCATCGAGGAGCGCTCAAGACATCAGGGAGGACCATCGCCGTGTTGGGAAGCGGGCTGTCGCGCCTCTATCCACCCGAGCACGAAGAATTGGCGAGCCGCGTGGTCCGCCAGGGAGCGCTGATCTCGGAATTTCCGATGGAGACCGCCCCGCTGCCGCAGCACTTCCCGCGGCGCAATCGGCTCATCAGCGGGCTCTCGCTCGGGGTCGTGGTGGTCGAGGCGTCCCAGCGAAGCGGGGCCTTGATCACCGCAGACTGCGCCCTCGAGCAGGGCCGCGAGGTGTTCGCGGTGCCGGGTCCCATGACATCGGTGACCTCGCAGGGGACCCACCAGCTCGTGAAGCAGGGGGCACGCTTGGTCACGTCGGTCGAGGACATCCTGGAGGAGCTGCGCCTGAGCGTGCGGCCGGTCGCGGACGCCGCGACAACGGAGTCGACTCCAACCCATCGCCTCTCCGGGTCGGAACAATGCGTGTTCGAGTGCGTCCAGGCGCACGAGCCGCGCTACATCGATGCGATTGCGGATGAGAGCGGATTGAGCCTGACAGAGGTCTCCTCGACCCTTCTGCAGCTTGAGTTGAAACAGGTGATCCGGCAATTGCCGGGGAAACAGTTCATCCGCCGATGATGGAGTTGATGGTGAACGGGGAAAAACGCGAAGTCTCTCACGGGGCCACCGTGTCCACACTCTTGGAGTCGTTGCAGGTCATGCCGGAGCGCGTGGTGGTTGAGGTGAACCTGACCATCCTCAAGCGTGCGGAGCATGCCGGCACGATCTTACAGGAAGGCGACCAGGTGGAAATCGTCCGGTTCGTGGGCGGCGGCTCAATCACAGAGTCACAGAATAATGAGGAGATCGAGTAGTATGAAATCACACCGCAGAAGCACAGAGGAAGTGCCAAACGTCTTTCTCTGTGCCTCTGTGGATTTCTGTGTCTCTGTGGTGTGAAGAAGATGGTGAAAAACCTCGTCATTGTCGAGTCGCCGGCGAAGGCGAACACGATCCACAAGATTCTCGGTCCGGAGTTCGACGTGACCTCCTCGATGGGGCACCTGCGGGATCTGCCCGCGAGCAAGCTGGGGGTCGACGTCGAGCATGACTTCGCGCCGCACTACATCGTGATCCAAAAGCGACGGAAGTTCGCCAAGCAGCTCCAAGAGCAGGCCCGGGGCAGAACCGCCATCTACCTCGCCCCGGATCCGGATCGAGAGGGCGAGGCGATCAGTTGGCACCTGGAGCGGCTCCTCTTGGATGACGAGGCGGTACAGGCCAAGAAGGCGGCCGAGAAAGCGGCACGGCACCCCACCCCGCCGAAGAGGCCGAAAGCCGCGAAGGGCAAGGTGACCAAGCCCGTCGGCCGGAGCATTTACCGCATCGCCTTCCACGAGATCACCCCGTCGGCGATCAAAGCCGCGATCCAGCGCCCCGGCGCCATCGACATGAAGAAAGTCGACGCGCAACAGGCCCGGCGGGTGCTCGATCGGCTGGTGGGGTACTCGCTCTCGCCGCTGCTCTGGAGAAAGATCGGACGGGGTCTCTCGGCGGGTCGGGTGCAGTCGGTGGCGTTGCGGATCATTGTGGATCGGGAGAAAGAGATCGAGGCGTTCGTGCCGCAGGAGTACTGGAGCATCGAGGCCGAGCTGTGCCGGGCCGACGGCGAGGCATCGTTCAAGGCGCAGCTCGACAAGGTCGGCGGGAAGAAAGCCGAGGTCAAGACGAAGGACGAGGCCGAGCGCCTGGCCAAGGAGCTGCGCCAGCAATCGTTCGTGGTGGCCGGCGTCGAGGAGAAGGAGCAGAAACGCTACCCCAAGCCCCCCTTCACGACGAGCACGCTTCAGCAGGAAGCGTTCAACAAGCTGGGTTACTTGTCTTCGCGGACGATGCGCATCGCCCAGCAGCTCTACGAGGGGCTCGAGATCGGTGAGCAGGGGCCCGCGGGGTTGATCACCTACATGCGCACCGACTCGGTGCGCGTCTCGCAGGAGGCGCTGACGGCGCTGCGCGCCATGATCCCGAAGCGATTTGGCAAGCCGTACTTGCCGGCGGAGCCGCGGGCGTACCGAGCCAAGAAGGGCGCCCAGGAAGCGCACGAAGCGATTCGCCCGACGGAGATCGCTCGGGATCCGGACTCCATCGCCCGCTTCCTGACCGAGGAGCAGGCCGCCCTGTACCAGTTGATCTGGCAGCGGTTCGTGGCGAGCCAGATGGCCGATGCGGTGGATCGAGTCGTCAGCGTGCAGATTAACGCCGGCCAGTTCAACCTCAAAGCCAACGGCCGCACGAACCTCTTTCCCGGATGGACCAAGGTGTATCAGGAGACGCGGGAGCCGGAGCGCGACGAGGACAAGCTGCCGGAAGGGGTGCTCCCCCCCTTGACGAAGGGCGAGCCGCTCTCGCTGGTCGGGGTCAGTCCCAGCCAGCACTTCACGAAACCGCCCCGCCGCTACACCGACGCCTCGCTCGTGAAAGCGCTCGAAGAGGATGGGATCGGCCGGCCGAGCACCTATGCGCCCACGATTCAGACGATCGTCTCGCGCGACTACGTGCGACGCACCGGCGGCAGCTTCGTCCCCACCCATCTGGGCCGGATCGTGACCGAGATGCTCATCGAGCACTTCCCGGAAGTCATGGACCCGAAGTTCACCGCCGAGATGGAAGAGGAGCTGGACCGGATCGAGGACGGGGATCTCGCGTGGGTCTCGGTGGTCCGGCACTTCTATGCGCCGTTCTCCGCGCGCGTCACGACCGCGCATGAGCAGATGCGCGAAGTGAAGCGCGAAGTCATCCCGACCGAGTACGTGTGCGAGCCATGCGGGAAGCCGATGGTCATCAAGTGGGGCCGCTTCGGACAGTTCCTGAGCTGCTCCGACTATCCGACCTGCAAGAACGCCCGGGCGCTGCCGACCGGATTCAAGTGCCCGGAGGCGGGATGCGGCGGTGAACTCGTCGAGCGTCGGGCGAAGGGCCGGCACTTCTACGGCTGCTCGAAGTACCCCGCCTGCCGCTACACCACCAGGCGTCTGCCGAAAGAGGGGGACGCGTCGGTGGGTGACGGGCCAGGTCTCGATTCGGAGGGCGGGAAGGAGTGATCCTTCGACGCGTCCCGCCCCAGGCGGGACTTGCTCAGGATCATGGTGAGCGAGCGACAGCGAGTCGAACCATGGCCGCGTCAGCCCCACCTGCTGTTGAACAGTTCCTCCGCTACCTTCGCAGTGAGCGCAACGCCTCGGATCACACGACGACGAACTATGCGCTCGATCTTCGGCAGTTGTTCCGGTTTCTCGGGCACACCCGCATCGGGACGGTGACGGCGCTCGACATCCGTCGGTTTGTCGCCCACCTCAGCACGCAGCAGCGCGCGCGGCGAACGATTGCGAGGAAGCTCTCGTGCATGCGCAGCTTCTTCCGCTTCCTGTGTCGGGACGAGCAGCTGTCGCACAACCCGGCGGTGGCCATCGCCACACCTCGCCTCGAGCAGCGGCTGCCGTCGTTCCTCGACGAGACGCAAACCGCGCGGCTGCTGGCAGCCCCCCCGACCAAGAAGTGGCAGGGCTGGCGCGACCGGGCGATGCTGGAGACGCTCTACTCGACCGGGATTCGAGTCAGCGAGCTCGTCGGGCTCAACCTCGACGACCTCGATGAGATCTCCGGCACGGTGGTCATCCGGGGGAAGGGAAAGAAGGAGCGGCTCTGCCCCATTGGCGAGACGGCGCTCAAGGCGATCCGCGCCTATTTCGCGAAGCGGCCGAAGAAGCCGCGCGTGCCCTACGCGCTCTTTGTGAGCCAGAAGGGAACCCGGCTGACGGTGCGCCAGGTGGATCGGCTGCTCGTCCGGTACGTCGCCGCGGCGGCACTGCCCGCATCCATCAGCCCGCACAGCCTGCGCCACAGTTTTGCGACGCACCTGTTGGATCGCGGGGCGGATTTGCGCAGCGTGCAGGAGCTCCTCGGCCACGCCAGCCTCTCGACGACCCAGATCTATACCCACGTCACTCCGCAGCGGCTGAAGAAAGTGTACGACCAAGCGCATCCCCGCGCGTAAGGAGGAAACGTGTCAGACACCTTGAAGGCAACACCCCAAGGGCAACGGTGTCTGACACCTCTGTCTTTGGCTCTTTTTGCTCTCAGCATCGCCGGTTGCGCGAGTGGTTCCGACGCGGTCCACGCATCAGCCTCTACGCTGCCCACGCGGGTGTATCCCGTCGGGCGCGAAGACGTCTGGAACACCGCCCTCAACGTGGCGCTGAGCATTCCGACGTGGGACGTCGTCAGCGTCGATAAGCCCAACGGGGTCGTGTTCGTGGAGCAGCGGGTTCGCGATCGGTCGTTTGGCGGCGAATCACGGATCGCCATCGCGATCACCGCCCTCGATGCCACGCATACGAAGGTGGAGGCCCAGACCATTGAGGAAGGCGGTCCACGGCTGCAGCGCCTGCATAGTCTCTGGCGATTCTTCGGCGAGCTGGATCAGCTCTTGGAAAAGAAGTGATTGAGTGATGAAGTGATGGAGTGATGAAGTAACAGCGATGTGGTGGGTGTACGAACTCCTCTTAGCGATCGGGCTCATCGCGTACCTGCCAAAGGCGCTGTGGCGAAGGCGGCTGCCGCATCGGGGCTGGCGCATGCGGCTGGGACGCTACCCCGATCGTGTCACCGCATCGATGAAAGGCCATCGTCCGGTGTGGGTCCATGCGGTCAGCGTCGGCGAGGTGTTGGCCGCCCGCCCGCTCATCGATGCGCTCGTCGCACAGATCCCTGGCGGGCCCCTCGCGCTCTCCACCGTCACCCCCGGCGGGTTTGAGGTGGCGTCGCAGCACCTCGGTGATCGCGGTGTCGTCATCTACTTCCCCCTGGACCTTCGGTTCTGCGTCAGGCGCGCCTTGGATGCGCTCCATCCCCGCGCGCTCATCTTGCTGGAATCAGAGCTGTGGCCCGCCATGATGCACCTGACGAAGGCCCGCGGGATCCCCATTGCCATCGTCAATGGCCGAGTGTCCACGCGGACGTTTCGGCGCGCGCGATGGCTGGCCCCCTGGCTGGGAAATCTCCTGCGCCACGTCGATCTCTTCCTCATGCAAAGCGAGACGGATGCCGACCGGATGATCCAGCTCGGCGCTGCTCCTGAGCGTGTCCGCGTCGCGGGGAGCCTCAAGTGGGACGCCAGCCTCGCCGCGCGCCCAACCTCATCGGAGATCGAAGCGACCGCCCGGCGGCTCGGGCTCAACAGCCATGAGTCGATCATCGTCGGCGGAAGCACGCACCGAGGGGAAGAAGCCGCCCTCCTTAGCGCGTTTCGCATCCTCCGCTCCAACCAGGGGAGCACCCGGCTCATCCTCGCCCCCAGGCATCTGGAGCGCCTCGCGGAAGTGGAGCGGATGGTCCGCGAGGCCGGTTTGATCCCGTCACGACTTTCTCAAGTGGCATCCAACGCCCGATGGGACGTCGGCCTCGTGGACACCTTTGGGCAACTCCCCTGCTACTACGGCCTGGCCAGCGCGGTGTTCATCGGCGGGAGCCTCATCCCTCACGGGGGGCAAAACCCGCTGGAGGCCGCCAGCCTGGGCAAACCGATCGTGTTTGGTCCCTCGATGCATAACTTTGCCGACATCGCCTCCCAGTTGACGAGCTGCCAGGCTGCGCGACAACTCTCCAGCGCCGCGGAGTTGACCCCGACTCTCCGCGGACTCCTCCAGGACGCTGGTTCCGCTCACGCGATGGGCCGCAGAGCCCAGGAGCTGACCGAACGCTCCCGCGGATCCCTCCAGCGCACCCTCGAAGCGCTCCAATCTGTGTTAAAATAAGAGCCTCATGTGGCAGGCTCTCCACGACGCCTGGTGGCGTCTTGCCACGCAGACCCAGCCACGATCCTTCTCGGACGCTCTCGCTTGCGGTGTGCTCCAAGCCGGTTCGGCAGCCTTCCAGGCCGCGGTGAGGCTCCGCAACGCCGCGTACGACCGGGGATGGGCGAGGCAGGTTCGGCTGCCGTGCCGGGTCGTGAGCGTCGGGAATCTGACGGTCGGCGGGAGTGGCAAGACGGCGTGCGTTGAGCTCATCGCGAGGAAGCTGCTCGCGCAGGGCCGGCGCGTGGCCGTGCTCTCGCGTGGCTACGGCGGTCCGCGTCAGGATTATTGGTTGCGGTGGGAGGCGGACCGCCTCATCGTCAGCGGAGTCAGTCGTGGTAGTGGCAACGGACTGGCCGATGAGCCGCAACTGTTGGCGCAGCACCTGGCCGGCGTTCCCGTCCTCGTCGGGAGCCGGCGAGATCGCACGGGGGTGGTGGCGTGCCGGGAGTTTGGCGCCGATGTCGCCGTACTCGATGACGGGTTCCAGCATCGGCGGCTTCAGCGTGATTGTGACATCGTGCTAGTCCACAGCCGAATGCCGCACAACGGCTGGGCGATGTTGCCGCGCGGGCCGATGCGGGAGCCGCTCGCTTCGCTTAGACGAGCGCACGTCATCATCCTGACGAAGGCGGATGAGGCGTTGGACACGCTGGGCGCTCTTCAGGAGCGGCTCCGGTCGTTCAATCGCCACGCGGCCTGTGTGACCGCCTCGCATGAACCGATCCACGTGCTCGAGACGGGGACCGGCCAGGCGCGCGATCCCAAGACGCTCGCGGGAGTGCGAGTGGGGCTGCTCTCATCGATTGGCGATCCGCAGGGATTTGAGGCGACGGTTCGACGGCTTCAGGCGAACGTCCTGTGGCACCGGGCCTATCCGGATCACTACCGGTACGCTCCGGCGGACTGGCAGGCGCTGAGCGCCCAGGCGGCGCGCACGCGCCCCGAGGCGATCCTCACGACGGAGAAAGACTGGATGCGGTTACGGCCGTGGATCGGGGATCCGGGATCGGGGAGCGTGCCGGTGTGGGTGCTTCAGGTTCAGATGAACATCTTGAGCGGAGACGATGAATTGGATACTCGATTGGCTTCTCTGTGGGCTCGTTAGAGCCATCGGGGCCTTCCTGTGCTGGCTGCCGGCGGAGGGAGCCGTGTGGCTGGGGGAGCGGCTCGGGCTGCTCGGCTACTGGCTGCAGCCGAAGCGGGTGGGGATCGGGGTCGCGAATGTCCGCGCCGCGTTTGATGGCGCGCTGCCTCCGGGGAGGATTCGCCGGATCATCCGGGCCTATTTCAAGCACATGGGAGCGAGCGTCGTCGAACTCTTACGCTTGCCGGTGATCGATCGGGCGTATGTCGAGCGGTACATCACGATTGAAGGGCGCCACCATGTTGACGCGGCGGTGGCCTCCGGCAAGCCGGTGATCGTGCTGACCGGCCACTATGGGAATTGGGAGCTGTGCTCGATCACGGCAGGGCTCATTGGCTATCCGATTCTCGCGCTCGCGAGAGCCCAGAATAAATTTCCCCGGCTCTATCGGCTCCTCGTCTCCTACCGGGAGTCGAAAGGCTGCACGATCGTCCACAAAGGCTGGGGGATGCGACGTCTCATGGACGCGCTGAAGCGTCGGCAACTCATCGGCATCGTGGGGGATCAGGCGAGCCGGCAAGGGATCTTCGTGGACCTGTTCGGGCGGCAGGCGCTCGTCGCCACCGGACCCTTCGAACTCGCGTATCGAAAGGACGCGCTGATCCTCCCGGGCTTCATCCATCGGGTACGAGGGCCGTTCCACCGCCTGATCATTGAGCCTCCCTTGTCGCTGCCTCGGCAGGCCTCACAGACGGAGGCGGTCCGGGCCGGCATCGAACAGTTCATCGAACTCCTCTCGCGCCACGTGCGCGCGGATCCCACGCAATGGCTGTGGCTCCATAAGCGGTGGAAGCGCACGCCATCGCGGCGGGTCCTCATCCTGAGCGACGGCAAGTTGGGACATCTCAAGCAGTCGCTGGCCGTGGCCGAGGCGCTGCGTGCAGATCGGCCGGCGCTCTCCTCGACCGTCGTGGAGGTTCGCTACCGGCACCGGTGGGGCCGGCTCATGACGCTCCTGTGGAGTTGGTGGATACCTGGCGGCCTGGGAGGGACATCGTGTCTGGCGCTCACGCTCACCCCTGAGACGAAGGCCGCATTGCTGAGCCGCTATGCAGACCTGATCATCTCGTGCGGCTCCTCCCTCGCTCCGGTCAACCTCCTATGGGCCGCGGCGCATCGCGCGAAATCTCTTGTCATCATGAACCCGGCCCCGCTCCCCTTGAGCCGTTTTCACCTGGTGGTTGCCCCACGGCACGATCACCTCCCTCGTCGGTCGAACGTCGTGCAGATCGCCGGCGCTGTCGTGAACCCACTTCGCGACGAGGAGCTGCTCCAGGCGACCCAGCACCTCGCGGCCCACCCGAAGTTCCAGCCGATGGCCCACGATCATCCAGTCATCGCCGTGTTCATCGGTGGCGAGACGTTCCACTACGCGCTGCCGCCCAGCTTCGCCGAGGCGCTCATCGGGCAGGTGAAGACGGTCTGTGAGGCCATCGACGGCTGGTGTCTGGTCACGACGTCGCGCCGCACCCCCCCGTCAGTCGAACGGCTCCTCGCAGAGAAATTGAGGACGTCCCCTCGCTGCCGCCTCCTCCTCCTGGCCAGCCGCGATTCGATCAATGGGACGATGGAAGGCATGCTGGGTTCCGCGGATGTCGCCGTCGTGACTGGCGAGAGCATCTCGATGGTGTCAGAGGCGTGCGCCAATGGCCGCGCGGTGGTCGTCGTGGAGCCACCCCTGCGTGATACCCATCGCACGTCGCCCACCAAGCACCAGCGGTTCCTCCGCGAGCTCGTCAAGGACGGGTATGTGCAGGTGGTCCAGCTCCCGAACGTGGGGTCTGCCATCGAGCGTGCGCTCAAGGAACGCGCCACGGCGAAGCGGTTGGATAATGTGGCAGCCATTCGCGACTCCGTCGCCCACCTCCTATGATCTTCTTCATCACTCCATCACTCCATCACTCCATCACTCTGTGATGCATCTCCTGCAGCTCGTTCCCAGTCTCGAAGTCGGCGGAGTGGAGCGGGGTGTGGTGGACCTCGCCAAGGGGCTCATCGCGCGGGGCCACCGGGTCAGCGTCGTCTCCTCCGGTGGCGCGCTGGTGGATCGGCTGACCCAGCTCGGAGCGAGCCACTATCACCTGCCGGTCCAGCAGAAATCGCTCACCACGATTGCCGCGTGCATCCCGAGGGTCGCGCGCCTGATTCGAGAGACGGGCGTCGACGTCGTGCATGCCCGCTCCCGTGTTCCAGGCTGGATCGGCTACGTGGCGGCTCGGTGGGCGCAGCGGCCCTTCGTGACGACCGCCCACGGATTCTATGCGCCCCATGTTGGATCGCGCGTGATGGGTTGGGGACGGCTCGTCATCGCGCCGTCAGACGCGCTGGGCGCCTACCTCGTCGAGCAATTCGGACTGCCTCGCGAGCGGCTCCGCGTGATTCCTCGCGGGGTCGATCTCGAGGAGTTTGTGTTCCGGCCGCCGCCATCAGTCCATGAGGGCCCATGGCGGATCGGACTGTTCGGTCGGCTCAGCCCGGTCAAGGGACAGGAGGTGGCGCTGCGCGCGTGCGAGCGGCTGATCCGACGAGGGATTCCCGTGCGGCTGTGTCTCACCGGCGATGTCCCGGCGACACCGGTACGAGCGGCGCTGGAGTCGCTCATTCGCGAGTTGAAACTCGGCGACGCCGTGGAGTGGTTGGGTATTCGTCAGGATATCCCCGCCCTCATCGCCTCGATGGACGTCATCGTCGTCCCGTCCACCTATCCCGAGTCCTTTGGCCGCAGCGTGATGGAGGCGCAGGCGGTCGGCCGTCCGGTCGTGGCCTCTCGCATCGGCGCGTTGGCTGAGCTGATTGACCATGGACGCAGCGGGTTCTTAGTCCCGCCACGCGATCCGGCGGCACTCGCGGAGGCGATCGAGCAGCTCATCAACGACCCCGCGCTCCGGGCCCGGTGTGTGGAGACGGCCCGCGCGCGTGTGGAGTCGCAGTGGAACGTCGAGCGAATGGTGGACGACACACTGCGCGTCTACGAGGCGTGCGTGACCAAGCCTCGCATCCTGGTGTGGAAGCTCAGCGCCCTTGGGGATGTCATTCTCTCTATCCCCAGCCTCCGGGCCATCCGGCAGCAGTTTCCGGATGCCTACCTCACGCTGGTGGTCGGCCGGGCGGCGTACGAGGTGGTCGCGCGTTGCCCGTACCTCAACGACATCCTCATCTATGATCCCGCACGCAAGGACCGAGGGCCCGTGCGTCTGCTCGCATTCGTCAGGCGCCTGCGGAAGGAGCATTTCGATTGGTCCGTGGATCTGCAGAACAGCCGCCGGACCCATCTCCTCGCGTGGCTGGCTGGGATCCCCGTGCGCGCGGGCTACCGACGCAAGCTGGGCTGGCTGCTCAACCGTGGCGTGCGTCTTCCGCGCGTCGTGATGACCCCGATTGCCCATCAGCACCACCTGTTACGCAAAGCTGGTTTCTCGCCGGACGGGGACCTCCTCGAGCTGTGGCCCTCCGTGCTCGACGAGGAGGGAGCCGCACGCCTCGTGGGCGCTGCGGCCGCTTCGTCATCACGCCTGGTGGGCATCCATCCTGGTGGCAGCGGGCGGTGGAAGACGAAACGCTGGGATCTCCATCGCTGGGCCGAGTTGTGCGATGCGTTGGCCACGCGCAACGTCCGGGTCGTGGTGGTGGGCGGGCCCGAGGAGCGGGCGTTGGGTGAGGCGCTGGCCCAGTTGACGAACCCCCCGCCGCTCAGCGTCATCGGGAAGACCTCCTTGATGGAACTGGCGTGTCTCATTAAGCGGTGCGCAGTCTTCGTCGCCCACGATTCCTCGTCGCTCCATCTCGCGGCCGCGGTGGGCACTCCGACGATCGCGCTCTTCGGCCCGACCGATCCGCAGCGGCATCTCCCTCCAACCTTCACCGGCCAGGTAATCCAGAAAGAGGTCTTCTGCCGTCCCTGCTACTCGACGCGCTGTCGCACGATCACGCATGCGTGCATGAGGCGTATCGGGACCGAGGAGGTGTTCCGCGCGGTCCTCGGATTGCTCGCCGACCGCGAGCTTGGGGTCAGACCCCAATCGGGAAATTCGTCAACGTTTGCGCTTGGGGTCTGACCCCACGATGAGAATCCTCCATCTCACCTCTCATCTGAACGTCGGTGGGATCGCGAGCTACGTCGTGTCGCTTTCCCAAGCGTTGCGCGCGCGTGGGCACGAGGTGGTGGTCGCCTCGGGTGCAGGCCAGCTTGAGCCCGAGCTCATCGCGCGCGGGATCACGCATTGGCGCGTCCCGCTCCACACGAGTGTGGAGTTCAGCCCGCAGGTCTTCAGCGCATCGCGCGAGCTCCTCCAGCGGCTCCACGAGCATCCTGTGGATGTTCTCCATGCCCACACGCGCGTCGGGCAGGTCGTGGCGGATCGTCTCTGGAAACAGCTCTCGACGCCGTACGTCGCGACGTGGCACGGTTTCTTCCGTCCCAACCTCGGCAGGAGATTCTGGCCCTGCACCGGCGCGCTGACCATTGCCATCAGCGATCCGGTGCGCGAGCACCTCCAGCGGGATTTTCGCGTCCCGCCGGAACGCATCCGGCTCATCCCCCATGGCATTGACACCGCGGCGTTCGAGTTGCCCCTCGATCCCATGGCCCAAGCGCGGCTGCGTGACGCGATTCGCCTTCCGCGCAACGGCCCGGTGGTCGGGACCGTCGCCCGCCTCGTCGCGTCCAAGGGGATCGACCAGCTCATCCGCAGTCTGCCCGATGTCCGCCGCGCGGTGCCGGAGGCGCGGCTGCTCATCGTCGGGGATGGCGAGGAGCGCGCGCACCTTGAGCGGTTGGCTCAGGAACTCGGTGTGCATGACGCAGTCCATTTTGCCGGAGTCCTCCCCGAAACCCGCACCGCGCTTTCCCTCATGCAGGTCGTGGTGTTCCTGCCGGCGGAACAGGAAGGATTCGGGTTGTCGCTGTTGGAAGCCATGGCGTGCGGTCGGCCGCTCGTCGCCGTGCGGCGAGGACGAGGCACGCCGTGGGTGTTGGACCAAGGCGGGGCGGGAGCGGTCGTCGAGCCAGAAGACGCCCACGCGCTGGCCGAGGCGATCGTCCGGTTCTTGCAGGACGAAGCACTCGCCGATCGCGCGGCGGGGCACGCGCGCGCGGTCGTCAAGGAGCGCTACTCACTCGACCGGATGGTCGACCAGGTCGAAGCGGTCTACCGCGAGCTCATTCAAGGGCGAATTTCGGATTGCGAATTTCGGAATGCGGATTGAAAAACCCATAATCCGAAATCTCAAATCCGCAATCCGCAATCTGCTGTGGGAATGAACCGTATCTTAGTCGTGCTGCCGAACTGGTTTGGCGAGACGCTGTTCGTGACACCGTTTCTGCGCGTGCTGCGGCAGCAGCGGCCCGACGCGTACCTCGCGACGCTGGGCTGGCCGACATGCCGAGCGATCTTGCTGCACAATCCCCATGTGGATGAGTTCCTCGACTACGATGAGCGCGGAGCGCATCGAGGGCTCGCGGGGTCCTGGCGGCTCATTCAGGCGCTGCGCGCGCATCGCGTTGACGCGGCGTTCATCTTGCGCAGGAGCTTCTCGCGGACGCTGCTGCTGGCCTTGGCGGGCATTCCGACGCGGGTGGGATTCGCCAACGCAAAAAGCGGATGGCTGCTCACACACCGCGTGCGTCCCTCCCCGATGCCGCGGCATCCCGCCATGGGTGGAGACGCAGTCGTTCGGGTGGGCGGGATGTCGCCCCACGCGGGGCGTGGTGTGCCGGGTGCCACGGGTATGCCTGTGGGGCTCCACAAGGCGTTTTCCTATCTGCCGCTCCTTGAGGCGGTAGGACTGTCGGTCGTCCGGCACACGTATGAGTATACGGTGAGTCCTGAGGAGCGTCGGGCGGTGCAGGAGCTGTGGCCCTCGACGCGCGACGAGAACGGTCGCCCGCTCATCGTGCTGCATCCCGGCGCGAACTGGTCCCACAAGCGATGGGCCGCGGACCGGTTTGCCGCCTTGGGGGATCGGTTGATCAGCGCCCATCAGGCCCGCGTCCTCATCACCGGTGGGCCGGACGATGTCGCGTTGGCCGAGTCGATCCAGCGCGCCATGCGCCAGCCCGCCGTCCTCGTGGCGGGCCAGACGACGGTGCGCCAGCTCGGCGCCTTGCTGGAGCAAGTACAGCTCGTCGTCTCGAACGACACCGGCATACTGCACCTCGCCGCCGCGCTGCGCCGCCCTCTCGTCGCGTTGTACGGCCCGACCTCGCCCACGCTGACTGGTCCGCTCGGAGACCCGCAGCGCACCGCCGTACTCCACCACGCGGACTGCTGCCCGCGCATCCCCTGCTACCAGCCCCATCATCCGGCGCATCCCGGCATGGACGCGATTTCAGTGGACGAAGCGTACGCCGCCGCCTGCCAGATGCTGAATGCGGAATGTCGAATTCGGAATGACCAGTAACTCCGCAATCCGCAATCCGCAATCCGCAATGGAGAAGCGGGTGCTCATCATCGGCCCCTCCAATATCGGAGACGGCATTTTGGCGAGCCACGCCATGGCCGCGGTCGCCCGTCGTTTTCCACAGGCTCACGTGACGCTCGTCGTCGGGGAACGCGCGAAAACGCTCTTCCTCGGCGATCCGCGGATCCACACACTCGTCGATGCGAGCCGCTTCGAGTCCGTCCTGGGTCGACTGAGCCTCGCGCGGATGTTGTGGCGGCACCACCCGCACGTCGTCGTGGACCTGCGTCATACGCTCTATCCCTTGCTCCTCAAGCCCTGGGCGGCGTGGCGATTTCTACGTCGGCCACCCCGCGCCCTGGTGCACATGCGCGACCGTCACCTCTGGCAGGTCCGCGCCCAGGTGCCGTCACTCATGCGTTCAGGGTTCAGGGTTCCACCCAGAACCACAATCTGGTTTTCGGAGAAGGATCAAGCGCATGTTGAGGGGTTAGGGAAACGATGGGGGCTCGATACAGCCCCGCGGCTGATCATCATTGCGCCCGGAGCGCGCAGCCACATCAAACGCTGGACACCCGAGGGATTTGCCCGGGTGGCCGATCGGCTCATCAGCGAAGCCGGCGCGCACGTCATCTTCTCCGGCGAGTCTGATGAAGAGCCCATCGTGGAGGAGATCCGCGGCCTGATGCGCCATGCCAGCCACAGCGCCGTGGGACTCGTGACGATTCGCCAGCTCGGCGTGTTGATGGCGCGCTCGCAGCTCGTGATCACCAACGATTCCGCGGCCCTCCACATGGCCTCGGCGCTGAACGTGCCGACGGTGGCCATCTTCGGCCCAACCGATGCCGCCAAGTATGGTCCCACGGCTGACCAGCGACGCGTCATTCGCCGCCGGCTCTTCTGCTCGCCATGCGAACAATCGTTGTGCCGCTTCCATCACGAGTGCATGCGCTTCATCAGTGCAGACGAAGTCTACGACGCGGCAAGAGGACTCCTGGAACAAGAACCTCCTCTGACGATTCGTCGATCGTGACTCGTGATTCATGAACGGAGCGTCTGACGCGGGCATGCTTATTCCTAAGCGAATCCTAGTTATCCGTCTTGACCGTCTTGGGGACGTGATCCTCTCCACCCCGGTGCTGGACGCGCTTCGCCGGAAATTTCCTCACGCGTTCATCGCCATGATGGTCCGCCCGGCATGCCGGGACGTGGTCGAGGGCAACCCCCACCTCAACGAGGTGATCGTCTATGAGAAGGAAAGCGCTCACCGGACCATCCGGGGGACGATCCGGTTTGCGTGGGCCCTGCGACGTGACGCGTTCGACACCGCCCTCGTGCTGCATCCCAGCAACCGCTCGCATTGGATCCCGTGGCTGGCGGGGATTCCCCGGCGCATCGGCTACGACCGCAAGAGCGCGTGGCTGCTGACCCATCGCCTCCCCCATCGGAAACAGGAAGGCGAGCAGCACGAAGCGCGCTACGCGCTCGACATGTTGCAGATCTTTGGGGTGACACCGGAGGTACCCCAGCCATTCGTGCCGATCCATCCTGAGGCGGCCAAACGAATCGACGCGCTCTTCGGGCAGCGCGCGATTCGATCAACCGAGCGGCTCGTGGCCATCCACCCGTCCGCCAGTTGCGTCTCAAAGCGCTGGATGCCGGAACGATTCGCCGAGGTCGCGGATCGGCTGATCGCCGAACACGGCATCCGGGTCTGCGTCATCGGCGACGAGGCAGCTGGCACTCACGCGCAGGCGATGGTCGGGGCCATGCGCCGCCCAGCGCTCAACCTCGTGGGGCAGGTGAGCGTGTCTGAGTTGGCCGCCCTCCTGACGCGGTGCGAGCTGCTCATCTCCAACGATTCGGGGCCGGTCCATGTGGCCGCGGCGGTGGGCACACCGGTCGTGGACATCTTTGGTCGCAATCAACGAGGGCTGTCTCCTCAACGGTGGGGTCCGCTCGGAGAAGGACACGTAGTGCTCCATAAAGAAGTCGGTTGTGTCACGTGCCTCGCGCACAACTGCGATATCGACTTCCTCTGCCTGACCTCCTTGAGCGCGGAGGAAGTCTACCGCGCGGCGGTCACGATCCTGGAACGCCCCGTTCACAAAAGCATCTGACACTTTGTTACAATGGACACTATGCGAGCGACGCGCGGGGCGACGTGGTGTCTCCTCCTGAGCCTGATCGGGCTGGGACTGGCCGGCTACCTCTTCTATCTGCACGTGGGGCTCCTGCGCGGGGAGCTCCTCGGCGGGGCGGTCTGCGGCGGCTCCGGCGCCTTCAACTGCCACGCGGTCACCGCCGGTCCCTGGGGGTCCTTCCTCGGGATGCCGCTTGTGCTGTGGGGTCTCCTCGGGTATCTCGCGATCTTCGCTCTCGCGCTGCTGGCCCAGCAGTCTCCCGACTGGTCGCTGCACGCGCTCACGCTGATCGCGGTACTCGCCCTCGCGTTCGTGGCGATCGATCTCGTCTTGTTCGGCCTCATGGCCTTCGTGATCCGGTTCTACTGCCTCTTCTGCCTGCTCACCTATGCGGTGAACCTCTCGCTCCTCGTCGTCGCTGTGCGCGCCCTGGGTCTGTCCTGGCCCAACGTGTTCGGACAGGTGGGGTCAGCCATGGGAGCGCTCGTGCCCTCCCGAGCACGCCCGGCAGCGACCCTCTTCTGGGGAATGATGGGAATCGCCGTGGCGGCGGTAGTCGGGCTGGACGCCGCCACCACCTTTGCGACTCGAGGGAGCGTGCCCGGGCGTGACCAACTGCGTCAGTTCGTCTCCACACAGCCGCGCGCCACGCCGGATATCACCGGAGATCCGCGGCATGGGCCCCCGAATGCCAAGATCACCCTCGTCGAGTTCAGCGACTTCCTGTGTCCTTCCTGCCAGCGGGCATCCAAGCTGAATGCGATCATTCTGGCGAACCACCGCCACGACGCCGCCCTCGTGTTCAAGCACTACCCGCTGGATACGAGCTGCAACAGCGCTATCTCGCGGATGGTGCATCCCGGCGCCTGCACGATCGCCGCCGCCTCGGAGTGCCTCCACCAGCAGGGGAAGTTCTGGCCGTTCCACGACCTCGTCTTCGAGCGCGGCCGGGCCTACGACGTCAAGGGGATCGAGGACGACGTCCGCCGGCTCGGCGCGGACGCGGCGCGTTTCCGCGCCTGCATGGACGCCGGGCAGGGGCTGGAGGCGGTGAAGCGGGACATCGCGGAAGGGGCGAAGCTCGGGGTGTCCAGCACGCCCACCTTCCTGATTAACGGGCTCGTGGTGAGCGGCGGGATCAGCCCCGCGGTGTTTGAGGATTTCCTCGCCGTGCTGAGCGATGAGCATTCTGGGCATTGATGAAGAGGGACGGATCGCCGCGATCTTCCCGCACGTCAGCGTCGAGGGCCACGTCGACGAGGTGCTGGCTGCCGTCCGCAGTTGCAGCCTTGTGAAAAGCGCGCTACAATAAGGTTCGTTCACCACCCTCCGAATGCCATGACGCTCACGACTCCAGTCCAAGAACGTCGGCAGTCCCCTCGAAACAGCGCTCCCCCGCGGTGTGGGATCCAGCTCCTCCAGCCTCAAGGCCTGATTGCCGTCAGCAGCGTCAACCTGAGCGAAGGCGGGTTGTGCGTTCGGCTGGATGACCTGCATGATCCCTTGGAGGTGCGCTCGCTGGTCCGGCTGCAGCTCACGCCGGCCCGCGCGGGCGCAAGCGAGCATCGGGCCGGGGAGCGGAACAGCGGGCGGTACTTGTCGAAGCGTGTCGAGTGCACAGGGCGGGTCGCGTGGGTCATCCAGCGGTTGGATCTGCGCAGCACCCCGCCGTTTCCGTTCGATGTCGGCATTGAGTTCGTCGATCCTCCCCCAGTCCTCCGGCAATTCCTGTCCCAGCGCAGTGATCTCTCACCCCTGAAAGGGCAGGCGGTTCGGGAGAAACGGCTGGAGTCTGTCGTGATTCGCGGCCGCCACTTCATCCCGCGGCTCGAGCGTGAGCCGAACCATTCCCCCCACTGGCACCTCATCGTCTCGGTCGCCGGGACGCCCTGCTTCAGCGGACACTATCCCTCTGACCAGGCTGCCATGGCGGCCTGGACCACGTTCAAGCGCCGGCAGGCGAGGCGATGAGCCGAATCGCGATCCAGCCGCAGTTGTCGGTCTTCCTCGACAACCGTCCCGGCATGCTCGCCAGGATGTGCCAGGCGCTCGCGAAGGCCCAGATTAACATCATCGCGCTCTCGATCCTCGAGGCGGTGGACCACGCGGTCATCCGGATGGTCGTGGACAAGTCGAAGGAGGCCGAGCAGGTCCTCGCCAACATGCACGCGCTGGTGCAGCGGCACGATGTGATCGTCATGGATGTCCCCAATCAGGTGGGGACGCTCGCGGGCATCGCCGAACGGTTGTCTGCAGCAGGCATCAACATCGAGTACGCCTACTGCACGTCCGCTCCCTCCCCTAGCGCGGGCTCGATTGTCTTGCGCACCAATAACTTCGAAGAAACCATCAACGCCCTCAGCTAATACAAACGCATTATCTTCTGAGACATTCCGCGGGATAATGCGTTTGTATCATATGGCATGGCAAGCCGTTCCAATGATACAAACGCACCTGAGCGCTCAAGAATGGGTGCGTTTGTATGAGCTCGGATGAAGGCGGTGGTGTTCCGGCAGCACGGCGGACCGGAGGTCCTCGAGTACGCCGAAGTCTCTGAACCCTCCCCTGGAACCGGTGAGCTGCTCGTCCGCGTCAAGGCCTGCTCCATCAACCACCTCGATTGCTGGATTCGGCAAGGCATTCCCGCCTATCAGATTCCGTTGCCGCACATCTGTGGTTGTGACGTCGCGGGCATTGTCGAACGAGTGGGGACCGGCGTCACGACGGTCAAGGCCGGAGACCGCGTCGTGCTCGCTCCTGGCCTGAGCTGCGGGCGGTGCGACTGGTGCCGCGCGGGCGAAGACAATCTCTGCGCTTCCTATGGGATCCGGGGCGCGGCCACCGATGGCGGCTATGCCGAGCTCACCGTCGCCCGCGCCAGCGACGCCCTCCCGCTTCCGCCGGGCCTTTCCTTCGAGGAAGCCGCCGCGTTTCCCCTCGTCTTCCTCACCGCGTGGCACATGCTCGTCACCCGTGCGGCACTCCAGGCGAAGGAGACCGTCCTCGTCCATGCCGCAGGCAGTGGGACCGGCCATGCCGCAGTCCAAATCGCGAAGTACATTCAGGCGACGGTCTATGCGACCGTGGGCTCTGAGGCGAAGGTCGCCAAGGCCAAGGCGCTCGGCGCCGACGAGGTCATCAACTACCAGCGCGAAGGGTTTGAGGAGCGCGTGAAGACGCTCACCGGCGGCCGCGGGGTCGACGTTGTCTTTGAGCACATCGGCCCCGCCACCTGGGAGGGGAGCCTCCGGGTGCTGGCGAAAGGCGGGCGCCTCGTGACCTGCGGGGCCACGAGCGGACCCACCGTGCCGTTCGATCTTCGTTATGTGTTCTCCCGCCAGCTGACCATCCTCGGATCGATGATGGGGACTCGCGTGGAGCTCGGCGAGGTCGCCCGACTGATCGGCGAGCGGAAATTCCGGCCCATTGTGGACACCGTCTTCCCGTTGCAAGAAGCCCGGCGCGCCCAGGAACGTCTGATGAACCGGGACGTCTTCGGCAAGCTCCTCCTCACCCCCTGACGCCGAGGGCGGGGTTCCCCTTCCTTACCTCGCGGCCCATCAGGTATACTCTGTTGTAGACAACCGAAAAGACCCCGCCATCGGCGGGGAGAGGCAAACTCTTCGAAAGGAGAGGACGCAAAGCCGCAAGCCCTCATCATCCGCGGCGGGTGGGTACGCTCCGCCAACGAACTTTGGCGGATGGCGTACGGGCACCTGGACGCAGCGCGGACGGCAGGGTGGTTGGGCTGCCGGTGTCGTGTATCGGACAGCACGAGCTTCCTTTCAAGAGCTCGTGTTTTTTTTGTTGCTCAGCGATGACACCACAGGAGGGATGCCGGATGAACCAGCGAGGGATCGTGATGGCGATGGCCTTAGGAGTGGTGGTCGTTGTTACCACGCTGGGAGCCGCCTTCCTTCTTCGCAGCTTGCATGAGAGTCTTCTTGGCAATCGACATGCCAATCGACAAGCGGCCTTCTACCTGGCCGAGGCGGGTCTGGATCGAGCGTCCATCAACCTGCGGACTCCCACCGATGCCACGGATGACGTCCTCACGCAGACCCTCTCGACGGGGACATTGCAAATTGAAAGCACGACCGAGCTGCAGCCGCAAGTCTGGCGGGTGATCAGCCGAGGCACCAGTCAGGGGGAGGTGCGCCGCATCGAGGCGGTCTACCAGCTCACCCCGCAGTCAGCGTTTCAGTGGAGCCTGTTCGGGTCCCAGCAGGTGAACGTGAGCGGGAATGCGCAGACCGACAGCTATGACTCCAGGATTGGACCGTATAGCGATCCAGGCAATAAAGCCCAGAACGGCGATCTGGGCACCAATGCGACCACCCCCGGCGGGATCACAGTGAGCGGCAGCATCTTCATTGAAGGGCAGGTGGCGGTCGGCTCCAACGTGCCAAACCCGACCTCGGTGGTCACAGGGTACTCCCCCGCATTTATCACGGGGAATCCGACGGTGGTGTCGCAGTCGAGCTCATTCCCCATGCCGCCTGTGACCGTGCCTGCCGGGCTCACCTGCGGTGATCTGACGATCCAAGGGAACACGACAACGAGCCTCTCGCCCACAGGCGGGCCGTTGGGCAATGGGACCTACTGTTATAGCAACCTCACGCTTTCGGGGGGCTCGACGCTCACCGCATCTGGTTCGGTCACGGTCTACCTGACGGGCCAGCTGGTGGCGAGTGGCAACTCCACCGTCGGCGTTCCCGCAACCCCAAAGAACATGCTCTTCCTCATGGACTCAACCGCTGGCGCCTTACTGCAAAATGGGACCCTTTCCGGATCCACAAAATTTTACGGCGCCGTGTATGGACCGCAAGCGACGATCACCATCAGCGGCAACGCCGATGTGTACGGCTCCATTATTGGGAAGCAGATCAACGTCACGGGGAGCGCCTCGATTCACTACGACGAGGCGTTGACGGACCTGACGACGATCAGCAACCTTTACCAGCGGAGCGTGGTCTCGTGGCGGGACCTCAACTGAGCCACCTGATGGGGATGGCGGATACGCCGATGGGCCGGGTTCAACGTGCCACGCTGAGGCCGCGGGGAGGTGCCACCGGCTTCACCCCGTACCACGGAAGCCCCGCCTGTCAACCCCGTTCCAACAAGTTGGAACGGGGTCAAGGCGGGGAGGAAGCGGGACATCTCCCGAAGGGTTCTTCCCTGAGGCCACGGTTGTTAAGCCGTGGTACGGGGTTCACGCTGGTCGAGCTCACGATCGGCGCCTCGATCCTGCTCCTCGCCATCGTGACGTTGCTCAATGCCTTCGGGCGGCAGAGCATCCTGAACACGCACTCCCGGAACCTCACCTGGGCGATGAACGACGCCAGCCGCGTCATGGAGCGGTTGCGACAGCAGAATAGCGGCAGCTCCTGTCTCACCCCGACCGTCGCGCCACCCGCCGGCTTCGCGAGCTGGGACGCGTGGTTGGGGGACACGACCGTGAACGGGGGAGGCGGGAAGAGCATTCAACCCGCCCCGCTGACGAACGAACTGATCGTGATGTCGACGAGCGGCGCCGATCCTCTCCAGGTGACGGCGGCGGTCTGCTGGCGCTCTCAGGAACGCACCCTGGGAGAGTGTCAGTGGAATGGAGCACAGCTCGTGCCGAACGACACCGACGGCAACGGTATCATCACCGGTCCGGCCACGGTGGCGACGCTCGTGACGTGCCGGAGATGAGGCAGATGGGGCGACGACACAATGCCGGGTTGACGTTCCCTGAGCTGCTCATCGTGTTGGCCATCATGGCCATCGTGGCCGGCGCGGTGTACACGAGCTCCCTCATGGGGGGAAAGCTGTACT
>Ga0209515_10001847_pt1 | contig 34078 bp, 1 predicted proteins | sample Subgroupgradi54m_FD_187454 | JGI IMG/M metagenome (GOLD analysis project Ga0209515, IMG submission 187454) | Subsurface groundwater microbial communities from S. Glens Falls, New York, USA - GMW60B uncontaminated upgradient, 5.4 m (SPAdes)... ... | reverse complement strand
GAGGATGGTGTCGATGAGTTCTTCGCGGGATTTTTCGCTGAATTGTAGGATGCCGTCTTTCACATCTGTAATGACGGCAATTTGTTGGATATTTTGAGCAGATTACTTCAGAAGGCTAAACAATTACCTTCTTTTAAAAACTCAAGAAGGAAGCTTTTTCTATCTTAATTTATAATATTTATTAAGATACTCTTAATAAATATTATAAATTTTTGTAACATATTTAAAATAAATAAGTTAAGAATATTAAAAAAATTTGACAATAACGTCTACTTGGTGTATATTTTCTTAAGTCTCACCACAAGCGCAATGCAATGCGTAGCAGTCTAAAGATAAAAGAGCGATTTTTAGAGAGGAGCTATTTCACTAGTGTTTGCATCACGGCTTATTAAGAAGGGAATAGCCATTATTTTGGTTTTCTCTTTTTCGGTCACGGATCTTCTGGGCGCTGTGCCCGACTCTGTGAGTATTCCTTCCCGTTTCGAAGGCCTTTTTCAGCAAACACCATCCCTCGCCATCCCTGAGGAACTGGGAGCCGTTGTCCATTCAAGCAAGGGAACCGGGCCTCAGGTCATTTGCATTCAGGATGCCCATGCCCATTACCAGGCCCAGATGAACATCAAGCGGATTCTTGAGGAATTGACCCGCAAGCATCATGTCCGGTTGATCGGGCTTGAGGGAGCGGATGGGCCGCTTGCTCCGGAGCTTTTCCGGTTTTTCCCCCTGGAATCATCCAATAACGCTGTGGCCGATGCGCTGGTGAAAGAAGGCGAATTGACCGGCGCGGAATTTTTTGCCATTGAGAACCATAACCCTTCTGTCCAGTTTATCGGGGTCGAAGATAAGGATTTGTACCGTAAGGACCTCAAGGCCTTTCAGTCGGTTCTCGAACAATCCCGGAAGCACCAGATGTTTCTTGCGCACATCGATCAAGCCCTCACCAAGTTAAAGGCCAGGTTTTTTTCGCCTGAACTTAAAAAGTTCGATGCCATCAAACAGGAATTTGAATCGCGCCGGATGGGACTTTTTCAATACGGCCGGCGGCTTGAAAATGAGGCCCGGCGTTCCGCCGGACTCGATTTGGCCGATGCCAAAGAGCAGATTGATTATCCCAATTTAGTCCGGGTGACTCTTTTGGGCCGGATGGATTCCCGGATCGAAAAGAATCAGGCTTTGATTGCGCGGGAACGTGAAGAGTTGGCCGGCGTTTTGCAGGGAGCCCTTCCGGAAAAAGGGGAAGACGCCCGTTTCATTCTGCAGGGTCTTGAAAAATTAAAGCAGGGCCGCTGGACGCTCGAAATTCCGGCCCGTTATTATTTTGAGTCCCTGTTCGGAATCTGCAGGAAAAACAAGATTAATTTTGAAAAATATTCGGCTTTCAAAGAGTGGGCGAAATTTTTAATCCTTCAAAATGAAATTGATTCCAAGGGCCTTTTTGCCGAAATCGCAGAGGTGGAAGGCAGAATTTATGACAAACTGATTCAAACTCGCCAGGAAAGGGAGCTGGTGGATCTCACCAAGGATCTCCGCCTGGTTGAAAAATTTCTCCGGCTGGAAGTTTCCAGGGAGGAATACCGGGCTTGCGTGGCAAAGTCAAACGCTCTTGCTCCCGCAGCTTTTCTAACCCGTATCGACGATTTTTATCAGACGGTTGAATTAAAGACGCCGGACTCTTATGACAAGGTTGAAATTCAGATTTTAGGAGCCGACATGGCGTCGGCCCAACAGTTTTATGAATTGGCTCAACAGCGTGACCGCATGCTGGTGGACCGTCTGCTTCAAAAGGCCGGGCAAAAAAAACTCAAAAAAGTGGCTTTGGTGACCGGAGGATTTCATACTGAAGGCATCAAGGAAATTCTTGATGAAAAAGGAATCGCCTATGCCGTGATTTCCCCCAAGATCAGTGATGAAGACACATCCGGCAATTACCACCGCGTGATTCTCAATGGGAAGACATGGCTGGAAAGCGCGCTTGAAAAACACGAGGCAAAATCTCAGGGCATGCCGGGAGAAAAAATCGTAGCAGCTCTTAAAGCTGTTTTGCCGGGGAATTATCTCAATCTTGAGGATGCAGCGCGTCCCGAAAAAACCGTTTTGGGAAAACTCTCGCTGGCTTTGCATTTGCTGGCCACCCAGGCAGAGAATGTGAATCCGGGATTGAAAGAAAACCGCACGGGACTTTTGGCTTTTCTGAACCGCCAGTATCTTTCTCCTCTTCAGAACCATCCTTTGATCGGAGGCCAGGGCTCCGCTTTTGCGGTGCTTCCTTCCGGAGCAGCCGGCATTCAGTTTGCTTTCCTGCCGTCTGCCCGCGCCGGTCTTTCAGGCATGATTAGTCAGGAACTTGCGCCTGATTTCTCACCCGTTGGACTGCCTTCTTACAGCCAGGTGGATTTTGCTTTAGCAGCTTCGCTGGGCGCTCCATCCTTCATAGCACCGCGTGAATTTGTCCTGGAGCACCTCCTTCAGGGCCTGGCCGGGGCGGATCCTAAAGCGGAACAAAAATTCCGGACAAGTCTTGCCACTTTCGAATCGGCCATCACTTTGCGCTTGGATTTCGGCCTGGCGCGGGGGGCTGCGCAGAAGCAGTTTGCAAACAGATTGTCGAGCGTCTTTCGGCAGCTCAGACAGGAATATGAGCAGTTGCTCGGCACTGTTGAAGAAATTCAGGCGGAACAAATAACTCAAGCGCTGGATCAGTTTGACCGGATTGTGAGGGAATTCACGGTCCGTCCCGAGAGCATCCGTTTCCGCCGGGCGAATCCAAGAACCATTTACATTTACGCGACTCCGTTAAGCAATGATCAAGAAACACTCGTTTTGCGATTTCAGGACACCCAAGGAATGAGCGAATCGCAAATTCAGGGTTCGCACGGGGCGGATGCGCTGTATCAAGCGCTCGCGAGTCAGACATCTCAAGTTTTTTACTCGGCGGGAGATCTTCAAGCGGGAGAGCTTCATATTTATGCAGCGGCTTCGTCAGTGGTTACGCCCATTTTCGCGAGCGCCGGTGAAGGTACGGTTCCTCCTACGGGAGGCACGGGAGCCGTGGTGCCGCCGGAAGGCCCCGGAGCGGTGATCCCTCCCGGAGCGCCGGGTGAAGGGCGGCAAGGACCAGCCATCAACGTCAATCAGAAACGCGAAGGGCCTCTCTACCGTCCTCTCGCTCGCGTTATGATGGGAACCTTCTTTTTATTTCTGGGGTTGACCGCGCTGATTTATTTTCTAGGATTTTTGCCTCTGTGGGCCCGGATCGCCTTATTTGCTTTGCCGCCTGTCATTATTTTCATCTACCTTGCCCTTAACCGCTTGGCGCGTTACTGGGCATACCGCGGGGTGGAATTCAGCGCCATTCCGCAACATGCGCGCTGGGTTCTCGATTATCTCCGTCGCGATGAAATTCGCCTCTTCCGTCAGATTTATCAGCGGGCGAGAACACAGTTTGGCATGGCGGACAGGGAGGCCGGGATTGCTCGGATTCTTTGGTCGCGCGATCACGACGGAAATCTTAACAAGCTTGAGAAGTATCTGGTTGCGAACGGTTTCATTCCGGCAGGCATTTCTAACATAAATTTTGTGCGCCTTGTGCGCGCCCTTTTTGCGGCGATTCCGCCGGAAAAACATCGCGAGGCCCTGGCTACCGAATACAGAGATATTCTTGCGACTCCCGAAGAACTTGCCAAAGCGGGTGAACCTCAGATTCCGGGCGAACTTGTCTTGAGGCTGCCCAACGGAGCGTACCTGCACCTGGTGGATACTTTGTTGGGAATGGAGGGGGATAAGACAGTTGACAACCGTTTGAAGAGTGTCATGAACGCCTCAAAAAATAACCGGCGCGTTTATATTCCAGAAATTTTCCGAAGGACGCCCGATCCCGACACCTCCCTTTATCAGCTGGGCCGTCTGCGGGATGAAAGCGTCATCCGTGATCACTCCATGGCGCTCAAGGACTCTTTCCTCAAACATCCGGTGCTTCTGAGAAGGCAAACCTATGAGGAAGCGCAGGCGGATTATTATTTGCGGCGGCGAATTCGCGAGGTGAAGCGCGTCGAGATCGCCACGGGCTGGCTGGGAAGAATCGCGCGAACCCTCATTCGCTGGTTCTATGAGCCGGGTGGTATCGCTGACGGCTATTTCCGCGATGAAGCGGCGATCCGCCTCAATCGCATGAATGAGAGCAGTGTTTTGGGAGGCGGCATCGGCCTTTACGAGCATCATGCGCCCAAATTTTTGAACGGCGATCATACTTTGCATTCCTTCGATACTATTTTTGATTCTGCTTTTGAACGCGCCCTCATCACCAACAAACAACCCAAGCCAGGAGAACATGTCTACGCCGTTTATGACAGCCGAAGAATAGGTGCGCTTTTCGGTCTTTTGGCTAATCCCCGTCTTTCGGATAAATTCCTCGAAGATGCTGACGAGTTTATCCCCGGCAGGGTTTGGAATCCACAAACAGGGCAATACGAACCGTTCAGAAGACCCGGCCAGGAAATCGAAGGAAGTCAGTTCGAGTATTGGCGCGAGCAGACAGTGCAGGGCTATCTTCGGCTAGAGTCAGGATCGGTTCAATTTGTCGAATCGGCCCTGGCCTTAGTCCAGAAAGCCCCGACGGTGGCAAAAACGCTTCTTCCAGAACCTGTCGTGAATCTTCTCGCGAAAGCTGGCCGCGGCGCCGTGTCCGTCCTAGAGACCGTGACTCCCGATTATCTTTGGGAAAAGGCGCGCCACTTCAACCCCTATCAAATCGTGGAAACTCAGGAAGAGCTGGCGATGGCTTCGGCGATCATGGTGAATGCCGTCGATTTTCGAGAGGGAAACGAAGTGCGCGCCAAGGCCTTTTTGAAAGATATGCTTCGCGAGGAACAGGGGGGAGGCGTTTATGATTTCGTGGAAGATCTTGCGCGTTATGAACTGCTTCCCAAGACCGTTATCGATGAAAAACTCCGGATGACACCCGAAGAACAGAGCGCCCTTGAGAAAGCGCAGGAGGAATATCAGGCACTCGCCGCAGCGGGTAAGGAAAATACCGAAGAAGCGCAGGCCCTCCGGGTCGGAATGGACAACGAGCTTCTCAAAAAGAACCAACGGGTAGCCCGGCTGATGCATTTGATCAACCACTGGGCTTCTCCGGAACCTGAACGTTTGCCGGAGGGAGCCTTGCCCAAAAGGGAACTCTCTACCGGCGTGAGAAAAATTGCGGGGGTGGACGCCTATCCGGTGCTTCCGTGGCGGCCTGGTGCAGATCAGGATGTTCTGAATCTTACCGGGGCAATTTCTCGAGCACACGTGATATGGCTGGAGGAACAGAGGGCGAAACTACTTTCTATCCGCGAGGAGCAGCAAGGTGCGCCACCCGCACGTCTCTTAGTGGACGAATTAGTAGGAACTCGGCTTGAAAAACTTTCGGCGGAGTCAGTGCATTCAACGCTTCGGCCGATCGCGAATCAAATGAGGGAGGCGATAGCTCAAATGAAGCAGGAGATTCCCCCTCAGGCATTTCCCCAAACCGTGGAAACGGCACTGGCCCGGTTCGGCACCTACCTTGAGGTGAAGGTTGCTAATCAAGGGACGGCCGACCGGGATGAATTGCTCGAACAAACGCGTATTCTTCTCAATGCTGTGCTCGATGCGGAAACGACCGCTGACGGCGCGCATCTCGATCTTTCAGCTCTCAGGAATCCCGCTCAGCAAATACACGGAAGCGCGGTTGAGCTCGCCATCAGCTGGTCGAGCGAGCTTGAAGCGCACAAGTTGATCAAAGTCCTGCCGAATTACCGCCATATCCAGAGGCATTCCGGAATCTGGGAATCCCAGGAGACGTTTGACCGCGATTATGCCCAGTTCATTGCCCGCAGGTTTGTGATTGAGCCGATTCTTCTTGATATTTACCGTGACTTGCTCACTACTCTCATCGATCCCGAAAGTATCGAGAGAGGACAAATCAAATATCTCATGGAGCGCGTTCAGCAAAAATGGCAAAGCGCCAACGACATCTGGCAGCGGCTTCGCGCCGCGCATCCCGACATCGGCCGTATCACCGATTATTTGTGGTCGAAAGGGGAAGGTACGTTCAACCTGGTCGCTCAAGGGCTGAACGTGACCGATGAGTCGGGCTTTTCCGCTTTAGTGCTGCCCTATGTCAGGGATCTGGCGCAGATTCCGGGGGTGAGCGTCGAAGGACAGGTTCAGGATGCGCAAGGGCATGTGCAGGCGGCGCAGGTGAAACTAGCTCTCCCGGCATCTTTTGTCCAGGCGTTTCTGGGGGTGCTGGCCTCGGTTCCGAATTTTCGCGGTCATTCCCTGGTAAGGCGTCTTGAATCATTTCATTATCAGGCGGTGAACGGGGTTTACGACGAACGGCTTCATTTGCCGGGGCGTCTTCCTGTGACCTTGGAAGAGCAGACGAGCTACACGGGGCGTCTCAGCGCGGCGACCAAGCTTCAGGTGATGGCAACAGCAGAACTTGCCGAGCAGGTCTCCCATGAGAGTCTTGCAAGAGGCGGCCAGCGTGTGGCAGTAGCGATGGACGCGCGGCAGTTCAGCCTGTTTGCGGATTATTTTCTGCCTAATTTTAAGGAGGCCTTCCATTATCGCTGGGAGAGGGATCGCAGGCTCTCGCGCGATGAGCTTCTAAGGGAGCGTCACCCCGATCAGGTCGGCTTTTGGTGGTGGTACAACCTTTTCCGCAACCGCTACTGGGCCTGGCCGATGAGGGAATCCCGCCAGACCCTGCAGCGGAAACTAGCGGAGAACCGTCTTGATATCCCGCACTGGTGGGCGCGCGTTCTGATTTTTCTGAAGCGGTTCCGCCTGTTTAACTGGCTGACACGGCACGGGGCAGATCAGCCGTTCTGGAATAAATTCAAAGGGGATTATTATATTAGTCTTATCGCCAAAACCGCCGTTGGCCGCTATTTCCTCGATATCTTCTCTTCGAATTACAATGAACTTTCCAAGAAGCCCGGCAGGCATCTTCTGGGTGGCATGCGCAGGGCCGACCGCACCCCCGTCCCGGACCGCGAAGCGGATATTATAGGCGTGCTGAAACTAGCCTTTGCCGATCTTTTTGACAAGGGATTTTTATCGTGGCAGGTCTGGGACATGCTGGATGCTTTGGGGAGGCGCGGCTCCCGCGAGTGGGGCGGCGATACCTGGCGGGCCCTGCTGGGGCAAGCCATTGTCGAGGCCTCCAGCGCTGAGGATCTTCTGATCCGCGTCTATCAAATTTATCTCCTTACCCGGGAAGATATCGACACGCCGGAGGACAGTAAAAACTTCCGCCGAACAGTCGAACTTTTCTTTGAGCAGCTGGCTCCTCATCTCAAACCCAGCGATTTGGGTTATGAAGTGCCTAAGAAGCGCGAGGCGCGCGGTGAAATCATTGTGAGAAATGCTGCTGGAGCACGCTTTCATTTGATCCCCACTGTGGCTGGCCTTGAGGATGTGAAGTTGGGCTCGGGCCGTCAGAAGGTTACTCACCGCGATGATTTGCAGGGGGCTGTCAACACGCTGACGGCTGCCGGGAAAAATGTTTATTACTTGGAAGGCACCAACAGCGACCTAAGGCTCAAGCTGAAGAAAAGCGATCCTAAAGCCAAAGGGGACCTGGTCGAAATCCGTGACGTTTCATCGCAGAGAAACGCGCGTGAAACGGCGCGGCGCGTGCTGGCCAAATCCCAGAGCGAAGCGCGCAAAAACGGGTGGATGGCTTTCCCGCTCTTCCGTTGGATTTTCAAGGTGTTGTCGTTCGTGACGGCCCTGCATCAATACTCGTGGTACAAAAGGTTTCAGAGAATCATGGCGCTTCTTGAAGGGAAAGATTTGCTGACCGTTGTTCTGCCAGCGCGCATCGGAAGAACGTTGGCGCGTTTTGAGCACCCGGGGAATCCCAATTATGAAATGTACACGGATGAAGACCGCCGCTCAGCCCAGACCGCCGAACTGCTCAACATGGAACTAGGACCAGGGCCCGATGAGGATGTCTATTTGATCGTGCCTGACACGATTCTTCCCCAGCTTGCCGTTGACCTTTCGAATCAGCTGGATACCCGCAACCTCCTGACAGCGGGCGCGGCGCATCTTCCGACGGCCATGGATTTGCGGGATCAGGAAACCTATCCCCTCACGCTTTGGATTTCGCCTCAGGGCAAGCGTCAGCTTCTTTTGGAGTCGGCTCCGGCCGCCTATGCCAAGGTGCTCGATATCCTGCCTGACTGGGTCTTTCAGGCAGGGGGCGCTGCTTTGGATCTCGCCAGCCGGCTGACACCCCGCCAGGTGGGGGATCTCCGGGACGCCTTCCTTAATATAAGGGATGATCTGGGCTTTGCCGAGCTTCCCAGCGTGAATGAAATGGTGCAGAGCACCGCCCTGTCTTCAACAATTCTTTTGACGGCGCAGGATCGCAGCCGCTTCGGGAGCGAGTATAAGAGGCGGCTTGCGGATCTCATCGAGACTTATGCCGCCACCGATGAGTGGAAAGGACTCGCGAATGCCCTGGTACAGCTTAGGCTGCTTCCGGCGAAAGAGGGTCAATACCTCGGCGAAAATCGCGAGCTCGCGAAGTGGGTCGTAGGGCTGGTTTGGTATGGGATTCATGATGGAACCCCTTATCAAAGGCCAGATGTCAATGCGCCCGTCCAGGTAGCCGGTGGAGCCACGTACAAAGGACACGCTCTGCCGCCTCTTCAACTTTATGGGGTTCTTCCATTTCAGAAAGCGGAGGAAGTGGCAGCTTCGATTCCTCAGGAAGGGGCTCTGCTGGCGCAGGAGAATTTTATCGCCGGGCTTCCCGAAGCAGCTCAGCAGGCGGTGAGAACTTCAGGAAGAATTCAAGAGCTGGCGGATCTCACTGCGGCTCAGATGCCCCGCGAGCTTGCACCGGAAGAGCAAGCCGAGTGGCTTGAAGATTACGCCCGCCACGTTCGCTATGAGGAGCTTGACGAGCCATTGGTCGCGGATTTTGCGGCGATTCTCTTGAAAGAGGCGGCGACGATCGTTCCAGGGCAGGGGGCGCAGGAGCCGGATAGGAGCCATCTGAGAAACGATTTGGTTCGTTTCCGGAGATTTGCCCTGAACCGCGCCGGCCGGTTGGCCGATTGGGCCCGCCAGAAATCCATTCCCGATGATTTCTGGGCCGGGATTCAGCTTACGCCGGGAGTTGGTAAGGCCGGGGTGAAAGCCGGTGTGCGCGCCGTTGTTCCGGAGAGCGTCCGCAATCGCACCGACGCCGTCTATCAATGGATCAAGAAAAAATCAATAGCGACCTATGAAACGATCAAGAACAACGTTTATTACGACGCCACTCTGGATGCCTATGTGGTTTCGGCGGTTCTCCCGCTGGGGGTTGTACCCGAGAGATTCATCGAGGAGATGCAGGCCGTCATGCCGTACGTGATCTATGAGCCCCATATCCCTGAGGGCCAAAAGGAGCCGGATGGAATCAAGATCAGGATTCCCATTCTTTCTGAGCGGATTCTTGCAGATCTTTTGACGGGAACCGAGCCCGGCGCACAAGCCAACGCGTTCTTCCGCCTCTATGGCCGTAAAGAATATACGGATGCCGCCCAGCTTCCGCTTTACTTTGGTTTGAGTGAGATCGAAGTCCTGCGAGTGGCGCATCAGGCGCGTGAGTTGCAGGAGCGCGGAATCGTTTCCTCCAATGCCACCCATCCTCTGCGCTTTGCGGGAGATATTCGCCATCGCCGGGCGCTCGCCACTTTGTACGCAGCCCCGGATCTGGTCACAAAAATCATCTACGATCGCAAGAACCTTTCACGTTTCGACCTGACCAACAACGCCACGCGCTCTCAGTTGGCCCGGGAAGAAAGGACCCATGCGGCTAGTCTGGGTGTCCGGTTGCATGAGCTCACGAACCCTTGGCTTGGGCGGGCACCTCAGGAGCAAGCCCCAGAGTTGCGGCGCGAACCAGTCGAATCCAGGCCCTTTTTGAGAATAGCTTTGTTGGAAACAGCAGGATTGGTCCTTGCCTTCATCGCCGCGGCCTTTATGAGTCCTGTTATTTTAACCGGCGGTCTGGCTCTATTCCTCTTAACAAGTCTGAATGTGTTTCTCACAGGGCTGATCCTGTCCATTCTGCCGCATGTTTTCATTTTGATGATTTATGGGATCCGCTATGCCTGGCGCAACGAGGCCGTCCGCACCCGGCAATTTCTGGGCAGGGTGTTGAGGAAAGGAGTTGACTCCGAAATTCTGGATGCCTTGAAAGGAACAAATCAGCGTCCCAAGGATCTCTTCCTGGTTCAGGAGATTTATGACGGTTTGGGGGATGCGAGCTTTTCTGGAAAACAAAACACGTTGGCTCAGCTTCTGTGGGGAAGTACACGTGTCCGTACGCTGGAGGATTTTGTGGCGCGTTTGCAGGAGCTCACGGAGGTGGATCTTGCGGGCGATTGGAATCAGGCGAGGCGCGTGACACGGGCGCTCATCGCAAGTATTCGGCAGGATGTTTATTTGGAGGTAGCGGGCTCGGCCACTCCCTCTATTAAGGAAGACGCGGAAATAATTCCCGGCGGTGTTGTCGTCACTTTGAGGAATGGCGCGAGAGTTCATTTGGTCGGGCTGCTTCCGGGTGCAAACCAACTTCCCCGCACGCAGCAGACGGTTCAAAAACTGGCCGACCTTCACAAGCAGGGAAAAGATGTGCGCTTGCCGGAGTTTTTTCAGAAACTTGATGGCCGGCAAGGATTTTCCGCCCTTCACGGGATTCCCGGAAGCCACATCATCCCGAATGTGACGCGTGCGTTGGATGAGATTCCCGCTCAGGACCGTCCGCGGGCTCTCAACGAGGCCTATGGATATGAATACCGGAAAAATGTGTTCGAGCCAAACCGGGTCGCAAATCTGATGTCCTGGCTTGGAGTCGTCTTCCGGTTTTTGCTGCCCCTTTTCTTTCAGAGGGGAGATGCCGCTGAAGCTCACTTTTCGGATCTTGGATACATCAAGCGCATTGAAAAAGGTGACATCATCGCTTTCGGAACCGGGCTTGGACCCCTCGTCGAGCGAGGCCCGAGCGGAGACAGACCGCGCACTTTTGACGAACTTGGTGCGGCCGCGCTCGTTTCCGAGATTCATGCGATTGGGCCGAGCAAAGGTCAAGACATTTATCTACCGGTCAACGCGAGGGAGATGGCCCTGGTACTTTCGGAGTTGATCGAGACGCCCGAGCCGGTCCGGGCCGAGAGTCTGGTGCCTCCCCAGGCGCTGAAAGAAGTCCGCTTCATTCACAGGTTGGAACAGCTCGGCGAGAATTTCCCGGCTATTTACGCGGATCTGGTGCCCCAGGGAGTCCGTGATCTGGTTAGAAAAGCGGCGACGTCTCTTCTGCCTGAGGTGGCGAACGAGGCCATCGGAGCCTTGCTCCGGTCCGGTCTTCACTGGTATTACGAAAATCTCGAGGAGGAATTCGAGTTCGTCACCGCTGTGCTGATCAATGCGCGGGAGCGTCTGCGCCAAGAATTAGGTCATGTCCCTTCCGAAGCGGAAGTCCGCGCTTATGTGGCCGACCTTATCAAGGGTTCCGTCACGCTTGATGAACTCACGGCCAAATTTGAAGACCGCTCCTTGCTTGCGGCGAATGACATCGACCAATCCCTTCGTCTTTCCGCCGACGAAGTCCGCCGGCTCGCGGAGCTGAGAAAACAGTACAAAAAGAATCCGACACTGGAACTTCGTTCGGACATCGAGACCTTGCTTGCTAAAAATCAACGGGCCTACCGGGTGGCGTTCAAGCTGTGGTACTCGGTGGCGCCGGAATCCAGACGAAAAGAAGGGTATGCGATCACCCTTCCTTACACCTCCTATGAATCACCCATTCCAGATTTGCCGGCCATGGACGTTTTTCAGGGGCTGCCCTGGCATGCGGCAACCCAGCGGGAAATGGAACGCCTGGCGCGCGAAAGCCGGAATGCGCGGCGGATCGAGTTCGAGCAAGCGCTGAATCAGGCCGGGGTCCAGCTTGAGGGCGAGCTTATGCGTTACATCTCAGCGGAAGATTTGGATTTTCTGCGGGGAGTAATTCTCGACGAAGACTCGGGGGAAACGGTTCCAAAGGATGCTCAGGAGGGCGAGAAACGGATGCACGCCATTCTGGAAACGGCGGCGCGAAGCGCGGTGGGAACACTGCATCAAGCGGTCATGGCTGGGCTCCAGCAGAAGATGGACAGCTGGGTCACTGTTGTCCGGAACTACGAGAATCTATATACCGATGAACTCCTGTTGCCGGCCATCGAGGGAATCACTCCAGATATACTGCAAGCAGAGTTTGGCAGGATTCTCGAACGGCCGGAGCTCACAGCGACCCTTGAGTTTGACGCGTCTCATTATCCTGACACGGATGCCGAGACGCTTGCTGATATCGAGAGACGGCTCCGGGAATTGAGAGGATGGATGGGCGATTTCAGGCAGTACGTTCAGTCCCTCGAGGAGCGGCATGTGGCCTATGTGGGGCCGGACGTTTTGATCGATCAGATCCTCCTTTTGCAGCAGAATATCGAGTGGGCTCAAAAGACCAACCACCATTCCGCGATGCATGCCCTTTACAACCAAGTCTTGGGACATATGGTCAATCCTTTGAGGAATGTGGCGGAATCGGCCCTCCAGGATCGCATGAGCGCCGTGAAATCCGGAGGCATTCTTCTCATCCCGACAGCCCGGTATGTCGAGGAGCACGCGTCCCGCGTCCGGCCCGGAAATCCCGAGGCCTTTCTGGAAGAGTACCGGGATTGGCTCCGCTGGCGTTTCATTTATGAGCCGTTTGTGCTTCGATTTTATGCGCGGCTTTATTCGTACTATCAGGCCATCCAGACAGCCGATACGAGTCAGAGGGAGCAAGCGGAACGCCTTTTGGCGCGGCTTCTCGCCATGAAACAGTGGATGGATAAGAATCTGCCTCTCTGGAACAAGCTGGCCCAGAAGGTGCTCAACCCATCCGCCAATTATCTTCTGACCACGGCCAAAGTCGGTTTTACCGTCACCGAACAGGATGGTTTTGCTAAATTATTGCTGCCGTTGGTGGAGGAAGCAAAGGAGAGGCCGATCCCGGGATTAAAAATCGAAGATAAGACCGAACCTCCGGCAAATGGCGCTCAGCCGGAAAGAAAAGTGACGCTTTCACTCCAGCTTTCACCCGATATTTTTGCATTCGTGGCCGCAACCGTACCTTTCATAAGAGACGCAGGCCGCGGTGAGCCCGTCATCACACAATGGCAAGAGCTTCATTCCGAGGCGCTTGATTTGAGATTTGACCCCAGATTCCAGCTTCCCGGCATGCTTCAGGTCACGGCCAATGCCGACATCAGCGTGGACGGCAAAATTCAGCCCTTTGACGAGAAAAACATGCTCAATGCCATGGAGCTGGCCAAACTCGTGGACAAGCGGGGGATCCGGCGCAACAAGGCCAAGACAACGGTCATCACCACGCCCGATCAGGAAGGCAAGGTCGGATATTTCCATCAGCATCCTTTGGATCAGAATACGGCCGTCCTGCCCGGATATCGGCCGTCTTCAGAGAGGGTGGCTGCGGAAGAGCGGAGAGTCCGCTCTCTAGCCCAAGAGATGGCTTGGGGCAATAGATTCCGTGAAAGGGTCGTCCGTATTTTCAGATTGGCGGAGAGGACAGGATGGTTGGCACGCTTTATCATGGGCCTTTTGTATGGATTTCAAAATTATCAAGTTTATGCCAGAAAACAGGAACTTCTACGAAAGGCCAGAGGGCTCTGGGGCGAGGAGGCCTATCAGGGACTTGCGCGGCATCTGCTGGGCACTCCCAGCGCGGAGGAATTCCTGCACGTGGATCTGGTTTTGCGGCTGCTTCTCGACAAAAGGCCTCTCACGGCAGACGACTACCGGCTGTGGGAGGAAATTATCGATCAACTGCGGGAGGAGGCGTATCCCCTTCTGAAAGATAAGGATCTGGGTTATGAAAAGCCGAAACCCGGAGCCGAGGTAGCGCCGGGGGAAATCATTTTCGCCGGTCTGCCCAATCTTCCCGGCAAGCGTATTCATGTGATTCCTTTTGTTCCCGGCACGCAGAATGTGGCCGTCGGCCGTGACAGTGAGGGCCGTATGAAACTCGTCCGCGATCGCATGCTGGAAGCAGCGCGCGAGGTGAAGGCGCGCGGTCAAAAATTTTATCTCCCTGAATTTTCCGCGCATCCCATGCAGCTTGATATGGAAGAGAAGACCCATGAAATTCCGGATTATTCCATGAGGTTGCGGGTGTTGGACGAGGGAAATCTTCCCACAGAGGCGGAGGTCCGCAGTTACTATGCAAAGGAGGAAATCAACCTTCCGCGCCGTGCGCGGTTTTACACCTGGACACCTGCGCGCTGGCTCATGAAGTTTCTTGCGCTCTTCAAATTCACGCATCAATTCGGCTGGTACAAGGCGCATCGCCAGGTTGAGGCCCTTCTCAAGGGAGAGGACGTGGTGAGAAAAAGCTTCCCGGCGACTCTGGCCATGACTTTTCGCCGCGTCATCTGGCCGGATGACCCGCGGCGCTTTTCTTATTCCCGGCGCTTGATCCGCACGGCGCGACTGACTTCTGCGATTGATTTTGTGCTGACCTCTCAGGATGATTCAGATGACATTTACATCGGCCTCCCGACCAGTCCCTTCGATTATCAGTCCGATCTTGAATTCCTGCGCTGGCTCTTGCCAAGGCCCTACCAGGCGTTGAGGTTCATGACGGAGGGAGACAAGCATATGCCCATCTCAGGGGCTCTTCGCCGGGTACGCCGCACCTTCCCGATTTCGCTCACGATCACGCCGCAGGCGCTGCGCGCGCGGCTCGTTCGCCAGGCGCCGGCTCATTATCAATCGGTAGTGGGAGCCATCCCGGCTTCCTTTATAGATGCTTTTATGTCCGGCCGCGAGATAGCGGAAGATTTTACAGGCATTCACTGGGTCGGTCTTAAAGAAAGAGCCGCTAAAATCTGGGATGCGTTCGGTCTACCCGGACGTCCGGATTACAGCCTGGTCGCGCAGTCGGTTCTTTACTCGAATATTCTCCTCTTGATGGCCCGAGAAGATGACCGGTTCGGTGATAATTACCGCGAAGACCTGATGCGTCTGATTTATCTTTTTGGCGCTCTCGATGACACTTACGGCCTCTTTCATGTGTTTAATCAGTTCGGACTGATTCCCGATCGTCTGCTTCCCTCGGTCACCAAGCGGAATGACAAACGCTCGGAGGCGCTTCGGAAAATGATTCTCCATGAGATTCAATTTGCGATCGACACCACGCGCGCTGCGGGCATGGCCAGAATAGGACTTGAATCGGCCGACGGTGGGCAGGTTCCGAGCACGCCGCTTGTTCTGCACAGTTTTCTGCCCTGGCAGACAGAAGAGGAAAGCACCGGCCAGGTGGCCGCAAATCTCGCTATCCATCACGCGATGCTGGCAGAGACTGAGGGCGAGGCTCCGGCTGAACTCATTGTGGTTCAGCAGGGAGCGAGAAATCTTGTGCCTCAAGAAGCGGCCAAAGTGGTGGAGATTCAGGATCTCAGGTGGGCACAGAATCCTCCCAAAGGGTTCGATGGTACGGAAGCAGCCGGCTATGAACGGGCTTACCGGGATCACATTGCAGGCCTCACGTTTGAAGAGCCCCACTTAGCAGAGCTTGTCAAAATTTTGGCAGAGCACAGGCCGGAGATGATCACGGATCTCAGGAATCTGCGCAATAAAGTGTGGGATTTTTCAAAGGATAAGGTGCGCTGGGGCTGGGATCAACTGCCGGCAGAAGCACAGGATTTTCTGAAGGCCAAATGGCAGCTTATGAAAGACCTCGTGAATGAAGCCATTGCCCAGGCGCAAGCGGAGCCGAGTCAGCTCCTGGCCCTGAGAAAAGCGATTGATGCGGGGCAATGGACGGTGAACCAATGGAATTCGATGCGCGAGCGCTTCAAACCCCATTTTGAAACCGAAAACGGACGCACCCAGGTTTTCTTTGTGGCAGAATTTAAGGCCGGGGAGATCAAGCAAGAACTGCTGGATTCGATGCGTCAAGTGGTTCCGGATCTCACGACCCGGTTGATAGAGCGAGAGCCAAGCCAAGCGCCCGAGCCGGGAAAGTCGGTTGAGCCGGAAAAATGGCTGAAAGTGCGCATTCCGGTCTTCTCATTTGCCGCGTTGGAAAGAACCGTGGCGACAACGGAGTTGGGGGAGTTTGCCCGCACTTGGCGCCAGTACCGCTATGACGACTATCAGGAAAGCGATCAACTGCCCCTTTTCTTCGGGCTGGATGATGTCGAGATGCAACGGGTGATCGACCAGGCCGACGAGCTTCGTCAAATCGCCGCGGCAAATCCAGGACTTCGAAGAATGCATTTTGTAGGCGATATTCGCTGGGCCGCGAGTCTCCGTTACCTTTATTATTATCCAAACATGCTAGATCTCCTCAAGGAAAAGGGGAAGAAAGCGAATCTGCTTGATGTGGAGTTCAGAACTGAGAGTCTGCTCCGGGCAGCCGCGGAGGCTGATCCCAACATGCCGCGCAGAGTGCGCCGCGACCAGAATATCAGAGCCGGGTATCAATTCGCGGCGGATCATTTGGCTTTGAAAAAGCCCTCTCCTGAAAAAGAAACCCGCGGCGCCTCGTTGGGAATCGGAGCGGCCGCCGCAGCCGCCTGGGATCAGGTGGCTGGTGGGGTCAGCGAGGTGTTGAATAAGCAAATCGAACTTCCGGCCTACGGGTGGCTCGCGCTGGCAGCGGCCGTTCTTCTTACGATCACTTATCGCAGCAAATTGCGCGCTGCCGGAACGGGCACTCTCGGGGTCATCAACCGCCACAAAAAACTTGCCATTTTCACTCTTCTCGGCCTTTTTACCAGCGGTTTGATCTGGGGTGCTCTTGCGGATCCTTTCTTCTGGGGCCTTGGCACAAAACTTCTCGGCCTGATGCAGGGGTTGCCTGCTCTTTCAGTTTTTCAAGCGGTTGCCATCACGGCCGGAGTGATCACTGCAGCCGTTGCCCTCTTTGCCTGGAAAAGAGTTTGGGCCTTGGTGTCAGGACTTTTCATTTCCGCCGGCCGTATTCTTAAGGCCGTATTCTGGACTTATTCTTTGAAACCCGTGGTGCGATTCACCCTGCGCCATCCCTGGATTGCCATCCCTCTGATTGTCGTTTCTAGCTATTACCTATCCGCTTTTATATTGTCATTTTTTATGCCGGTGCCCTGGATTGGAGTCACGCTTTTCTCCACGGAGTTGCATCTCCTCCCAATCCACCCGGCCCTTCTTGCAGGCCCCATCAAGGGGATTTACAGTACTTACTCGGTTTTTGCGGCTGATCTACTCAAGGCAGCGCAAGCCGGGATGGAATCCTTCGCGCAATGGAGCGGGCAACAGTCAATTCCTGGTTTCCCGGCTGGTTATCTGGTGGCCGTGGCCGCAATCCTGGCCGCGCTCTTTATCGTGCCGCGCGTTGTCAGGCGCTACGGGAAAAATATCGGAGGACTAGGCGAGGGAGCCGGCGCAGGAATTTTTGCCGGAGGAAGGATTATCAAAAATTTTTACCGGCGGCATCCCGGTTTTTCAAAATTAGTTCTGCTTGCGGCGTTCTTGGGTCTCTACTGGTTCGGCCTTTTGAATTGGGTTATCCCCGCGCTCGTATCTGCCGGGAGCTGGATTGTTGCCGGAGCAAGTTATTTGCTCTCCTGGGTGTCGACCCATGTGCCGGCTTCCTGGGGCACGGCCCTTTTGGTAGCGGGCGGCCTTGCCCTGACTTATGCGTTTCGTAATTTTCTGTATCACACAGTTCTTAAAGGTACCGTGCGCCTCGCAAAAAGAATCACGGACACGGTCCGGTTTTATCCCTTCCGCGTGATTTTGACCGTGGCCATTATCGCGACTCTTCTGGTGCTGCCCGCCGTTCTTTCCGGCGGCTTTGACGTTTCCGGAACGATGGGCGCGTTGTGGGAAACGGTTCAGAATTCCTGGACTGGAAAATTTGTTGCAGAGACATGGCAGGTTATCAATCTGACAGAGGTCATGGAGGGCTCTCTGGTGCTTTCTGTTTTGGGCACGCTTGCTATCGGCGCCGCAGCGCTGGTTTTGGCCCAGCGGTATGGACGTTCGGCTCAGGAAAAAGCAGGTCAAGGTTTTAGCGGGGTTCTTAGTTTCTTGAATACCGTTAGGCGTTACATCTGGGCCAACAAGGTTCCTTTTGGTTTGGCTTTTATCGCTGCCGCGGCTTACGCTTATTTCTTCCAATACGAATTTTTGGCCAATACTTTTAGCAGTGCCGTGGCGCTTGGGGTTAAGGCCTTGAATGCGATTCAGGGAGCGTACGCGTGGCTCGCAGCCGGACAAATTCCTTCACTGCTTCTCGCGGATTATTTGCAGGCAGGCCTGGTGATTGTCGGCCTCTATGTGACTTTTAGCGTCCTCCGGGCATTGTACAAAATGATTTTCCATCCCATCATTCTCGATGGGCGGCTGCTGGATGTCGCCACGCTGGACAGTTTGGGGCATATCAAAGGAAAAACAGTGTATGTCCGCGTTGATTTCAACGTTCCATTGAACAAAGATGGAACGGTCGCCAATGATTACCGGTTGCGCATGGCCATTCCGACTCTGCGGGAGCTTCAAAGGCGTGGCGCGAAGAAAATTATCCTTTTGAGCCATTTGGGCCGGCCGGGAGGAAAGGCCAAGTCTGATTTAAGTTTGAAACCAGTGGCCGAGTATCTCTCGATGTTGCTCAGAAAAGAAGGGATCCTGGGCAAGAAAGAAAATGTCATTTTCACCGGAGGCGCCGAGAACAATTATCAGGTTGTAGGGGATAAGGTGGATCAAATGGTTGAAGCGGCGCCGCATGGAAGTTTCATTCTTTATGAAAATGTGAGATTTGACAAGCGGGAAGAATCCAAGGAGAGAAACGAAGTCGAGGAATTGGCCGCGGAATATTTCAAACATATTCGTGTGGATGAAAGGTACAGCATCTTCACCATTTTAACTGGGCTTTTGGGCGGAGCGGCGGTGGGCATTATTCTTGCGGTGGCCACGGCTTCCTTTATTTTCGGTGCCCTAGCATTTCTCGCCGTAACGACCATCTATTTGGCCTTCAATGCGCCGAAGAGCGGCGCTGTTATTGTCGACGCCTTCGGAGCGGCGGATCGCGCCCATGCCTCGATGGCAGGATTCACCCGCGACACGCCGCGTGCGGCGGGCAGTCTCATGATTCGCGAAATGACGGTTTTGGAAGGCGCCCGCGATGCGAAAATTCAGATTATCGCTGGCTTAAAACTCGATACAAAAATTCCGGTTCTTAAACGGGCGCTCACCAGCGGTGTTGAAAAAATTTATATCGGCGGCGCCATGGCGCATGTTTTTCTCCTGGCCAAGTATCCCGAGCTTCGCGGGAAGCTGGGCTCCTCCTTTGTAGGCGGCGCCGAGGAATTGCAGTTGGCCCAATTGATTCTCGGCCAGGCCGAGGAGAACCATGTGGAAATTATTTTGCCCGAGGATTTTGTGATTGCTGAGGGAACCGTCCCTCAATTGATCCGAGAGGCCGGGAAAAGGGTGACATTGCAAAGCGATTTTAAAGTCATTACTCTGGAAACTCTTCTTAAAGGCGGTAATGTTCCTGCTGGATGGAGTATTGTGGATGCCGGGCCTCAGGCCGCAGAAAATATTGTGACTGTTATCAAGTCTGGCAGAAAAGTGTTTTGGAATGGCCCTCTCGGTGTGAACGAAATCCCGGTTGGCAAAGCAGCGACTGACAAGGTTGCTGACGCGGCTATCCAGGGCAAAGTGATCGTGGGTGGGGGCGATACCATTACTGCTGTGGGCGACCAGCGGGTTGAGAAAATCAATGCTGCCGGAGGACATGTTTCTACCGGAGGCGGCGCATCAGCGACTGTCACCTCAGGACTTGAGCCGCAGGCCACTCCTGTTTTACGTGCGACGCAGCACAACACGGAACTCTGGGTGCCGGCTTATCGGCGCTGGCGCACCGATTATGCGCCCTTCCTTTCCATCAAGAAATTTTTCCTCGCCATTAGAGCCATCATTCAGGAACTCAACCGAAAGCCCACGCGCGTCATCATCCATTCCAGCCAGGCCCGCAACGGAGATCTTCGCGCGAAATCTTTCATCTGGCATGATGCTGCGCAGACAAAGCCCTGGTATTTGAGAATACTGGGCAAACGCGATTTTGAAATCGTGGCCATTGTGAATGCGAATCTGGATGAAACCTATTTGCAGACTTTGGGTTTTGACAGCACGCATCTGAAGCATTACTTCAACAACCGCATGAATCCGCTGGAGCCGGGCAATGACGGGGTGAATTACAACTACGGCCAGAAATGGGTGAAACTCTATGGGGATACGAAAACGCGTGTGTATTCCAAAATCCCGGAAGGCGAAGAACTGGACCGGCTGGTCAACAGCGCGGACCTGGTGATTCATGCGGATGAGAGCGTGCAGGATTTAGCCATCGCCCGGGCTTATGCCAATGCCGGGAAGAAAAAAATCGGTGTTTTGATTGCATCCGACAGAAATGTGCCGGGCGCTGACGCTTACTGGGTGCCTGGAACCCCGAAACCCTTTTCGAAAAAAACGCGGATCGTGGCCGCGACGCCGTCTTTCCTTGCCACAGCTCTCACCGTGATTGATATTTTGAGCAAGGAAATCCCCATCGAACGTGGAAACATCGCCGGCATGGAGCGTTTCACGGGAGCGCAGGGCGTTGCCGGCGGCGGCTCGATTCCGGGTGAGATTGACGAGAATATTCGTTACGCCGGCGGAAATAATATTGTTCCTTTAAAAGAGGTGGGCGAACAAGGTAAGGCGACGCTTAGGCAGGTCAGTAAAAAACTGGGCGAAACTTTTAACGTTTCGTATACACGAGTGCCGCACGCCGAAGGCGGCGGCGTGGCCCTGACTTTGTTCACAGGGCGTGCCACGAGCGCCAAGGAAATCACGGAGATTCTAACCAAGGCCTCGGCGTCGAGCGAATACCGGGGCCGTATTGCTGTGGTGAAGGATGTGCTCGCCTCCGGAAAAGTGGCGGGCCGTGCTGAAGCTGCGGTCATTGATCCGTCTCAAATGGCCTTCACGGATGACAATCGGGCGGTGATTATCATGATCTGGAATGATCCGGATTACGGATATGCGCATCAGGTTGCCCAGACCGCGCAATCGTTAGGCGCTGAAAGTGCCGCCCCTGGCGCCGCTGTGCGCGCCGCCTCTCTCGGCACGACCGCAGAGGTGCGGACTCCCGAAGATATTCCGAATCTGATTCCGCTCCTGCCAAGTTATCTTGAGGATCCTTTCCGGCCGCGCCTGAAGGATAGAGAGGGCAATCCTCTGAAAAGAAGGGTGGCGCTCAATGGCCCCGGCCGCACGGGAAAAGCCATGCTCTGGTATTGGTTCGGGGCTTTCCTGAAATTCAACGACCCGGCGCTGAAACACAAAGTCCTGGAGGATGAAAGAGGCGTTATCGGGAATCCGGAGAAAGATGATTTGGAACTTGCCGTGATCAACGGGGTTCCGGGAGCGGAGGAAACTACTTGGGGAGATAGGCTTCTCTTCAGGGGAGCGGATGCGCGGCGCAAGAGACGCATGGAAGATCTCAAAAATAAATTTATCAAGTATCTTACCGAAGATGAAGTTCATGGCCAGTGGTTTGATCATCTCAAAGAGACTGATTCTAATGGTAAATATAAATATTTCGGGATCGATGATCAAGGCAGGGCATGGATTCTGCTCAATCCCAAGGGAACTCGCACGATCCTCTTGAATCACCGCGGTTCCATGGACAAACTTCCATGGAAGGAATACAACATCGATATTGTCGTGGATTCTACCGGAGGCGCCACGGACCGGAAAAAGGCCGAGCTTCACAAGAAAGCCGGCGCCAAGAAGGTTTTGATCTCGGCGCCCGGCAAGGAAGTGGATGCGGATGTGACTCTCGGGGTCAATGAAGAGGATCTTAAGCCCGGCGCGGATATCATCTCCATGAATTCCTGCACCACAGGCGCCATTGCTTTTGCGCTGAAATTGATCAGCAGTATTTTTGGGATTATCCGGTTCATGATGTTGACGGAGCATGCCTGGACGGATGAGAACGCGGGCCAGGATACGGCCACCAAGACCAAAGGCCGTTGGTTTTCGGTGCTCATCAACATGGTCTTTACAACAACCGGAGCTGCTGTCGCTATTGGCAAGGCCATCAAAAGTCTTTTGGGCAAAGGCAACGGATTTGCCGTCCGTTTCAATAACGACGACGGCTCTTTTGCGAATCTAACCGTTGAACTTGCCCGGCCGACCACAGTTGAAGAAGTAAATCGTGCCTTTCAAATTGCATTCAAAACCGGCCGCTTCCATATTGACTATCTTCCTGGAGTTCCGGTCTCAGGCAGTATTGTGGGCAACCCGTATTCAGGTATTTTCATCCCTGAGCGGACTCAAGTTTCGGACGATGGCAAGCTGGTTACAATTACCCTGGGCTACGACAATGAGTGGGGTTTTTCAGGCCGGCTCCGCCGCATGGCGAGCAAGTTGGCCCGCGTCATCGATGAAGAGGAAAAAGGAAAGGCCGTCACGCAGCCTAAGTTTCAAGAGCTGGAGCTCAGACCTGTTTTTACGGCCAAGGGTGCGGAGGGAGACCGTGGGCTCATGGGAACGGCAGGGCTTCCGATCTGGCTTCGGGACAGTGAACTGGTGTTTGGCGAAGGCTTGGTGGTGGGCGATGCCTCGGTGGTCCGGAACGGGCGCCTAGAAAAATTCATCATGGACCCGAGCGCGGCCAAAAACAATCCCGATCAAGCCGCCTACCGCGTTTATCACGGGGTATATGCCTCGGAGGCGGATCAGAAATTTTTTGAAAGCCGGCGCATGCGTATGGATTTCACCGCGGTTCCGCCCGGTATTTTGAACGGCAATCAGAAGGATAAAGAATTTAACCGGGTGCGCGGCCATGTCCACCCCAATATCGGCCCCTGGAAAGAAACGCCCTATTCCGAAATCTATCAGGTCAATGCCGGCGAAGTCACCTTTCTTTTGGAGCTTCCGGGCGCCAAAGGCGAGGCGCGCAGGGGCATTGCCTTCCGCAGACGAGCCGGCGAGCTCCAGAGAATTCCGCCCGGATGGAAGCATTCCATCATTAACACCGGCACCACGACGGCCGTGACTTCCAATATCGTGTCCCTTGATTTCTCTCCCAATTATACGGCCGTCAGTGAAACGCAGGGGATGAGTTATTACCTGGTGCGGGACGATAGCCCTGAGGCCACTCTGCTGGACAAGGTTTTCTCGCTTTTTACCTCTCCTGTGGAAACGGCCGAGGAATTTCTCAGCACCGGTCATGCCACCATCCAGTGGGCGCGCCGCGCTTTTGAAGTGCTTGATTATTGGTCGGGAACCGAGACAGCGCAAAAATGGCTCGGCCGGGATGTGACAGACTGGCTGGCGCAATATCTTTTCAATTACCTCAACCGTTTCGCCAGTCCAACGTCTCCTGCCGAGGGCACTCCACCGCCACCTGAGAATCTGATCGCTTATTTCAAAAACCGCAGCCGTGATGCTGTTCGAAACCTTGAGGGGCTTAGTTGGTCGCCGGAAGGACAAAATTTTCTCGGCCTCGAGACCGCCAAGCTCGAAGTCGACTTGGGTCATATTCGCGGCGCTTTGGCCACGGTACGAACCGGAACACGCGCCATTGGCAAAATCTTTCCTGAACTCACGCGTCCACGGGAGGGGCAAACCGGGATCGAGAACACGCTCCGCCAGGCCTATCAGCTTATCAACGAAGTTTTGGTGGTGCCCAAGCCGCGGCCTGTCGAGGGCATCCCCCCCCTGCTCAACCCGGCGCTCAATAAGGCCTTGGGGCTTTATGACGACGCTGTGAACAAAATACTCGGTTGGGTAGACACCACAGGTGAGGAAGCCGACTTGAGATCGCGCATCGATCAGACTATGGCCTTAGTTGAAAGTTTGCAGGATCTCCTGGAACTGGCGCGGGCTCTTGATTGGGCGCTGCAAAAACTGATCGATGAAAACCCTGAGAATTCGGCCCTGAATGAAATCGCGCGCGCCTATCATGATACCAAGCTCGAACTCCTGCGGGCTGCCGCAGAAAAACTGAAGACACAGCTCACTCGCGTGCAGACAGCGCTTTCGCCATCGTTGTTCCCCCCGGAGGAGGGCGAGCAGAAAGATCTCGAACGGAAGCAGACGCAGTTCGAAAGGGAGAGGACATTGTTTGAAGGATTGCTGGGCCGGGTCCGGAGAATGACCGGAAAAACAGAAAAGTTGGTACAGCCCGAAGATTTCTCGCCGGCGGATCGTTTCTATCTCACGCTGCGCAAGCTGGAGAGCGCGCAAAAGGCCTTGATTATTCTGGGTGGAAAAGTCGAACCGATCGCCGGAATCGCGAAGCAGGCCGCGGAAACCGTGGCTGAAGGAATCATCGGCAAGACAACTCCCCGAACCGTTCCTGTTCGCATCAAGGCACTCAAGAACGGAAATTATGACAGTGTGCCGGAACTCGAGTGGGTGCTTTTCCCGGATGAAGACCGCGTGCCTTCGAATACGCTTTTCCCGGCGGGTCAGCCCATTTATCAAACTTTTCGCGAAAATGAAGGTCATGCCAACAGGATCGCTGAAGCCCTCATGGATCCTGCCAAGTTCGAAAGGGAAGTGCCGTGGGCGTATGACATTTTGCCCGCTTTTTTCCAAAAATGGAAAAACCGCGCTGTATTTGTGCGGCAGATCATTTTCTGGGCGAAAAATGTCCGCGATTGGCTCACGGGACTTCAAAACAAAGTAAAACCACGCGCCCCGGAAGCGGCCATTCCTCAAGGCGCTCCCACCGTTGAACAAGCCGCTGAGTTCGTCCGGGACCAAGTGGCTCAAAGTAAAAGCTTCACGGAAATTGAAGCGGACTTCAATAATCAGTTCGCCGACCAGGCCCATCTTAAGGGATTCCGCTGGATGAATCGTGAGACACATTCTTTTGCCATCGGTGACCGGCAGTTCACGGTTTTCCAGGACGGCCTGCTTTTCACCGTCACCGAGGCCTACAGCTTTCATTCCCTGCGCCAGGGTTTGGCAAGTCTTCTTGGGCTTCCCGCAAGGTTGATTGACTGGCTTGCCACGGAAGCGATGAGGGTTTTGAGCGCGGCCGATACGTCGCTCGACGATTTGGATGCTCGGCTCACCCGCATCCGCAACGAAGCCATCGAAAAGTCCTACAAGCAACGGCTCATCGACGCCTTTCTCTATGCCGTAAACGGAATTCGGAATCACGTGGTCCGTCATCAACCCACCGGCGGCTCGGCCGCATTTGAAAGGAGACTGGACGGATTCGAGCTTTACATGAATGATCTTTATTTCCAAATCGAGAAGGTGCGCGTAGGGCTGGCTGGCGGAAGAGCCGTCACTCCGGCCGCGCGCAATGTTACCGGAAGGATGAAAAAGTGGCTGGGGCTGGTGGATGTGCCGCTTCCTGCCGGGAAAATCATCAAAAGCGTCACGGGATATGACAGTGAACTTCTGGAGGAATTTTGGGTGATGGTTCGCACCAGCGAAGTTAACGATATCGTCCTTCACAAACTGGGAGGTTTTGTGGAGAAGAAAATCGATCAGTTGTGGAATTGGGCCACGGTGGAGCCCACCGAAAGGGGGCTTGATCACTGGCTTGCCACCAAACAGCAACTGATTGACGAGATTATCGGTGCCATGGAAATCGCGCGGATGGGCGCTGAGATTTTGGGACGTCCCAAAGAACGAGAAGGAGCCGGCAACGTCCAGGCAGCAAACCGTATTTACGCTTTTATCGAGCAATGGACCCAGCGGCTCCGTATTCCGGAAAGGTCGGCGGGGCTGGCTCCCTATTTGGACCGCCATTTTGCTTTGGATCCTCAAGGGCGGCTGGCAGCCACGGCGGCTGGAAATCAAACCCTCTCGCAGGCCCTGCCTTATTTGACGCAGCCCGCCGGAAAAGCGGAGGAGTATATCAACGGTTTTGCCGACAGGCATACTCAAATAGATTACGAGCCGGATGCCCTGGCGACTCTGACCATGCTTCGCACCGAGGCGGTTCTGAATTTTTCGGCCTGGGCTGCGCGGCAATCCGGAGCCGTTACGCGCCGCGGGGGACGTTTTGTCTTTGGCGGGGTGGAAGCGGAAGAAGCCGCGGAAACCTCGAAAGCGCTCCGGGCGATCGGGGATCCGCTCTCGCGAATTGAACAGGAAGCCATTCTCTCGCGCCTGCTTCCGGGATTGGACTCCGGTGCCAAGCCGCAAACTACAGTCGTGGCCAATGCCAAGGGCTATTCGCTCGATGTTAAGAACGGAGATCCACGAAGCTGGATTGACCGGGCCAGCCAGACAGCCAAGGGAAAAAGTTTGGGACAAGCCGAAACCGTGTTTTTGCCCAATGCGGCCGATTTTGCGGAACTCACCGCCCAACCCGAGCTTCTTAAAATTTTGAACGATCGCCGGTCGCGGCTTTCCGTTGCGGCTCCGGATGTCTCCGACAAGGAGCTGGGGAAACAACAAGGGGCCTTCACCGGCGACAGCCCGGCCGCCTCCGAACTTAAGGCCTTGCCGGGTGTCAAACAGGTTTTGATCAATCAGGATGGCCGGTTGGATATTTTTACTGAGCGGGATCGGAAACGGCTGATCAACAAAGTTCAAGCCGCCTACGAAGAAGGTCTGACGCCGGTTTATTTCCTGAAGGAAACAAAAGCCGGACTCCCCCGCGATGAAGTGAACGAGATTCGCCTTGAGATCGGAGAACTCGCATCGGCACTCCGCAGCTCCGGCGTTCCGAGAGGAGCGATTCGCCAAATAACTTTTGTTTATTCCGGCCGGAGCAGGGTTGGAGAAAGCGATACGGAAGCAGACGAGCACGCCCGCTCCATGGCCCGTGAGATTCGCATGGCCGTGAACCGTGAAGCAGGATGGAGTGTTTGGTTTGTAAGTCTTTGGAATATTCTTTTTGGATGGTTTTTTATTGGTTTTCGCCGAGCAACCGTTCTTTACAGCGGTTCTCAATTCAACGGATTGATAAAAGCTTCTCCCAGCCAGCGGTTGCGCGGCAGCTCCTTTGCTGGTTTTTACTTTGCGCCTGCCAGTCTTTCCCGCAACGGTTATCAAACTCTGGCCAATTTCGCGCAACAAACGGAGTCGCTTTCCCGCCCGCTCACCGTGATTGCGGATTTTGGTCAAAAGGCTCCTTTTTCAAAAATCGATCAAGTCCAGGATTTGAATCGCGCGCTTGCAAAAGGCCGCGCACGGATGGTGATCGCCGCAAGCTTCCCCGATCTGGGAAATCTGGGCATCACCGCAGGCATCAAGGGAACGGGCGCGGTGAAATTGGGCGTGCAGAACACAGGCCGTTATGTTCCTTCTCAAAGAGTGGGCTACGGTCGTTACTCCATGTTCGGCCATTCGGAGTCAGGAGACAGCCCGGAAGCGGCGAACAAAAAAGCTTTATGGTTCCTCGCCGACGGAGGCATCCCGATTCTCATTTTAAATGCCGCGACCAAAGAGGAAATTGAAAAGGGGCTCGAGAGATTGCTCAAGGATTTTACGGGTGCCTATCTCCTGAGAAGCGTGATCCTGTACGAGCCCCGTGATGCCATCAGCACGGCGGGCGGCAAAGTGCTGGATCCTGCCGAGGCCAATGTGAGAGCCGGCTGGGTGAGGGATTGGATTACGAAGCATCATGGAGAGTTTGTCGGAAAGCAGACACGCCTGATTTACGGCGGAAGCGTCAATGACAAGAATGCGGGTGATTTTGCCAAGGAACCCAATATCAACGGAGTGGCGGTCGGAGATGCCAGCCGGAATCCCAACTCCTTTCGCCGTATTGTCGAGTCTGTTGAGCGCGAGAATTTGTCTGCCAGCCCTCTAACCAAATTGTATGAAGAATTTTCCAGGGAGAATTGGGAAAATGCCCTTCGGGACATGATTTGGGTTCTGGCGTCCGACGCGAAGAATCTTGAACTGGCCCCACTCGTCGCCGCGGCGATTGTGGGCCGCGAAAGAATTCATGTTCGCCTGCTCGAGAGCGATTATCAGGATCATCCGAGCCTTGCGGTTCAGGAGGCGGTCCGCACGGTGCTGGCCCAGTTACCACGCCTCGGCGTGCGACATGATCTAGTGAAGGTTCCGCTTGAGCAGGCCATGCATCCCGCAGACTTTCCCACCCGAGCGACGGCCAATGTTGCTGCTGCCGTGACGGCTCGAGAGCACAGCGGTAAAGCGCGCGGAGTTTCCAAGGATAAAAAAGACGATCTGAAAGCGGATGCCGACGAAACGGGCCAGGATGCCAAGGTGGGCACGGCGGTTCAGGAAGGTAAAGCCCTCACGGAATTTTCCAATGAAGCTGCCAGGGATGGAATCCGCGGCGGTTCGGTAGCAGGGCAAACCAGCAATCAAGCCGGTGCGACGCGGGGCACGGTGAAATCCAGCGGGGATGACATTGATGGAACCGAATATCTGGCCATGGGCAATTACGGGACGCCGCTGGAGAAACTTAAGCCGTCATTTACCGGCGCGAGCTCCATCCGCGTAACGGGCGAAGGGCAGGAATCTCTTGGATACATTTCCGACGTTTACATTCATCTTCTTGCAACGCATGTGCAGCCCGATCAGGTCAGCCGCATGGCGCGTCTCTTAGACCCTGATCTTTATGCCAAAGGGGAGGATCCTGACAAAGTCACTCCGCGGGAGCTGGCGCGCCGCATTGAACAGACGCTCAAGGCCATCGCGGATGCCAACGTGGATGAAAAAGGGAAAGCGCTTCGCGTGAGCGACCTTGAAATCATCGTGATGCGCCGGGATCGGGAAAAGGCGTTTCTTCGGGCCCTTCAAATCGTGAAAAAGCGGAATCCGGGTCTTGAGATCACCCTGATCGATGAGGGGACTTTCCAAAATGCCCTTGCGGCCACGGCAGTGGGCTGGAAAGGCCCGAAGGGCAAGCACCGCGTGATGTGGACCGTGAGCGGCGCTCCGGAAGCGGCGGATAATTTGAAAATCGCGGCCGCTCTCACGAAACAGGGGGCGGTGGCGAACGGAAGGATTTATTCCAAGGAAATCAATCACCGCGACAAGGATCACACGGTTAAGGCCTTTAATATGAAGAGACGTTATGCGTTCGTGGAAAGTGAGCCGAATGCGAATGGGGAAAATGAGGTGCAAGAACTCACCCGCCTGAGAAAGTTAGGCGGCCATAACGACCATGAATCCATTCTGCGCGGAGAAAAAATGCTGCGCTCCGTGGATATCGAGGGCGAAATTCATGCTTCCATGGCGCTTATTACCGACAGCGGCGTGCTCGGACTCCCCGGCGCGCGTAAATTGGAAGGTTATGACGAGAAATATCTCGTGAACGTAATCGACATCGTGGGCGATTCAAGGAGCGGGAGCAGGATCGGAATCACGCAGAGAATCGTCAATAACCCCAAGAAAATCGCCGAGCTGGGCGGCAAAGAACGCAAGGAACGTCAGTCCATTAAGGACAAACTCGCCAAAATCATGGGTATTCCGCGTTTCACCACCGCGCGCCAGTATTTCATGAACCTGCCTCCTGGAAAACTCCGGGGCCTTACGCGCGTGATGGACGAAAAAGGATACATCCGGGTTTTGGCCGAAGATCAGGTGGGAGGATTTCAAAAGCCGATTCAGCAATATCATGAACAGAGGGACGAAGCCCTGACCGTGAGCGACAGGGACATGACCTCGGCCAAAGTCGCTGTTTCGAATTATCTGAGTTCCCGCGCCTCCGGAGTACTGCACGACGTGGTGTACGGCGCCCGGCAGGCGGTCAACGCGGGAGCAGTTGCACGCGACACGGCTTTGATTCTTCGCTATGAAAAATCGACCAGCGGCGGCGAGCCGGCCCAGCAGGAAAAGGGCTGGACCATGGCCGAGCTCAAGGCCTCCACGGATGATCACATCGTGAAACTTCTTGTTTACATGGATGTCAATGATCCGGAATACACCAAGACGCAGCTTGCATTTGCGGAGCACGTCGCGATGGAAGCCGCCAAGTATGACCTATTAATCCAGATAGAGGCGCTGCCGTTTGAGCGCCCAGCGGAGAAACAGGCCTTGCGGGATGCGGAAAGAAAATACGGTGCGGATTCGCAGGAATATCTCCGGGTGAAAGCGGCCTATGAACACCGCCGCGCTCAGAATGCCATTCAGGCGGCCTATCTCTTGAATCCGTATGCCGACATTCTGAAACTCGAGTTCCCCGGCTCGCTCGATACGCGGATCATGTCCACCGAGGAAGTTTGGGAGAATCTAAGACAACTTGACGCCGCAACGGAAGGGAAACCATGGGTGCTCCTTTCCGCCGGCGTGGATTTTGAGCTCTACGAAATTCAAGTTGAGATGGCGGCAAAATCGGGTGCCAGCGGTTACATGGGCGGCCGGGCCATTATCAAGGAATCCCTGACGCAGGAATCACCGGCGGCCCGCGATGCCTTTTTGGGAGGCCTTTTAAGCGGAGAAGCCGCGAGCCGGATGAATCGTCTGAACAATCTCATGGAGCAATTCGCGGTGCCCATATTGCGAAGCCGCGCTGACGGAATCCCGACGCGCATGAACCTTTATTGGGAGGACATGCCTGCGCCGGAGCAGGGCTGGTACAAAAAATACGCGGATCATCCCGTGCGGCACAATCAGGCCATTCCCGCCCGGAAATTTGAGACCGTGGATGAAGTGCTGAGGGACAATCCTCTCGTCAACACGAAAAGTGATGCCGCTCTCGTTCAAGCTTATCAGAATGATCTCACCAATCTTCCCCGCGAACTCGAAATCGGGCGGGAATATTTTCTGGATCTTTCCATGGCCAAGCTCATGGGGCTCAACCATGTCACGGACGAGGAGGGCCGCGCCAGCATCATGGCCATGGATCAGAGCAATTCTTTCAAGCGTTTTCTGCAGGCCAGGCATTTGATCCGCACCGGCAAGGCCTCCGATTTCAAGACCGCCATCAAAATGATTCGCGCCGGACAGACCGATGGTTATGAGCCGACCTATGAGGAATCTGTGGCGGCGAAAAAAGTCATCGCTGGAGAACTGGGGGATCTTCCGACAGGAGTGCTCATCGATCTTCCCTACGGAGCGCTGGATATCGTGCGTGAAGGCATTCTGCCGCGCAATGTGGGCTGGATTGTGCGTCTCGAGGAATCCTATGATCCGGATGAAGCGCGCGAGGAACCGGGCGTCACGGTGAGCAAGCTCAAACGAATGGGCGCGACCGCGGCGAAACTTTTGGTTTACATGGATGCGGAAAATGAAGTTTTCACGCGGAAACAGCTTGAATTTGTCCGCCGGATCGCGGAGGAAGCCCATCGTGAGGGCATCCTGCTCATGGTCGAGGAGCTCTCCTTGGGTAATGCGGACGTGTTGAAGATGACAGAGCGCTATTACGGAAAGGGATCGGATGAATACAAAGCGCGCGCGGCTAAACTCAAAACTGAAACCGAAGCGGGAAGAAAGCGCATCAACGCCATTCAATCAGCCAAGTATCTCAAGTATTACGCAGATATTTTGAAACTCGAACCCATTGTGGGGACAGAGGCCATCAATGGAGTCAACATCAATTACACGGAGTGGCTCGACGCTGCCGCCGGACGCAGGCCGTGGGTGGTGCTGTCTGCCGGAGAAGAGTACGATGATTTTTACAAGCGCGCCCAGACCCTCTTTGAAATCAACGGCCAGGAAATTCACAAGGACGGCGTCACTTACCGGAAGGGCTCGATGGGAACCATGGTTGGCCGCGCCTTTTGGCAGGAATTTTTCGAGTTTATCAACGAGGAAGAGGGCATTGCGTGGCTGAGAAAAGAAGTGCCGGATCTGGTGACAGGCCAAAAGGGCGCGCGCGAAAGAATGCGCTTGCTCGATGCTCTGGGCCGCCACCGGGCAACGCCTTGGATGGCGCGTTTCGGCCTTACGCCCGAGGCCATGGCCGGGCGCGTGAACGTCGGCTGGTTCCGCGGCGAAAAAGCCGGCGCGGGCGTATCACGCGAAAAAGAAAAACGGTCCTCTGACCAAGAGGCCATTCAGTATCAATTGAGCAAAAGGGATATCAAAGTCCACGTTCACGATTTCGACCGCAATCTCCGGTGGGGCGGCGACGGTGTGCAGAATGATACGCCGCAGGATGTGATCGAAGAGCTGACCGAAATGCTCGCGAATGGTCAGATTGTGGGTATTCTTTCGGGGGCAAGGCGGGATTTGATTTTCCAGCATCTCATCCGGCATATCCCCGCCCAATATTGGCATCATCTCTTTGTGATCTCGAAATTCGGAGCGGATGCCGGCTTTTTCCGCGAGACGGGCGAGTGGGAAAACATCTGGGAACCGGCGGATATGAAAGACCTGGTTGACAAGGTGAAAACAAAACCGGGGCAAGATGCCATCCGCAAAGCGCTGGCCGCCGAGGGAATTGAAATAAGCGGTTTCTCGCCCAGTCCGACCAACCTTTCTTTTGCCATTAATTACAAGAATAAAGAAGCGATGGATCCACAGAAGAGACAGAGAGGGGTGGCCGTTTTGCAAGCCCTTCCCGAATTCAGGCTGGGCGGCAGGCCTTTGCATGTCACCGCCGATGCCTCACATTTTGAATTTCATTTCATGAGCAAGGGAGCCGCCCTGCTCGAATTTATCGAATATCTCAGAAGCAATGTGGACCACAGCATTCGGGCGAAGAATGTTCTCGTGTCGGATGATGGCTATGCGCCTTATCAAGGGGGCTATTCCATGCTGGCTGAAGTCCCCGGCGTTCTTTCCATTTACAGCGGAGGATACAAGGGTGACCTGCATCAGCCGGATACGCACCGGGTTTATTACACGCCCGAGGAAGGGCCTCCTGGAATGGCGAAAATCATGCAGCTGCAAAATGAGGTGATTCGTGAATACCGCGCGCGCCGAAAAGCGGAAAAACCTTCCGCGATCGCCGTGGCACAGGATTCAGGCGTGAGCGGATATTCGCTGGGCAAAGAAAAAACCAGTGAGCCGGCCAGCACGATTGCCGAGGTCAGGGAAATTTTGAAGAGCCAGGGAAGAAGCCTTGGGGATGTGGTGAAAACCGTGGCCCTCACGGCTTTGCTTGTCGGCCCTAGGGAGACGGATCCCGTGAAAGCTTATTTATACGACCGTTTTGGGATTTCAAAATCGGCGGCTGTTGTGCCGGATAATTTCCGTGAAAGGATTGCGGCTTATGCGCAGTCTCTTGGAGGAAAATCCCCGGCGGATGAAATCCTCCGCCGCAGTTCTCTGGCCACTCAGGGACTTTCCGTGCTCTACACCACTGCCGGTCATTTTTCGGCGGATGCCGTGGGTCAGCAGCTTTCCCTCAATTCAGAGGGCTGGACAGTAGTGGGCGTGCGTTCCGAAGAGGAAGAAAGCCGGCTTTCTGCTCAGCTTCCTTCCGCCATCCGTTCCCATGTTGTTTTTGACCGCGCTGAGGGACGTACTGCCGGGAAGATGCTGCAGGATTATTTGCTCGGAAAGAGCGAGGCGGCCAAGACGTTGCGCAACCGGCTTCCAAAATCCGTGAAGGGCCAGAATTTGATGAAGCGCACGATCCTGTTTGCTTCGGAGCGCGAACTCCAGTCCATCCATGGTGTATTCAACGCGGTTCAACTGGTGGCGCCTGATCTCGCGGATTTTGGTCAAGACGCGACTTCGTGGAAACAAGCTGACAAGACCAGATTCCGGGAAGCCGTTAATCTCATGGGCAACATGGTTGGCTTCATTATCGGAAGCGCGGGCGGGGCGGAGCTTCTGAGCCGCCAGATTGAAGACAGCGACCGGCTCCAGAATGTGATTCATTGGAATCGTTTTAACAGCGAGAACCGAGTTTACTTCCGCACCGAATCCCTGCCTGATTTCCAGAGCCTGCTCACCAGTCTCACCGAAGAGTTCCAGGGCTTCAGTCTCCTCCTGAAGGCGGCCTAAAAGCCGGTAATTGTTTAGCCTTCTGAAGTAATCTGCTCAAAATATCCAACAAATTGCCGTCATTACAGATGTGAAAGACGGCATCCTACAATTCAGCGAAAAATCCCGCGAAGAACTCATCGACACCATCCTC